>Ga0062381_10000382_pt1 | contig 11186 bp, 5 predicted proteins | sample DOMMetBare1Fresh_2_FD_59506 | JGI IMG/M metagenome (GOLD analysis project Ga0062381, IMG submission 59506) | Wetland sediment microbial communities from St. Louis River estuary, USA, under dissolved organic matter induced mercury methylation -... | ecosystem: Environmental > Aquatic > Freshwater... | reverse complement strand
TACCTTACGCATAGCTGAGTTTGGCTTCTTAGGGGTTGTGGTATACACACGAGTACATACCCCACGACGTTGAGGGCATGCATCCAAAGCTGGAGCCTTACTTTTGTACTCCTTCTTTGTTCTTCCTTTTCTAACTAACTGTTCAATAGTTGGCATAAAAGTTACTTGCTTTTGTTTGTAACGATTCTAGGTACACTTTAACAAATTGGCTTGCAAAGGTATTTCTTTTTTTCGTAAACGCCAAGCATTTACACCTCTATTTGAAAGTATTTATAATTGCTTCTGAACGATTTACGAATTGCAAAACGAGGTGGCTAGTTAAAGTAAGCATTACAATACGACATTCCTTATTAATACTTATATATCAACGATTTACACGTTTTAAGTTTTTCAAGCCTCAACAAGCAGGCAGTTGAGCCGATTTTGAGGTGATTTGTCGATTCACAAGCTGCGAATTTTGAATATTTATGAATATATAGCTTAAGAGAAATGATGAATGGACGTTTTTTGCCACTTTTGGACAGCTTTTCATCCTTGCCACATCCCGATATCCGACAAAAATGAAAAGGACATCAGCCAACCAACAAGCACCTATGCTTAAAACTACAGTAAGAAAAGAAAGCAACCAGCAGCAGAAACACCTTATATATACATAGCAAAATTGCGAAACAGCTATAAGTCGCACAAAAAAATAGAAAACAGGCCCAACAGAGCCTAGAATTCCGCTCATAAATCAGACAGAACACACTAGTCATCAACAACCTTAACACCAGTATATAAATTCAAAATATCTTTCAACTATTTAACATTAAAAGCATCAATTGTCAAACTTTTTAATAACTTTCGAAATGTCAACGACACCCTAAAAGGTGAAACGGACTGATTAGAACACACCCAATAACTAAAAATGTTCCATATGAGAACGTACCAAACTAACGAAATTAAAAATGTGGTTTTGCTTGGCAACTCAGGGGCTGGCAAAACCACCATAGCGGAAGGAATGCTCTATGAGGGCAAAGTCATCGACCGTAGAGGAAGCGTTGACGCCCAGAATACCGTATCAGACTACTCTGAAGTTGAGCATATCTACAAGCGTTCTATCTTCTCTACGGTACTTTTCACTGAATACCTCGACCACAAGCTCAACATTGTTGACACAGCTGGCTCCGACGATTTTTCTGGAGGCGTATTCTCTGCTTTCAGAATTGCAGACACCGGAATTATGGTTATCAATGCTATCAATGGCGTTGAGGTAGGAACGCAGATATTTGGACGCTATGCAGAAGAATACGACAAACCTTTTATTCTTGCAGTAAACCAGCTCGACCATGAAAAAGCAAGCTGGGAAAATACAATAGAATCGCTGCACAAAACCTTCGGCAAGAAGGCTGTTACCATACAATATCCTACGGCAACTGGACAAGCATTTGATTCGTTCATAGACGTGCTTACCATGAAGATGTACAAGCACGATGGAGACAGCGGCGTTGTACACGAACTTCCAATACCTGCAGAAGAGGAGGATCGAGCAAACGAACTTCACAATGCCCTAGTTGAAGCTGCAGCAGAAAATGACGATGCTCTTATGGAGATGTTCTTTGAAAAAGGAACACTATCCGAAGAAGACATAAGAATTGGACTTCGAAAAGGGATTGCCCACCGAGACGTATTTCCGGTGCTTTGTCTTTCTGCAAAAAAAGACATTGGGATAAGAAGGATGATGGAATTCCTTATTAATAACACCCCCAGTCCAAATCAAAAGCCCAAACCCACAACTGTTGATGGCACCGAGGTTCCATTTGACAGCACAGGAGCACCATGCATCTTTATCTTCAAAACGCAAATAGAGCAACACCTTGGAGAGATCAGCTACTTTAAAGTAATATCAGGTAAGGTAACCGAAGGAATAGAGCTCGTAAACAACAACAACGGAACAAGAGAAAAGCTATCGCAGATATATGTTACCGCTGGAAAAAACCGAGTTAAAGTCCCAGAGCTTTTAGCCGGAGATGTTGGATGTACTGTAAAGCTGAAAAGCACAAAAACGAGTCACACCCTTGCAGCTGCCGGAAAGACCTGGGAATTTGCACCAATGACCTTTCCTGAACCAAAGTTTAGAACAGCCGTTAAGCCCAAAAACCAAGCCGACGAAGAAAAGCTTGGAGAACTTCTAAACAAAGCTCACCAAGAAGATCCTACCATTATAGTAGAATACTCTAAAGAGCTTAAGCAAACCATTGTTTACGGACAAGGCGAACACCATTTGAACATACTAAAATGGCAGCTTGCCAACAACAACAAGCTAGAGATTGAATTCTACCCTCCAAGAATTCCTTACAGAGAAACTATAACTAAGGTTGCATCTGCAAGCTATCGCCACAAAAAGCAATCGGGAGGTGCAGGACAATTTGGAGAAGTACACCTTATCATAGAGCCTATCGTTGAAGGCGTTGAAGCTAAATCGAAGTTTAAGATAGACGGCAAAGAGCTTAGCCTAAACCTTAAAGGTAAAGAAGTACAACCTTTACAATGGGGAGGATCACTAGAGTTTTACAACTGTATAGTTGGAGGAGCTATTGATGCGAGATTCCTGCCAGCTATACTAAAAGGAGTAATGGAAAAAATGGAAGAAGGGCCTCTTACCGGATCGTATGCCCGAGATATTCGCGTTTACGTTTACGACGGGAAGATGCACCCAGTTGATTCGAACGAGCTTTCGTTTAAGCTTGCAGGACGAAATGCATTTAAGGAAGCCTTCAAAAATGCAGCTCCAAAAATTATGGAACCTATTTACGATGTTACAGTACTTGTACCAGCCGATAAGATGGGCGATGTGATGAGCGACCTGCAAAACCGTAGAGCTATTATTGAAGGAATGAGCAGCGCAAAAGGCTTTGAAAAGCTATCGGCTAAAGTTCCTCTAGCAGAAATGCACAAGTACTCTACAACCCTAAGCTCATTAACCAGCGGTAGAGCAACCTACAATATGAAGTTTTCTACCTACGAGCAAGTTCCGTCTGATGTTCAAGAAAAGCTGCTTAAAGCATACGAAGCGGTAGCAGTTGAAGATTAAGCACAAATACAGCATCTCTAAGAACGGGCAATCCACTTTGGTTAGCCCGTTTTTTTTATTGAATACAGCTAAAACGTTATAAATAATCAACCTAAAAACTAAACAGTATCAAAATAGACATGCCAAGTAGCCTACATACAGTACAAATAGCTAAGATTACATCTACAATAATAGGTACACAATATAAACTAGAAAATATCCCATGCAAAAGATCACAAGAAATCTACGACTAGTGCTTTACACAGCCCTTGCAACACTTAGCAGCTGCACCTCCTCCAACCTGTACCAGGAAGGCTTTGTTGAACAAAGGGAGTACATTCAATCCATCAGCTTTACCACCGCGAAATGGGTAGTACTAGTCCCAGCCAAGGTTGGCGACACAGAAAAGAACTTCATATTAGACACAGGAGCAGAAGCCTCGGTAATACAAAGCGACACTCTTATCGGAAAAAAGGAGAAGGTAACCGGAGCATCAAAAAGAAGCGTAACGCTTGGCAAAAAGACACTCCCAGAACTTACAGTTGGATCCATTAGCTACAAAAACACAGCAGCCTTCTACGGAGATCTACAAGGACTAAAAGAACAAATTCCAAACTTTGGAGGACTAATTGGTCAGCCAATAATTAGCAAATCGGTTTGGATAATCGATTATCCCAAAAAGGAGCTTACAATTTCAAATAGCAGCAATGAAGATAGCACCTTTAAAAACCTCAATGCAACCATTGAAAATGGGAGACCCTACGTATATATATCTTTTAGTGGCAAGCAATTTAAGGCACTGCTAGACCTAGGATCAAACTCTTCCATATCAATTCCTCCATCGTCGCCCCTTGCAAAGCTAGTAGAAGCACAAGTAACCCTAAGAAATAATGTACGAGAATCGTACACACTTGGAGGTAATCAGCAGATTAACGAAAAAATCGGTATCGCTTCGCAAGTAAACATAGGTGACGCAACCTTTACAAACGTGGAGGTAGACATACGCCCATCTAGCACACTAAGAGTGGGGATGCAGCTATTTTCAAAAGCAAAGCTGTGCATCGACGGACCAAAAGGAAGCTACAAAGTATCAATGTAGCTACCGACTTTTCTTCTGACATTATCCATAATACAAAAAATAGTAAAGCGGCAACATCCATAACAGCTACAACCTACTAGGAATCAGCCCCGATGTAGGAGATAAACGCCAGCACCTGAACTAGCTGTTTTTAAGCATAACTAATTGCACCAATGCACGGTGTTGCTACCTTTGTAGAATCAAAGAAAAAAGCAGTGTCGAAAGAATTTTTATCAGGATTGAGTGAGGTACAGCTACAAGCTGTAGAAAATTATAAAGGTCCAACTTTGGTAATAGCAGGTGCAGGATCTGGAAAAACTAGGGTGTTGACCTACCGAATAGCAAATATGCTTGCAGATGGGGTTAATCCGCACAGCGTGCTTTCGCTTACCTTTACCAACAAGGCAGCAGCCGAGATGAAGGAGCGTATAAAAAGTGTTGTAGGAGAAAAAGCAAAATACCTTTGGATGGGCACCTTCCACTCCATATTTGCAAGAATACTACGAACAGAAGCAGATAAGCTAGGCTACCCATCGACCTTTACCATATACGACACGACCGATTCTCGAAGCGTTCTGAAGTCTATCATTAAAGAGATGAACCTCGACGAACAGGTTTACAAAGTTAACGAAGTACACAGCAGAATTTCGCTAGCAAAGAACAACCTAGTAACACCAGCAGCCTACGCAAACTCGTCGAGCCTAGTAACTGTTGATGCCGCCAACCGACGCCCCAGAATCGCCGATATCTACAAAAAGTATATGCAAAAATGCTACCTATCAGGAGCGATGGACTTTGACGACTTGCTGCTAAACACCAACGTACTTTTTAGAGATCACCCGGATGTGCTAAACAAGTACCAAAGCATTTTCAGCTACATCCTAGTTGATGAGTATCAGGACACCAACATGGCCCAGTACCTTATTGTGAAAAAGCTATCGGAGCAGCACAAGAATCTTTGCGTAGTGGGAGATGATGCGCAAAGTATCTACTCGTTCCGAGGAGCCAAAATTGAAAACATCCTCAACTTTCGAAACGACTATCCTGAATATCAACTATTTAAACTAGAACAAAACTATAGATCGACCCAAACTATAGTAAACGCTGCAAACAGCATCATCCAAAAAAATAGCAAGCAGATAAAGAAAAACGCATTTTCGGCAAAAGAAGTAGGCGATAGGATAAAGGTTCTTAAAGCATACACCGATCAAGAGGAGGGCTTCTTGGTTGCAGGAGCAATATCTGATTTACTTTACAGGGAGCATTGCGAATACCTCGATTTTGCTATTTTGTATAGAACCAATGCCCAGTCGCGTATATTTGAAGATGCGCTTAGAAAGAAAAACATACCTTACAAGATCTACGGAGGCCTCTCGTTCTACCAACGCAAAGAGATAAAAGATATGGTAGCCTACCTCCGATTGATAATAAACCATAGCGACGACGAAGCTTTTAAACGTATCGTAAACTACCCAGCAAGAGGAATTGGAGATACAACCCTTAGCAGACTGGAAGAGGCTGCTGCAGCTAACAACACCAATATATGGACAATAGTTACCCAAGCACCGCTAGATAAAGTTGGACTTAAAGGAGCAGCGATTAAAAAGCTAGGGGAGTTTGCAGAGCTGATACAAGGATTTCAGGCATCTATTTACACAGAAAACGCCTACGACTTTGCTCTGACCGTTGCCACTCAGGCAGGCATAATAAAAGATTTAAAGGAAGATAAAACCAACGAAGGCATTTCGAGATTTGAAAACCTCGAAGGACTTTTTAACGGGATTAAAGAGTTTGAAGAAAATGCCAAGGAGAGCGGCGAACCACTCCCCATTACCATTGATCGATTTTTAGAAAACGTAGCCCTACTTACCGATGCCGACAGCGAGAAGCCCGAAGATAAGAACAAAGTTTCTCTAATGACGGTGCATTCGGCAAAAGGACTAGAATTTAAGCACCTATTTTTGGTTGGACTAGAAGAGAACCTTTTCCCAGGACAAATGACCAGCCAATCGCAGGAGGATCTAGAAGAAGAACGCCGTCTATTCTACGTTGCTGTTACAAGAGCTGAAGTATCAGCAACCATATCGTATGCACAAACCAGATACAAATGGGGCAATGTAACAAGCTGCGTTCCTAGCCGATTTATAAAGGAGATTGACAGCAGCTATGTAGATTGGAATGAAGATAGCTTATTTGGAACATCTTCGCACAGCACAGCCAGCTCATCAAACAGCTACAACCTACAAGGTTTCAAAGCCAAAGCTGGAAGTGTTTCAGCACAGCGAACCGTTGCTCCAACACCTCAACATCGCCCTGCAAGCGTTATATCAGACCCAGCAGATATGACCGAAGTTGAAGTTGGGATGGAGGTTGAGCATGAAAGATTTGGCTTTGGAAAAGTTGAAGCTCTAGAAGGAACCGCTCCAGAGATAAAAGCAACGGTTAACTTTACGGTTGCAGGAACAAAAACATTGCTGCTTAAATTTGCAAAACTTAGGATTGTAAAACGATAGGATACCAAAAAGGCTGAGCAAAATGCTCAGCCTTTTTGACATTACAGCAGCTTCTAAAACTTCTGGTATATATTTGCATCAGACGCAAGCCGCTCTACAAGCTTAGCAATATCATTGGTAATTGCATCAACAACAGCCTTTCCGAGCTCGTGACTAGCACTACGAGGATCGCCCACACCAGTATCTTCCGACACTTTAGACCAATCACGCGGAGTCCATGCCCAACCTTCATTTAAAGCATCAATACTGAAACCAACGCTACGACCCGATCCAGCCTCATCCATAGAGGTTACAAGCTCGGGCTTAATGTACATCATTACGCTAGTTTCCAAAGCTCCTGCATGATCCCCTGGATCATCGAAAATCTGCTTAACCACAGGATGTCTCCACCAATCGACAGCCACTATTAGCATGTCGGGAAACGTAAGCTGCAGCTCGCGAATAGCAAATTTAAAATCGTTCCCCCCATGGCTATTTATAATAACAAGCTTTTGGATGCTTTGCCCCATTAGAGAAGTAGCAATATCGACGAGTATAGCTAGCTGAGTGGTGGGCCTTATATTTATACAGCCAGGGATATTGCGCTGCCCCTCGTTCTGCACCCCGTACGGAATACAAGGAAGCACTATTGAGCTTACACCACGATCGGAAGCAAGCTCGGCAGCACGAAAAGAGATACCTTTAGACTCGTAAATATCAGTACCATATGGGAGGTGATACCCGTGAGGTTCGGTAGCCCCCCATGGCAGAATGGCGATATCTACTACCGTAGAGCGAAGATCCTTATAGGTCTTTTGGCTCAGATTACTACGTTGCATGTTGGAAAAATTAGAGTACAAAAGTAGCTGGAATTTGGCTATTTTGTACACTAAAACAAGGAGCGAGGGAAAATTCCCTCGCTCCCCAATAGTATAGCAGCAATTCTACTACTTAGCATCCTTCTCTATCCAGCCACTCCTATCAGGTGCAGCAGGAAGAACTATCTTTCGAGCAGGCTTGTCATTGATCTCCTTTAAAAGCAGCTCAACAGCCTTTGCGATACAAGGATCTTCACCCTTAGCAAGCTGTTCTGGTCGATCAACAACCTCAATATCAGGAGAAACACCAACCCCTTCAACAATCCATTCACCCTTCTCATTAAATATACCAAACTGAGGAACAGAAAGGAAACCTCCATCAACAAGACGAGCATTGCCGCTCAAACCAACCAATCCACCCCAAGTTCTGGTGCCGATAAGTGGCCCCTGCCCCATCTTTCTAAAAAAGTAAGGAAGAGCATCGCCCCCTGAAGAAGAGTAGCCATTTATAAGCATAACCTTCGGACCATCGTGCGCAACACCAGGTGTAGCCATTGGCTTAAGTCCATTCCTGTACCAGTAAGCCAACGTACGACGCTCAATCATTTCGATCATACGATCGGGAATAAATCCTCCTCCATTGTACCTATCGTCAAAAATCATAGCATCCTTCTCGCTGTATGCATACATACCACGATGCAGCTCCCTATTCCCCTCAAAAGCAGTGTTAGGCAAATAGATATAGCCAACTCGCCCCCCAGATAGCTTATCGACCATTTCACGACGCTCGCAAACCCAATTATAGTGCAATAGCTCCAGCTCGCTATCTATTGTTTTAACAGAAGACGTACGAGTATCAGACAGAGAACCTGTTGCGCTAACAGCAATATCAACATTTACATTTGCAAGATTTTCTAGGAGCTCGTAAGGATTTACCTTCAAAGTAACCTCCTTACCATTGATACTAATAAGGTAATCGCCCTCCTTAACATCAACACCTTGCTCAGTTAACGGAGACCTTCTCTCTGGATTCCAATTTTCGCCCTTGTATATTTTTGCAATTTTGTACCTCCCAACAGCCTCATCAGCAACCAGATCGGCACCAAGCAATCCTGTATCAACACGTTTAACACGCTTAATATCGCCCCAATCTACATACGCATGGCCAACATTAGCTTCGGATACCATCTCATTTAGCAAATAGTCGAGATCAAAGCGGCTAGCAACGTAAGGCAACAATGCTCCATACTGCTTTTTTACACCAGTCCAATCAACACCGTGCAAGTTAGAGACATAGAAGTAATCCCTGAAAATTCGCCAAGCATCAGTATATATCTGATCCCACTCTTCGCGAGGGTTTATCTTCAGCTCAAGCTTGCTTAAATCGAGCTTTCCTGCACCAACCTTTTGAGTGGGAGCAACCTTTGCAATTCCATAATCCTTCTTTGCTTTATACATAAACGACTTTCCATCGGCAGTTGGAACAACCTCAGCCACATCGTCCATAATATCCTCAACCTTTTCTTCAGCAATGCTATAACGCTGAAGCTTACCTTTAGCTATGAATAAGACACCGCCATCAACACTCCCAACGAGATCGTAATCGCCAGCATCCATAGGCAGAGCCATAACCCTACCATCTACTCCTTCAAAATCGATTGCAACAGACACGACCTCGTCCTTCGCAGCCTCCTTCTTTTCATCAGCAGAACCCTCTACGTCGTTCTTTACCTTTAACAGCCTAGTGCCATCATTCCTTAGAGCAACGGCGTATACTCTAGAAGCATTGTTATAAACATAGTTAAACTCAAAGCTTGAAAAAGACAAGTTAAAATCGCGATTAGAGACAAAGAATAGGAACTTACCGCAACGGCTAAACGAAGGCTGTACATTAGCAAAAGTAGCATCGAGCAGCTGAGTGGCCTTAGACGTTGGAATATGGTAAACCCAAACAGTAGGCTGACCGTTTGCAGCCTCTTTTGTGTATGTTAACCACTGAGAATCGGGAGAAAACGAATAGGACGAGATTTCAGAACGCTCAGCATGATCGACTACCATTTGCTTACCAGTTTGAGCATCAACAAGCAACAGGTTAAGAGTTCGATCGCTATAGGCAATAAATTTACTATTGGGCGACCAAACAGAAGCGTACTTCCACGCCTTAGACCCCGAAGTAAGCTGTTTAGCAACTGCTCCCTTTTTATTCTCCACAACGTAAAGCTCGTACTCGCCTGTTGCATCGGAGCTATAAGCAATAAGCTTCCCGTTAGGCGACCAAGAAGGGTAAACCTCGCGAACACCCCTTGTTGATGTTAAATTTTCGACAGGTCCATTCTCGGCAGGAACCGAAAAAATATCACCACGAGCATCAAAGAGCACCCTTTTACCAGAAGGAGAAGGAGCATAGCTATGAACATCAGCAGCAACATTCTTATAGTAAGGGATAAGGTTGGTATTATCGAAGCTAATGTTAACCACCACCTTATCGCTTTTGCCAGTAGCCACATCTAACCTGTAGAGGTAGCCCCCATTTTCGTAAACCAGCTGCCCATTTTTACCAGAAGGCCACATCACATCGTAATCTTTATAGAAAGTAACCTGACTCGTAGCCTTACTCTTTACATTGTACTTATAGATGTTAAGCTTTAGGTCACGATCGGAAGCAAAGTAGATATCTTCACCAAACCAAGTCGGCCATTGATCGGACCCTGCAAAGCTCGTAATTTGTTCAGAAGTGTTGTCCTTCAGATTGTAAGTCCAAAGTTCGGTGGCTCTACCACCCTTATACCTTTTCCAAGTCCTAAACTCTCTATCAACAGGCGTAAAGCAGAGCTGAGTCCCATCATTTGAAAGAGCCGCAAAACCACCGTTGATGATTTGCAATGGCTTCTCCAACCCACCATCAATACTCACCAAATAGTATCGCCCATTTCTGTCGCCGAAGGGAGTTCTGTTTGCACGAACCAAAACCTGACGACTATCAGCAGTCCAATCGAGAACAACATTATCGTAGCCACCACGAGGAGGCATAATTCCAACCGAATTGTAGTAGGTAAGCTGCCTTGCAGTCCCCCCCTCGGCAGGCATAACCCAAATTTGTCGGCTACCAGAATACTCCGCCGAAAAAGCGATCCATTTACCATCAGGAGATAGCTTGGGAAAAAGCTCCAACCCCTCGTGAGAAGTTAGCCTTTTAGCATCGCCACCTGAAGAGCTAACCGACCAAATATCGCCAGCATAAACAAATACGATCTTTGTACCATTAATATCAGGATACCTCAATAAACGAGCATCATCTATCCCAAAAACGGAGGAAGAAAGCCCGATGAGTAAAAGCAAAAAAATAGATTTTCGTAGCATAACAAATAGTTTGATTTGATTGGCCTACTTTAATAATAACGCCAATGAAAGTACGAGCTTATTTTTGAACTGTTACAGCTCATACTCATGTTTCATCAAAAACACAACAAAAAAAGGTCGCTAAAAAACGACCTTAAGTATAAATCTTCAATAAAAGCTACTTTACAAGTAAAATCTTCTGGATGGCATCCTCGAGCTGCTCCTCACCCATTGCACCCTGTACAACTTTAGGATCGCCCTTCATTGGGTAAAAGAACATTGTCGGAATACTCTGAATACCATGAGCAGCAGCAAGATCACGTTCAGCATCAACATCTACCTTGTAAAAGTTTATCTTTCCAGCATACTTTTTCGCAAGCTTATCGAGTATAGGAGCAACACGCTTA
>Ga0062381_10000373_pt1 | contig 11340 bp, 9 predicted proteins | sample DOMMetBare1Fresh_2_FD_59506 | JGI IMG/M metagenome (GOLD analysis project Ga0062381, IMG submission 59506) | Wetland sediment microbial communities from St. Louis River estuary, USA, under dissolved organic matter induced mercury methylation -... | ecosystem: Environmental > Aquatic > Freshwater... | reverse complement strand
CGAGTTCTTCGTCTTCCGAACTGGGATATTCCGGAGCCACCAGCCACCGCGGGATCCACTCTCCGGCTTCAGTCCAATAACCCTGCTGACCCGTATTATTGCAGTCAAGCTGACCTCCCGTATCAACCGCAGCAACCGTGCCTTCCGATTTGGCCGATGCCGCTTTCGGCGAACAGCCTCCTAGCAAACCAGCAGAAGCAGTTGCCGCAGCACTCAATGTCGTTGCCAGCAAGAAATCGCGGCGTGAAATACCTTTCTTTCCCATAATTCTCTCTCCTTGGTGCGCTCACGGCGCGTAAGGTTGTCAAGGAGGAGCTATCAACCCCAGCCCCTCGATTGCGTCCCTTTCCCGCAATCGAGGAGAATAGTAGCCACTGTACGAAACAATACTCACGTTTTGGCAAAACTGGACTTTCCGTGTCCCTGTTTGGCAAGAATGGGAATCAACACTATAAGCGAGAACTCGTCATGGTTGGACTCGATACGCATCATGCCACCGTAATTTGAAAGGCTGTGCTCGATTGAGCGAAGGCCCATTCCATGCTCGTTCCACTCGCGCTTCTTGCTAAGAGGTCGCCCATCCCCCCATTTCAGGTCACCGGCAAAATAGTTTTTCACCCTAATAGTCAGAAACCCCGATACAGTCGTGCATTTCACAGTCACTACGCGCTTGTCCGGTTCTTTCACCTGCCGCGCTGCTTGAAGGGCATTATCCAGTGCATTGCCGAAAATTGCGCAGATATCGACGCTGCGAAGAAATCCACCTTGCGAAAAATCGACAAGTACTACAAAGTCGATATTGTAGGCATGCGCGGCGGTTGCCTTTTCATTCAGAATAATGTCAAGCGTTCCGTTTCCCGTGTACGGGTACTTTTTCAATGAGAATAGCTCATCGTTTATTCCCTGCAAGTGGTCTTCGATCTGCTTGCTCGTTTCCAACTCCTGAATGCAGGTCAAGTGGTTCTTGATATCATGTGCAATTCGCTCAACTGCATCGCTGGTTTTATCGCGCATGAGAAAAGCATCATGCTGCGATTGGACAAAGGATTCCAGTTGAGCCGCTTCCGCACGTCGCCGTTCCGCGGAAAGGGCGAATACCAGCACCATAGTCGATGCGATAACGGCCGCCTCGACGACAATGAGAAGAAGCGTAGGAACGAAATCGACGTAAGGGCTGTGCCTGTCGATACCGGGTAGCTGCCAGATATTGACAACCAAGATGATAAGCAGCGGCTGCAGAAGCGAAACAACGTATAAAGGCCTGATCACTCCCGCTTCCAAATCGCCAGCACGCCGGTGGATAACCAGCAATGCAGAAAGCGCAAGCAAGGTGCCGAGCAATTCGGTGACGATACGCAGCAACGGATCGGCTTCAAAGGTATCGATATTGATTTCCAACCCCAATAGCACCAGATACAAGACAAGCGCCCGGGCCGATTCATAACACAGGCTGATGGCCGCACCCAGAAACACGGCAGCACGTAGCGGGCAATCACAGACCGCTCGAATAAACACGATGCAGCACACCGCATTGATAAGCGTTGCGTCTATAAAGAAGAACGCATGGTAGATAAATCCGAACACATACAAACCCACGCCGTATAGCGCGCAAGCAAAAACGAATGACCCATAGGGAAGCAAACGATGGGGAAGCTTCGAAATACACCAGCACACGATAGCTACATGCAGTGCACAAATGCCGATCGTGGTCGAAGTGAACACGAGATCGACAGTCATCAAAGTCTCCCCGAAACGGATTCGGCAAGCGCCTCTATAAGCTTCGCCCTTCTATGGCGACTGACCGCCAACGTCTCACCACCGCTAAGCTTCAAGACGTCATTAGCTAGCACTTCTTGCACATACGCAAGATTCACCAGGTATGCGCTATGGCAGCGGAAGAAGCCCATACCCGTAAATGCATTATCCCATTTTTTCAACGAGTCACGGCAGTTCACCTGCCCATCGACGGTATGGAGACAGACGGTCTTACTCCCGCTGGTTTCCACATATATGACCTTGCCCGGATCGATGGCAAACGTTCCCTGCTCGTTTTTCACCGTAAACACGTTGCGCCGTCGCATTGCGAGACGCTCAAACACGTCGAACATCTCATCGTGAAACCTCTGCCCCACAATCGGCTTCAGAAGATACCGATACGCTTGCACTGAATATCCCTCTACCGCGTAGGTGGCATAGTTGCTCATAAAGACTATCGTAACCGCCGTGTTCTCTTTCCTGATTTCCTTTGCAGCCTCGATGCCGGTCATTTTGCCCATAATCACGTCGAGAAACAGAATGTCGGGATTCGACGGACACCCCATCACGAATGATTCCGCATTCTTATATTCGAAAAACCTCCCTTCAAGCCCCTGTTCGTCCATCATCTTCGTGCATAGGTTTTTGACGAGTTCGCGTGAAACACCGTCGTCGTCGCAGATGCATATTGTGATCAAACGCCCATCCCCCAACATCAACAAGCATTCGCCGCGCTCCCAATGCTCATTCTAGGAAAACCGCGGTCCCTATCCCTGCAACCGATTTTAACGCGGATGTTCGTCCATTCCCATCACCGAAAATTGTTAAAAACGCCAGTTTCGCTGACAAAGCGCCTCGACCAATGCAGCGACAAATCTATGCCATCCTTGATCGCGCCTAGGTTTCGGACAGAGGGACCCGGGATTCCCGGCGCCGTTGCAGCCGCTTTCTCCATAGGGTTCGTGCGTTCGAGAAATGCCCGCCATCGGGCTGATCAGAAATTCGGCTCCGCGCCCAGCTCACGCTTCCCGACGGTCGGCCAACCTGTCAAGATGATGCAGTCGACGGTTTAATGCCAACCAAAGTCAGATTTTAACAAGCGGGCAATGCTGCTGTTGTATTGCGAGGCGATATACCCTGCCCCTAAAGCAACCGGATACATCTACGCTAAGCCGAGCACCGCGTTGTATCCGCATTGCAGTATCGATTCGGTAATCGCTGATAAGTTTGGCTTTCCAATGAAAATCACTTTTCTAGAAGCAATGCATCGACGCCGGTCCGAATAACTAGAGCCTTTTCGCAGCAATAGCATTTCCCGCCTACTGGCGCCTTCCATCATTCCAGCAATTATCTTTTCAAATTCTTCGCTGTTTCCAGCGGGTAATCCAGACTATCGGCTATGCCGGCAATCACGACTCCTTGGAGTTTTTCTTCCTTCGCTTGCCGACGAATTTGACGAGCATTTCGATATAGCCGGTTATGACCGCGAAAGCACCCGAAATCGTGAGGTAAGTCACGGCAACGGTGAAGGGGTCGGCATTGCCGTTTTTCCCATGAGAATCATCGCCACCCGAGAAGTCGCCAGAAGGCACGGGCGATCCGTTTTCTGCCAATGAAGCTGTCGGGTCTGAATCAGTGGATGAATTTTTCTGCCCGCGCTCTGTTGAAGTACCGTTTTGCTTTTGGTCAGAAGAGGCATCGGGCTTTTGCCCCTGCTGAGCTTGCGATTGATCAGAAGAGATACCATCTGGTTGTTGCATCTGGGGATGATCACTCGAAGTGTCCGAGCTATCCATGGAAGGCGCCTGATCAAATTGTCCTGCCATCTTTCCTTGAGTGTCGCCCGAGAATAATGACCCTACGTTCTGCACATAGTTCGTCGAAACCATGAAAAACAAGCCTGCGGCAAGCAAGGCGACTGCGCAGATGTTGCCGATAGCCCGTCGCGCGATGCTGGTTGTTTTGATCTTAAACAGATTACGAAACGTGCTGATAAGCCATTAACGATGCAAACCTGTATGGACACCGATTAGCCCCAAGCCGATATAGGATGTGGCTGTGTGTATGTTGCGCATCGATTGCGTGCCGAATGAAGCGGCAAGGTTGGTAAAGAGTACCTCTGAAAAAAATTCCGCTTATGATAATTGTGGCGAGGTCGATGAGGAGCAGAGTGTCCAAGATATATTCGAAGCGTGTTTTCGCTTTCGTTTTTGGGTTGAAGATACCGGTGGTCACCTTGCGGATCCACTTGGCATTCAAGAGCAGATGGAAAAGGACGGCACCGCCGATAGCGAGTCCGGCAATCTCATGCAAGGGCAGTCCACCCAGGATCTGCACATTGAAAAGCAGAGCGAATACAATGCCCATTATGATGTCAAGAGCAAGTTTCAGCACGTTTTTCTTCATGTTCATCCTCAATCGATAGTTTTACTGTTGCTGCATGCAGCATCGCGCATGTATCTGAAAACTATCTTAAAAAAAACGCAGTGATTGCGCGGTCTGCTTTTCCGCGTTGTCTGATCGGTGATAACTTTGAACCGCTTGGTTTTCTTATCTCCAAAGCTGTTCGGCAGGGTTCCAACTTTTGCAGTTCGGCAGGTCACATCAAAATCGAGAGTTCGCCGCGAAATGCAAAAAAGTCGGAAGCGTTTTAAGCTTCCGACTTTTGATTACTTGGTCGCGGGGACCGGATTTGAACCGATGACCTCCGGGTTATGAGCCCGGCGAGCTACCAGACTGCTCCACCCCGCACTATGTTGCCACATCAGCGACAGTGGATAACAATACGCTTTTTCCCCAATGCTTGCAATGCTTTTCTAGTCGTTCACAGAACAAGCAACATCATGCTGCAGCCAATCCAGCCGCTTATCCACCAAAACCTTCGTCGCAGCGCTGGTCGCAGCCGAAATGGCAACCTGTCGCGCATCGTTGATGTCGCCGGCATTTTCTATTACCACGGAAAATGCCCCTTCATGCGCCGCCAGCCTCAGCACTCCCACATGGTCAACCGCAGTGTGCCCCACGAACAGGATGCGCAGACTTTCCTCGAACGCCGTGCAAAAGAAATCGTACGCTTCCTGCACCTGGTAATGATGCTGCACTTCCAGCGCGATAAGCCGTTGGATATCCGCAATCGAAAACGTGCGCTTCAGAATGCAGACCACGATCAGGTACGCCACATGCACCCGTTCATACCGCTTCGACTTAGGCTGCGGCACAAGCTTCTGCTTCACATAGTTATTCACCATCGACGACGTCAGGGGCCTATCCCCCAGCGTTGCCAGCAAATCCATCTGATCGCTTACGTACTTGATCAACTGATCCATATACAGATCGATTTCCGGAATCTCGTCATAGCGCGGAAGATGGAAATCCGCCATCTTGCTGATGTATTCTTCTGCATCCATTATCGGCTCATACTGCTTGCTTGCCGCCACGAACAACCTCCTATCGCATTGGAGGCCATTATAAACTCTTCGTCCATTTTATGTATTACTTGACAGAGTTTTCCATAATTTATAATCTGGTTTTGCTTACTAGGTGTAAAATATATTCGATGCAGTAGCGCCTGTGCAACCGCATCGAAAAACTAAGGAGCGAACCGTGTCTGACAAAATCAATGCACCCGAACGGACCGATGCGCAGCCTCGCATAGCGATCCTCGTCGATTCTTGCTGCGACGTTCCATCCACATATCTTCAAAGCCACCCCTTCTATGTCGTGCCGCTTACCATCAACTACCATGACGTCAGTTATCTGGACGGGGTAGAAATCACGCCAGCCGAAGTCTATGCGCGTTTCGAAGAGGAAATTCCTTCCACATCCACTCCCACCCCGAGTCGTGCCCACGAAGCATTCGAGCGCATCGTAGCCGACGGCTTCACCCATGTGGTCTGCATTACCATATCGTCGGGACTTTCAGCCACGTTCCATCTTCTGGAAGATACCGCACGGGAATTCCCGCAGCTCACCGTCGAAATGGTCGACACCCTGAACATCGGCATCGGTTCTGGCATGACAGCCATGTATGCTGCCGACCTGCTGGACCAGGGCGCTTCGTTCGAGGAAATCGTCCGCGGAACGCGCGGCATCGTGCCTCGTACGCGCATCTTCTTCATTCCCGATACCTTGGAATACTTATACAAGGGCGGGCGCATCGGCAAGGCCGTCTATTCGCTGGGCACCGTATTGAACCTACGCCCGATCATTACCTGTAATGAAGAGGGCAAATACGTAGTGTGCGGAAAAGCCCGCGGCCGCAAGAAATCCGTAGCCAAGGGCATCGAAATGGCTCAGGAATGTGTCACCCCTGGGAAGCGCCATCGCTTTGCCGTAGCACAGGGCATGGCCGAAGACGAAGCCCGCAAGCTCCTTACTGATGCACCTATGTACTTCCCTGAAGCCGAACAGATCGTCGATGCCAAAGAACTCTCGCCTGTCCTGGTGGTGCACACCGGCCCGGGTCTCATCGGTTTCGTCATCCAGACCCTCGACGAGTAGCCACACCCCACCCCCTACCCCACAGCATAAGAAATCGCCCCGGATGCCGTAGAGCATCCGGGGCGATTTTCGGTTCATGGGCTTTGCGCGCTAGCCCAAGGCACGCAGCTTAAATACACCGTCCTCGTATAAGGCGAAGCTGTTGCCGTCGTCCTTCGGGATGCTGACGCTGCCAGGGTTCACCAGACGCACATCGCCTGCATCCTCGTTGCGCTTCACGTGGGTGTGCCCGTACAGAAACGCGCCCCGCCCCGCAAGCGGCGGCAGGTTTTCGGGCGACCAAATGTGCCCATGCGTGCAGAACAGCTGATACGTGCCGTCCAACACCAGGGCATAATCAGCCATGCAGGGAAACGCCAGCATCATCTGGTCTACTTCAGCATCGCAGTTGCCACGCACAGCCACGACAGTGCCTGCAATGCCGTTCAGCATAGCAGCCACCTGCTTCGGGTCGTAACCTTCGGGCAAGGGATTGCGCGGGCCGTGATACAGCAGATCCCCCAACAAGACAACCTTGTCAGGGGATTCCGCCTCGATCACGTCCATCAAGCGTTCGCACCAGAACGCCGACCCGTGTATGTCCGATGCAATAGCCAGCTTCATCGAAACCTCTTTTCGTATCGGCAGGCATCCGATGCCGCAGCATCTTTGCCTGCCGATAGCGGGCAGTTCTTTACTTCAGCGCCGTGAACCGCAGGCTCAGGCAGGAAAGCCCGCCGTCGATCTTGCGGTATTCGCTGGTGTCGACGACCAACGTGGCATAGCCGGCATCCTGTACGGCCTTCAACACAGCCGGATAGCCCTCGGGCACGATGACGGTGCCATTCATCCAGATGCAGTTGGCAGCATAGGCTTCGTCTTCGGGAATGACGATCTTGTTGTATTCGGCAAAATCGGGCTTCTCGATAAACTCGCCGCTGACCAACATATTGCCGTCTTCAAGGTAGTTCACGCCAGTCTTCAGATGCAGCACATGCTCCAAAGGAACCTCGCTGCCGGACAGACCGTACTTTTCCAGGATGGCGATGAACTGGCGGATGCCCTCTTCATTGGTACGCGCGCTTCGACCCACATAGAAGTGGTCGCCCACCATCATGACGTCGCCGCCTTCCAGCGTACCCGGCGCAACAATGTGCTCGATGCGGTCTTCGGGGAAGAATTCGCGGATGGTCGGCTCCATCAGAGCAGCTTCACCATTGCGCGTGCCGGCACCAGGGTTGTCCATGATGGCGCATTCGCGCGTAAGGACGCACGTGTCTTCCACAAAGCAGCTGTCCGGATATTCATCCAACGCAGGCAGCACAGTCACTTCGACGCCGCATTGGCGCAGGGCCTCGATATACGCATCGTGCTGCTTCAGTGCCTTCTCGTAATCGGGCTGACCCAGCTCGGGAGCCGACGTAATGCCGTCGCACACGGCCTTGCATGGCCTGCGCACGATCACGTTCTTGAATGACATCGCTGTTCCTTCTTTCTCTTCTATACTCTGCGGCGCAAAAATCACGCCGCCGAAACGGTTGCTACCAGACCACTTGGCCGGTAAAAACCAGCACAAACGAAACGACCAGTGCAATCAGGATAACACCAACGACCACTTTGTCGATCGTACCCTGCAGATAGGGCTGACCATGCTCCTTGCATCCCTTGATATATACCAGAATGCCCGGAGCGTACAAAAAGCTCATGATGGTCAAGCCGACAGCACCCGACGCATACGAAAGCAGCAAACTGTACACCACGCCCAGAATACCCAGAACGCGGTACACCCCCACGCCGAAACGCACCTTACCGGCAAAAGCGTCCGGTTCTGTAAAGGTAAGCTTGACCAGGTATGCAGCCGAAAACAGGTACGGAATCAGAATCATGCCGGCCGAAATCACGTAGAAGAACTGGTACGTGCTTGCACTGAACATAAGGGTGATCAAAAATACTTCGACGATGATATTGGTCAAAACCAGCGTGAAGATAGGCGCCCCATGCTTGTTGGTTTTGGCAAACACCTTCGGGAAAGCCCCTTGCTGGGCTGCTTCGAACGGTGATTCGGAAGACAGCACCGTGTAACCCAGCATCGCGCCGATCAGGCTCAACGAGACGCCTGCATTGATCAGCACCGCGCCCCATGTGCCCACGGCTGCTTCCATAACGCCGGCCAGCGGAGGATTCTTCAATTCGGCCAGCTCGCTCATGGGCAGAACGCCCAGGGAAAGCAAGCTCACCATCAGGTAGATGGCCAGCACGCAGAAAAACGCGATCAACGTGGCTTTGCCTACATCGCTATCGCGCTTGGACCGCCCGGAAATAGCCACAGCCCCTTCAACGCCGACGAACACCCACATGGTTGTCGTGAGCGCAGCCGTCACTTTATCCCAGAACGACATGCCGTCGATAACACCGGCGTTCAGATTCTGGATGAAAACATCGGGGTTGAACTTGCCTAGGAAGATGATAGCCGTGATAGCCACAAAGATAGGCACCAGTTTGCTGATGGTGATAACCGCGTTCACGCCAGCCGCTTGGGTTACGCCACGCGACACCACCCACACGTAGAACCATATGAGGACCGAAGCACCGATAATGGAAGGCAGGTTGTTGCCCTCGCCGAAAATCGGGAAGAAGTACGCCAACGCGGCGAACAGCAGCGCGCTGAAACTGACCGTGCACAGCAGGGCAGAAATCCAGTAGCCCCATGCACTCGTAAAGCCCAGCAATCCGCCGAAACCGGCCTTGGCATAACTGTAGATGCCGCCCTTCATCTTGGGCTTGATGCGCGAAAGCGCGAAAAACGTCAGCGTCAGGCACAACACGCCCACGCCCGATATGCACCATGCTGCGATAATCGATGCACCGTCCGCGCCGCGTGCAGCCATGTCGCCCGACAGCGTGAACACCCCGGCTCCCACAATCAACGTGATAACCGATGTCACCAAACGAAACAGACCCATTCCCTGCGGGTTGTCTACTTCTTCGGCGATTTCTCCTGGCTGAGCGGCCATGCTGCCCCCTCCATTACAATGCAGATGGAAAAATAAAAGACGGCACAATGATACCCTATTGAAAACCAAAGGCGAGGTAATATTCAGTTTCGCGCATATTCGCCGCCAGCAGGGTGAAAGTCATGCATAGAATATGAGAAATGGCTGATGGCAAGCCCATCCACCACTTCATCGGCAAGGTCGCAGCCCAGCCCAAACTCATGCCCGGCAGGATTTGCTTCCAAAACGCCGTCATGCACCACGAAGGGCGGGTCGGTTATGTCGCGCTCGAAATACCGGCTGGCATCGCAGATATCGCCCGGAAGGTTCATGCCGGGAAGCGAAGCGAATGCGGCATGGAGTCGCTTCGACACCCCCGTGTCGTACATGCCGCCCATCCACAGCATGATGCCGCGCGGTTGCGCCCACCGATAGAAATCTATTGCCGGCTGCACACCGCCGAATTTGCCCAACTTCATCGCAACGCAACGCAGCCTCGGATTCTTTTCCAGAACCTGGCGAAGCTGGCCCACCGATGTCCAGCTTTCGTCGATGCACACAGGAGCGCACAGTTTCTCCTGCAGAAGGGCAAGCCGTTCGAAGATGTCGAAAGGTCCCGCTGCAGGTACCCGCTGCGGATCGAGCGGTTCTTCGATGCATGCGACAGCACAGGCATCGAGCTCTCTCAATACCGCCACGTCGTCTTCGCCGTAGCTTTGATTCGCATCCACCATGATGATCAGGTCGGGATGTGCCGCACGTACAGCCCGCACCGGTTCCACATCATGTCCGGGAGCGATCTTCATCTTCACACGCGTGTACCCAGCGGCAACTGCTTCGTCCACAGCCGCCAGCGTCTGAGCCACCGAAGCAATGCCTACTGTCACACCCCCACGCACACGGCCCGCACAAGCACGGACAGCCGCAGGTGTCTCTGCCCAAACATGTGCATCAACCGGCGCACAGGCCGATTCTGCAACCAGATGCCGCACGCTTGCACCCGTTGCCTTGCCGTACAGATCCCACAAGGCGGATTCCACAGCCGCGCATGCCATGGGGTGAGCAGACGCCTCGGGAATGTCGCCAAACAAAGCGGTTGCCTGCGAAGGATGCGCGAACGGTCGGCCAAGCACCGCAGGAATCAAGCGCTCCTGCAAAAAAGGCAGATCATCGCCAATGGTCTCGGGAAGATACCAATCAGTCGAAAATGCCGCATCCTCCCCGATGCCTGTGCGGCCCGCATGGTCTACGACTCGCACAATCAGGGAATCACGACGGTCTAGGCGAATTTTTGCGGTGCGCATCTCCCTGCAGAGCGGTTGGCCGACCACCCAGATATCCACCTGCACCGCCTCCACTCTATTTAGGTAGATAGCACGCAATGCTTGGCGGTCTGTCTTGCCGATACCCATGCGAGGAAATTCAGGCAGCACTATAATTCGGTCGGGCATAGAGACTTTCGAAAGCCGTGATGCAAGACTGGCGCGCACGTCATCGGCCATCGCCGTCGGGCAGAATCCTGTTTCATGTGAAACCCTCGGAGCTTCCACCAATGCCACGGGACGGCGGCCCCAGCGATCATCGGGAACCCCGAACACGAAGGCATCGGCGACCCCCGGAATATCCAGTATCTTCGTGCGGATTTCTTCCGGATAGACGTTCTCGCCGCCAGAAACGAACATATCGCCCAAACGCTCGGCCACATACACACGTCCTTCGATGATGCGCCCACGGTCTCCCGTTACAAAGTAGCCGTCATCGGTAAACGAAGCTGATGCATTCGCATACCCTTTGAACACGCCAGGACCGGCAACCGCCAGCAAGCCTGCTCCGTCTGCCGCAGGCTCCACCACCTTGAAACGATAGTCCGGCAGCGGCACTAGCCCTTCGTCCGTATCGCACTGCACCATGCGAGAAGCTGCTTGGCTGCAAGTTTCGGTCATGCCATAGCCGGCATACACCCGAGCACCCGCATCAAGAGAGCGCGCCAACGTTCGTTCATTAGGAGCGGCCCCGCCCAGCAGCACGCATCGGTACGCGGCAAGTGCGGCAGCATCTTCTGCGGCAAGCAAATCCTGTAGCATCTTATCCACTACCGAAATATGCGTCACAC
>Ga0062381_10000371_pt1 | contig 11381 bp, 11 predicted proteins | sample DOMMetBare1Fresh_2_FD_59506 | JGI IMG/M metagenome (GOLD analysis project Ga0062381, IMG submission 59506) | Wetland sediment microbial communities from St. Louis River estuary, USA, under dissolved organic matter induced mercury methylation -... | ecosystem: Environmental > Aquatic >... | reverse complement strand
ACCGGAAGGGACCGGCAATCCCGCAATGATATGTCGATTCACTCGGTCCCGCTGCTGCCGAATCCGCCTGTACCTCGAGACGTTTCGTCAAGTTCTTGAACTTGGAACAGACGAACCTGCTCGACGTGCATAATTACCAGCTGGGCGATGCGATCGCCTGCCTTGATTTCAATAGGAGTATGGGGATCGAGATTGATGAGAATGCACTTGATCTCGCCACGATATCCGCTATCTATAAGACCAGGCGCATTGACCAGTGAAAGCCCTTGCTTGATAGCCGATCCGCTTCTCGGAAGCACGAACCCGGCATACCCTTCCGGAATCGCCATGGAAAGCCCCGTCGCTACAAGCGAGCGTTCGAAGGGTTGCAGGGTGGCATCCTCTACAGCACGAAGATCGATTCCCGCATCTCCCTGATATGCCGAATCGGGAATCTTCGCATCTCGATGCACGAGTTTGACAGGTACGTCCGGGAAAAGGGACATGCGGTTACAATCCTTTCAATGCAGTGCTGAATTCATCAACGTTTTTAAAATCCTTATAGACGCTGGCAAATCGGATATAAGCTACTTCGTCCAGATCCTTTAGACGCTTCAAGACCATATCCCCAAGCGCCTTCGATTGGATTTCGCTGCAATTGCCATTGCGCAGCTCCGATTCAAGGTCATCGACCAATTCATTGATCTGCTCAGGACCTATATGCCGTTTTGCACACGCTATGTAGATACCCCTGAGAATCTTTTCACGATCATATACTTCGGAAGTACCATCGGTTTTAACGACGATAAGTGGGTTTTCACCAAGACGTTCATAGGTAGTGAACCGACGACCGCAGTTCAGGCATTCGCGACGTCTACGAATCGTGGAGCCATCTTCTGACGGGCGGGAATCAACTACCTTCGAATCCAAGTAACCGCATGAGGGACAGCGCATGATACTCCTTCGTTTCGTTGCCGTTGAAAGATTATCACACCAGATATTGGGCTTTGGGGAGGAAATAAACATTTAACAGACAAAATAGAGTACCCCGGCCTGGCGACCGGGGTTGAAACGCAGCTACCGCAGAACGCAGCATCTGAGGAAGCTCGAAAAAATCAAATCTACTTGAAACACAGGGAATTCAACCCTACATAGTTATAAGCAAAGCAACAACTGCCATGGCCGAATATACCCCACCGGCAATCAATGTCTTCCAGAGAGGAGTTGGGCCGAATGCCGTGCCCTTCAGATCGCCTTGCCGTACATGAACCATAGTATCGTTCTCGGAAAGCAATCGAGAGCAGCGGACACCCAAACGGCTTCGTTTCGAAAGATGGCGAGCAGCAAGCACCTTCCCGTAATCCACCTGTTGCGCAGTATGCTGACCGGTACCTGGAAAAACTATGATGTGCTCGTTTTCATTGCTGTATCGAGAACAATCAGGCTTAAGTGCGGATGTGCCGGAAACGATGTATCGGCGATTCGGATCCTTCATTTCTGCCTCCTTGCTCTTGCATAGAACCTTTGTTCGTGTATACTGTAAAGCGAACAAAGGTTCTTGTCAACGATTATTTACAAACATTTGTTCGTTTGAAAGGAACAAGCATGACGCAGGGCATAACAAAGCGGCAGCAGGCCGTACTCGATTGCATCGAAAGCTTTATCGATGATAAAGGCTATGGTCCTACCGTACGCGAAGTCTGCGAATGCCTCGGCCTCTCATCCCCTTCAACTGTGCACGTGCATTTGAAAGCACTGGAAGACAAAGGGCTCATCAATCGCGATCCCTTGAAATCACGCTCCATAACCCTCACCTGCCATACAGGCCATTCCACCGCCTCCCTATCGTCTATTGCGGCAACGTCCGGCATGATAGTAGAACTCCCCCTTGTAGGAGATGTTGCTGCAGGCATTCCGCTATTGGCTCAAGAAAATATCACCGAGACCATAGGACTCCCTGTCGAAATTGTCGGAGACAGTGCTTCGTTCCTTCTTTCGGTTCATGGCGAATCGATGATTGAGGCTGGCATAAACGATGGCGATTATATTGTCGTGAAGGAACAGCAAACGGCTGAAAACGGCGATATCATCGTCGCTCTTATAGATGACGGGGCAACGGTCAAGCGTTTCTTCAAAGAACGCGACCATATTCGCCTGCAGCCCGAAAATTCGACGATGGATCCCATCATCGTGCGCGACTGCTCCATCGTTGGTAAAGTCGTGGCATTATTTCGGCGAATCAGATAAACTTCGCTATCAAAGCGAATGCAGGACCCTGCAAATTTCCACGAGGTCCTGCATTCGCTTATTGCCGGGTCAGCGTCTATAGGCTTCGAATTTTTGGATTTCATTCCTTGGTACCTGCATCGTGATTTCGGTACCTGAATCGGTATGGCTCTCATGGATGATGTAGCATCGTTCATGAGCAAGCGACACCAGTTCTCCATGCATATAGGGAATCATAACATCCATCAGTTCGTCTCGAGCCGAAGCGGCTTTGCTGACTAGCTCGATTAAATCGGCAACTCCCTCCCCTGTTTTCGCCGATATGAAGACGCCGTTCGGTTTGCGCTTCTTCACGGCCGCCAACTCATCGGTTGCTAAAGCATCGATTTTGTTAAAAACCTCAAGCCGGCTAATGCTTTGAGCTTCTATCTGCCCAAGCACCTCATCAACGGCTCTCATCTGGCCTTCGTATTCGGAAGAAGATGCATCTATGATATGAAGGATTATGTCAGCTTCGCGTATTTCATCCAATGTGCTTTTAAAGGCTTCGACCAGCGTAGTCGGAAGTTTCTGGATGAACCCCACCGTATCGGTAAGCGTGATTTCGCGCCCTTCCGGAAGCACATATTTTCGCGTTGTCGAGTCCAACGTGGCAAACAGTTTATCGTAGCTGAGAACATCAGCGCTTGTCAGGCAATTCAACAAGCTCGATTTTCCCGCATTCGTATACCCCGCCAAGGCTACACGCAGCATCCCGCTCGCCCGACGACCCTGCCTCTGCACATCGCGGTTTCCCTCAAGTTCCTTCAATTCCCTCTTGATCGAGGTTATACGCTTGCGGACCATACGACGGTCAACTTCTAATTGACTCTCACCTTCACCGAAGCGGCTACCTACACCACCTCCCATACGGTTGCTGGCAAGATGCGCCCACATCCCACGCAAACGCGGAAGCAGGTATTGGCTCTGAGCAAGCTGAACTTGCAAACGTCCTTCTTTAGATGTCGCATGCAAGGCAAAGATATCGAGGATCAACGCTGTTCGATCTATAACCTTAACATCCTTGCCGACGATCTTTTCCAAATTCGACTGCTGAGAAGGAGTCAGTTCATCATCGAAGATAACGACATCGACCGCATGACTTGAACAGAGATGGGCGATTTCCGCAGCTTTCCCGCTTCCTACGAATGTCCGCGGATTGGGAGTCGCAAGCTTTTGCGCAGTCTGGGAGACAACAGCAGCACCTGCAGTTGCTGCGAGCCGTTCAAGTTCAGCCAAGGTCTCTTCCAGAGGCCAAAGGCTTCCCGGCCGGTCGATGCCCACCAGCAATGCCCGCTCAGGCTGCTCTTCGGTGTCCATAAGGGAAAAACGGTCTTTGTTCGCAGACATGCTATCGCCCCAAAGCGCCCAGGGCGCCAACCAGGCAACCCGGGCACGCTTCATATGACATAAAAGCCAAGATCAACGGCCCATCGATTCTTTCATGCGCTTTACCGCTTCAAGCAGACGGTCATCGGGCGTGGTCAGAGAAATGCGGATATAGCCTTCACCTTCAGGTCCGTACCCGCTACCCGGAGTAACGATGACATGGGCCTCTTCCAGCAGTTTCGTTGCAAATTCTTCGCTGGTGAATCCTTCGGGAATCTTCGCCCATACATAGATTGTAGCTTGCGGCATCTTGCATTCGACTCCGATAGCGTGCAAAGCATCGACAATCAGATCTCGGCGGCGCTGGTACAGCGCACACATGTCGGCAATGCAATCTTGGGGTCCTTCGAGCGCAGCGGTAGCAGCTTCCTGAATAGCATTGAACTGACCTGAATCCAGATTATTCTTGACGGTTCCCAATGCCTGAACAGCTATTTCATTGCCACAAGCCCAGCCGATACGCCAACCTGTCATATTGTATGCCTTCGAAAGGCTGAAGAATTCGATGCAGCATTCTTTGGCATGCGGGCGTTCGAGAATGCTCGGAGCACGATAGCCGTCGAACCCTATTTCGCAATAGGCGTTATCATGGGCGAGTAAAATATCATGTTCGATGCAGAATGCAATCGCTTTGTCGAAATATGCCTCATCAGCAACAGCGCCTGTCGGATTGTTGGGATATCCCAAAAACATAATCTTCGCACGCGAGAGAACATCCTCCGGAATAGCACTGAAATCGGCTAGAAATCCATTCTCCTCTTTCATGGGCATAAAATAGGTATGCGCACTCTGCAGGGTCGCACCACCCGAATACACGGGGTACCCGATGCTAGGAGCAAGGACGTAGTCTCCAGGATTCACAAAGGCAGTATGCAGATGTGCAATCGCTTCTTTCGATCCTATGCAGGCCAAGACCTCTGTTTCAGGGTCAACCTCTACTCCAAAGCGCTTTTTCATATAGTTCGAGCAAGCGGTACGGTATTCGATGGCCCCAGCATAATCGGGATATTGATGATTCGACGGCTTGCGGATGGCTTCGGCCATCGCATCAACGATATGCGTAGGTGTCGGCATATCGGGATCGCCAATGCCGAGTGAAATCACATCGACACCCTTGGCCTTGAGCGCATCGCGCTTCTTATCGATCTGAGCAAAGAGATACGGAGCCATGTGATTCAGGCATTCAGCGGTTTTCATATGCATTCCTTTCCAGATTTATCAGCAATTTTGGAGCATTGACTTGAGAATCGCCAGAAACATCGATTCATTACCAGACCGCTCCCTCTATGCATAACGAGACAGCTCTCCTGAAGATTGCCGCCTCGAGAGATGTCACACGATCTCGAAGGTTCCTTCGAAGGATTCTTCTGCCGGACCCGTCATCATAACGTGGTCGTTGTCATCCCAGAGGATATGCAGCGTGCCACCTAGAAGATGGATATCGTTTTCGCGACCCGCACGCCCGGTCAAAGCAGCCGCAACATTCGTGGCGCAGGTGCCCGTACCGCATGCAAGAGTTTCTCCCACACCGCGCTCGAAAACCCTCATACAGAAACCCCGTGATGAAATAGAAGCGAATTCGATATTCGCCTTTTCGGGGAAAACCGGGTTCGATTCATAGAAAGCACCGATACGATCGATGTCGAAAGTGTCGAGCGATTTATGTTCGGGATTCGGGAAAAGCTCATCGGGAAGCTTAGAGAAATCATCGACAAAGCAGATTGCATGCGGATTTCCCATCGAAACGCATGTGAAGGCGAAATCCCCCCAAGGGCTGGGCAATAAGGCATCGTGCACGTATCCGACACCGTCATAACCAGTCGCGTTAACTGGAAGAGCTACGGGCACGCTTGACGGATCAAGGATCGGGTGGCCCATATCCACGGTAGCATCGATCAATGCATCCGTTTCATCCACTCGAAAGGAAATCGGACGCGGGCCCGACAAGGTATCCGCAACGAACATGCCGGAAGAAGCCTGTACATACCCTCTATCAACAAGGTATTTTGCAAAGCACCGCACGCCGTTACCGCACATCTGGGCAAGCGAGCCATCCGCATTGATGTAATGCATATAGGCAGCACATTCGCTACGATCACTCGGACGAACCAGAATAACCCCGTCGGCCCCCACCCCAAAATGACGGTCGCATATATGGGCTACCTGTTCTGCGCTCAGTTCGATTTCTCGGCTGAAATCATCGATGAAAACGAAATCATTGCCAAGACCGTGGAGTTTGACGAAATCAAGTTCCATAATAGCTCTCTACTATTCCTTCCCTTTGAGAAGTCGCTTCTCATGTTCCATTCTAGCAATCAAAGCGAGTGATTCGCGGGTCAAACCCGCAGTATCCGATGAATCTGCATCGAGCCATTGAATGCGTGCGTCCTTTCGAAACCATGTACGTTGCCGCTTCGCATAACGACGCGTCGCAGTCTTGATGCGTTCAACTGCCTCATCCATCGTGCAATTTCCGTCGAGCACCTCAACGATCTCCTTGTATCCGATAGCCTGACTTGCTGTCAGGGCATGACGAAATCCACGCTGAAGCAAGGATTCGACCTCCTCGACAAGCCCATCGGCAAGCATCTTGTCAACGCGAGCATTGATACGCTCTGACAATATATACGGGTCCACCCGCAAGCCGATAAGACAAGCAGGGTAATGCTGGGGAATACTCTGGAATGAAGCCCTCTGCGACGCATACGAAGTCCCATTGGCAATCATTTCGAATGCACGAACGACCTTTCTTGAATCGTTCGGCGGAATAAGAGCGGCTGATGCGGAATCGCATGCTGCAAGCTGCTCCCATACCGCCCGGGTACCGAGCGTTTCGACTTCGTGCCGGTAGTGCTGCCTGACAGGATTATCGGTTTGCTCTCCTTCGGGAAATTCGAACTCATCGATCAAGGCTCTCACATAGAACCCTGTCCCACCGCACACGACGCATCGACGATCCCGAGCATCCAAGGCCGTAATCACATTTCGACCGTACTCCTGATAAAGCGATGCCGAAAAGGACTCGCCGGGATCGACTAGGTCCAATCCATGATGCGGCACTTTTCGATCCGTCAGACCTATCTTGCCCGTTCCGACATTCATGCCGCGATATACTTGCATGCTATCGGCGCTAAGCACGTCCGCTTCGAGAGCACAGGCAATCTCTTGGGCGAGATCAGTTTTTCCAGAAGCGGTGGGTCCGACCACGACCGTCAGCGGATAACGCAACGTAATCGATGGTGCAGATTTCCGGATAGACTCGTGCGTCATTGGCTGACAATAGCCCCCTTGAGATACCACGTAAGAGCTTCCTCGATGCGAATATCGACAAAAGAGCCGGCAAGGTCATCGATGTCCACCAAAGAGGGAGCAACTGCATGGACGGTTTGATTCTTGGGGCTTTTCCCGACGATCATATGGGAATCGCGTTTGCTGCGCCCCTCGACCAACACCGGCATGATGGCACCAACATCCTTCCGGTTCTGTTCGTAGGCTGAATCCTGAACAGCTTGCACAAGTCGATCGAACCGCTCCTGAACCACGTCGCGCGGAACCTCCCCTTCCATCTTTGCAGCCGGAGTACCTTCGCGCTTGCTGTAGATGAACGTGAATACCTGGTGGTAGCCTACGCGCTGAACCAAATCGTATGTAGCCTGAAAATCCTCTTCAGTTTCGCCTGGAAATCCCACGATAATGTCGGTCGAAAGAGCGATATCAGGACATGCGCGACGCAAGTCTTCAATAAGGCCCAAATAGCGGTCTCTCCCGTATCGACGGTTCATGGCTTCTAAGACGCGATCCGAACCTGACTGAACCGGCAGATGAATTGCCGGCATAAGATTCGGCAGCGTTGAGAAACGATCAATGACTTCGGCAGTCAAATCCTTCGGATGGCTCGTTGCAAAGCGAATGCGATCGATACCGGTTGCAGAAACGGCATCGAGCACCTGGGCGAAATGCGGGCTTCCATACAAATCGCGTCCGTATGAATTCACATTCTGACCCAACAGGGTAATTTCCCGCACGCCATCCTTTACGTACCGGGCAGCTTGCTCGACGATCTCATCCAAAGGACGACTTATTTCTCGGCCCCGAACATAAGGAACGATGCAATAACTGCAGAAATTGTTGCATCCCACCGTGATGGGCAACCACGCCGCCCATGGATGCTCTCGATCCTCCGGCAGATCGTCATGGAATTCAGCACGGCCATCCACCACTTCGACACGATGGCCGCCCTGCTCGATTGCCTCCTGCAGAAGGTGCGGAAGATCCTGCATATTATGCGTACCGAAAACGACATCGACATGCTGGAGCTGTTCGGTAAGCTTGCCTGCGTCCCTTTGCCCAATGCATCCTCCAATTGCGATATAGCGCTTGCCATAAGGGCTCGCTTCCCGTATCGGAATATTCTTCATAGATGCAACTTGCCCAAGCAGCCGCTCGTCTGCCTTTTCGCGAACACAGCATGTCATGAAGATGCTGAAATCAGCTTCCTCGATCGTATCCACGGGAGCAGCGCCAAGTGATTCCAGCATACCCGCTATGCGTTCAGAATCATGTTTATTCATCTGACAGCCGAATGTTGTGATACAGAAGGTTGAATCGTTAAACATGCTCGTGCATTCGCCTTCGGTCGTGTGCCCATTCCTTCGCCGAACCCGATTCGGTCAAAAGATCTTACCAGTACAGATAGCTCATCCTTCAAGGATATCGAGACGAGGGACGCCGGCGGTATAATGAGGTTCCACCTTCAGACGAATCGCCGTACGATACTCTCCATCTATAACGATATCCGCAAAGCTGGGAACACAAGCAATCTGGATGCCGACGGGAGACAAGAACCCACGCGAGATAGCGATAGCCTTGATAGCCTGGTTTACCGCCCCAGCACCAACTGATTGTATTTCTACTGCAACGCCATCTTTCACCATACCGGCTATTGCCCCGGCCACCGAAGCGGGAGAAGATTTGGATGACACCTTGAGAAGCCCTATCTCAGGCTTGCTTTCATCGATGGAGGCCACGCTTGCTTCCTTTATCCCCTGTATTGTTGCAATTTAGTTGTGCATTCATGCCGCATAGTGTTTATGTGCGTCGCTTGCGCCTATGTACCTCGTCATTTTAACGATTCACCCAGGCCATGGCAAATAACCAGCTGGCAATTCGGGTCATCTGATTCGAAAGACCGCCAAGCGGCTGAGGTGGCCTTGTTTTCAACGTTGAGAACGTACAGGAATTCTAACGATGATGGAATCTTTACGCACACGAACTTCGGGGCTAACCGAAGGATCAAGATAGTAGCCCCCAGCCAAGGACTCATAAGCTCGGGCAACAGCTTGACGAAATTCGTCTAGGTCATCTGCAGCTACTTTAAGTCCCCGAGTATCTTTGGCCTTGACCGCATCCTCTGCATGCGCATGGGACGGCTGGATCCCTTTCAAGTGATTCGTTTCCGGCGAACCCGAAAACCGATGATGGGGATCGATACCATCTGCAAGCGGAGGCACCGGCTGGATATCTCCGTCCATAATACGGCGTGCGCTTCGGTCGGAGAGCTGAATGCCCAGAGAAGCGGCAATCCCAACGAATTCTTCTGGCGAACCCGCAAGGGCAATGCGCTTGCATACCGGCAGCTCTTCTGGGTTGCTGCAAAAAGCAATGGTGTTTTGCGAAAGGGCCATACGCCCGAAATCCCAAAGCGTTGCCGCAACTTCGACAGGCGACCCGTAATACACCGTACAAGCATCACGGTCGATGTAGGCGAATTCGGAAACTGTACGATTGATATTGCGCGGCCCACGCACGACAACTGTTCCGCTTTCCGAAAGGGAGAAAACCGGCATACTGCTTTGGTCCGCTTTCTCTGAAAGCACCCTGGTATTCGTTTCGACAACGATGGAAGACCCACCCTTGATCTTGCTGGAAGCAACATATGCCGCTTCAGCATTGACTTGGATCGCATAGAGCGCCATTCCGCGTCCATGGACTCCCCAAGTATCGATATGCATAGTGTCGAGCTTACTCGTAACCCGCGCTTCGAAAATATGGTTCTGCATATGTTCCGGAATGCCGTCACCGTCATCCACCATCGTAAGACGACGACGCTCCCCTTCGCGCGACACAGCAACGAAAATCGAACGGGCATGGGCATCGCGTGCATTGCGCAGCATCTCAATCACAATATCTTCGGTTCCCCGTATATCGTGTTTTGCCTGACGCCGTTCTGCCTCTGCGCTTCGAAGACGGACAAAGCCATCTCCAAGGTCATCTTCAACCCGGAGATGGCTATCGCCTGTCACTTCTTCAATAAAGTCTGTCAGTTTTCCTTGAGCCATCAAAGTTACTTCGCTATATCGACAGCCCGGCTTTCACGTATGACAACGACCTTCACCTGTCCGGGATAGGTCATCTCGTTCTCGATCTGCTGCGCAATATCGTGGGCCAGAACCACAGTAGAAGCTTCATCAACCACTTCCGGTTCGACCATGACGCGAACTTCGCGACCCGCCTGAATGGCATACGTCCGCTCAACGCCCTTATGGGCATTAGCGATTTCCTCAAGTTTCTCAAGCCGCTTCACATAGGCATCGAGCGTTTCTTTTCGGGCGCCAGGACGAGCGGCGGAAACAGCATCGGCAGCTTGAATAAGAACGTCCAAAACGCTGTTCGGCTCTACATCGTTGTGATGGGCCTCTATAGCATGGACGATTTCGGCTCGTTCACCGAATCGACGAGCCAGATCTGCCCCGATAACCGCATGGCTACCGTCAACCTCATGATCGACAGCTTTGCCGATATCATGAAGGAGGCCAGCGCGCTTCGCAGGAATAGGGTCGAGACCCAATTCCGCCGCCATCACACCAGAAAGATACGCTACTTCAAGAGAATGATTCAAGACATTTTGACCATAGCTCGTGCGGTAAAGGAGCCTTCCGAGCGTATGCTCGAGTTCGGGATGCAGATCATGAATGCCCGTATCGAACGTAGCCTGGGCACCAGCTTCCTGAACCTTTTGGTTGACGTATGTTTCAGCTTTCTTGAACATTTCTTCGATACGCGCTGGATGGATGCGTCCGTCAGACACCAGATTCTCCATGGTAACTCGGCCGATTTCGCGGCGTACCGGATCAAAACAACTGATAGTAACGCATTCTGGAGTATCGTCGATAATGAGATTAGTACCGGTAAGCTGTTCGAACGACCGTATATTGCGTCCCTCGCGACCGATTATCCGGCCTTTCAAATCATCGGACGGAATATGGATGGTCGAAACAGTGATTTCAGCAGCATGGTCAGCGGCAACCCTCTGAATAGCCAGCGAAAGAATCTCGCGCGACTTCTTATCGGCTTCCGCCTTCACCCGCGCTTCGGATTCTCGTATGATGGCCGCAGATTCATGAGTGACTTCATCTTTAAGATTATCGAGAAGCTCGTTCTTCGCATCTTCAGAAGACAAGCCAGCAACCTGTTCAAGGCGATGATTCACTTCCGCGTATTCGGAATCGAGCTGTTCGTGACGTTCACGCAATTGATGCTCGTTTTCCTGAAGCTCACGATCTCGTTTCTCAACCTGACCTTGCAGGCTCGATATCTGATGCTCGCGTGCATCAAGCGAATCGCTGCGATGGTCGAGAGATTTTTCCCGTTGATTCAACCGATCTTCGGCTGCACGGGCTTCCTTCAACCTCTCAAGCTTTTCCGCCTCTGCTGATTGACGAATTCTGAAAGCCTCGTCTTTGGCTTCG
>Ga0062381_10000368_pt1 | contig 11412 bp, 6 predicted proteins | sample DOMMetBare1Fresh_2_FD_59506 | JGI IMG/M metagenome (GOLD analysis project Ga0062381, IMG submission 59506) | Wetland sediment microbial communities from St. Louis River estuary, USA, under dissolved organic matter induced mercury methylation -... | ecosystem: Environmental > Aquatic > Freshwater... | reverse complement strand
TACCAGCTGAAGCATAGCATGGCCTATTATGGAGCAAAAAGCGGAACTACTAACGACGTAAATCCGAAGGAGATGGTTAGCGAAGCCGTTGCTGCCGCCAATGCTGATGTCGATTTTTCGGAGTACGACAACGACAAGGATGGCATTGCAGATGGCATTTACATCGTTTTTGCAGGCTACGGACAAGAATCAGGCGCATCAACCGACGCAATTTGGTCGCATGCTTGGTCTATCCCCTCCGTCACCTACGATAAAACTCAGATATCGAGGTACTCCTGCTCGCCCGAACTCAAAGGAAATGCCAACAACAATGGCATTAATAAGTATCCCACACACATCGGGGTAATCTGCCATGAGTTTTTGCATGTATGCGGACTACCTGATCTTTACGATACAGACGGTAACCTATCTGGTGGTGATGCAAAAGACTTAGGCAGCTGGGATCCAATGGCTAGCGGGTCGTGGAACAACCAAGGAAGAACACCTCCCTACATTAACTGCTACAGCAGGCTAGCACTAGCATGGGGTAAGATTGAAACCCTTCCGAATGGGAGCAACATTACTCTTCTTCCCCACTACTCTTCCAACACCGCTTACGGCATATCAACCATTACAAACGAATACTACTTTTTCGAGAATCGCCAGAAAAAAGGATGGGATTCCTACCTCCCATCTCATGGAATGATTGCCTACCACATGCAGTATGTAGATAGCCGATGGAAAAATAACACCATCAACACCAATCCAAACCAGCAGCTTTTCGATCTTGTTGAAGCATCTACACTTTCTAACGCAGATACGTATGCTCCATTCCCTGGTGCTGCAAAAGTTACCTCCTTCAACGAAACAACAAACCCCGCTTTTGTAAACTGGGATGGAACAGGACTAAACAGACGGTTGGTGGGCATCAAGGAAGAAAACGAGCTAATTACCTTTTCAACAAGGGTAAAAAACATCTACCTAAAGCTAGCCCACGAAGGAAACCCCATAAGCAGCTTTAGCGTTACCTTCAACAAGGAAAAGGTGTATTCTGTCGATGGAGCTGTTAAGCTACAAAGCAACATCGACGCTGGAACCATTGCTGCAAGCTTCAGCATCGATGGGTTTAACCAGCTAGAGGGTAATTTTGAGATCAACGAAAAAGATAGCGTTTACACCCTTGCCTTAAACAGGCTAGATTTTATGCTAGACGGAACATACGCAACAACTCCTAATACCAAAGTTACCGTATCTGGAATAGAACCTATCTTTCTATCAGGAAATCAACCAAAAAGCATTTACCTGCTAAACCTGCCCCCTTCCATTACCTATACTGTTCAATTTGATAATGGAAGAACAGCATCTGCAATAAAAACACTAAACAGCAGCGAGTTCACCCACAACATCGCTCTGCCATACAAACAATACCTGCTATCAGCAAAGTGCGGAAGCTCCAGCTTAGCCGGCTTCGAAATCATTTGCAACAACATTAGCTACTCTACCAACAACGATGGAGTGGCCGCGATATACATTCCTCAAACCGAAACCTCCCTAAAAATCGAAACCACATCATCCAGCTACCATCGCTATTCCGCTCTTTTAAGCAACAGCACCTCGCTCAGCAACACCATCGACATCGGCTTAATCCTACGAAAAAGTCAGGAGCTGGTTTCGGTAACCCCCAACCCCGCCAACCACGATAGGCTGGTTATATACTGCTCGGAGGCAGGAACTATAAACCTTTACAGCATTACAGGCAATAAAATTACCAGCTTAGCCGTTACAGAAGGAAGAAACGAGCTGATTGGAAATTTGCCTCAAAAAAGCATTGTCCTGTTACACTTTAAGGGGAAAACAGCAGAGGAAACAAAAAGAGTTCTGATTTTGTAGTATCCTTATTTGCAAACCTCTTTTAAAGAAGCTTCTATTTTATATTTTTGTGAAGCATTAGTAACTAGGAAAACAATGAGCCAAAGGATACGACCAATGATTAAGTTTAAGCGTGGAGTAAAATTTTTTATTCTACTCTTTTTTACTTCTTCAATATTTTCAGTACTTGTCATGAGGTTCGTACCTGTAACATTTACCCCTTTAATGCTTCAACGAAGCTTAGAGCAGGCTTTTGATGGCGATTTCCCCAAGGCAAAGAGGAGCTGGTGCTCGTATAACAACATTAGCTCAAATATGGTTCTGGCTGTTGTATCATCGGAAGATAACAAGTTTCCAGAACACTATGGATTTGATTTTGTTGCGATAGAGAGAGCTTTAAAGCACAACTCTAAGAAGAAAAAAATTAGAGGAGGAAGCACCATTTCGCAACAAACAGGCAAGAATGTATTTCTAGTTCCTGCTCGCAACTGGATAAGAAAAGGCTTTGAAACCTACTTTACCGTCTTAATTGAGGTAACCTGGTCGAAAAAGCGCATTATGGAATGCTATCTTAACATTGTTGAGCTAGGAAATGGGATTTATGGCGTACAAGCTGCATCGGAGTTTTACTTTGAAAAAGATGCCAAAAATCTAACTAAAAGACAATCGGCCTTGCTTGCAGCAACACTTCCAAGTCCGCTGAAAAGAAATCCAGGGAAACCCAATTCTGCCCTTAAGCATAAGCAGGAGGTTGTCCTTCGAATAATGAAAAAGGTCAAGGAGGTTGACCTGTAAGTAAACCAAACCCAAAAAAGTAGTCGATCGTGAGAGCATTAGTAAGAGCTACATTAACAATAATACTCCTCACCTATGCAGGAGTTCTTTTTGCCCAAATTGACAAGGACTACTTCTTTAACACCGGTAGGCAATGCTTAATAGATAAAAAGTATGCTGAGTCGCTCGACTACTTCAACGTACTTATCAAGACCGATAAAACGCTGCACGAGGCCTTCTTTCTAAGAGGCATTGCTAAGTACAACCTCGAAGATTTAATTGGTGCTAACCAAGATTTTTCGGAAGCCATTCGTATAAATCCTGTTTACACACAGGCATACCACTACCGAGCCATTACGCTTGCACGATTAGGAAATACCGAGTCGGCAATTTCCGACCTGAATGCTGCCTCGCTACTCCGACCTGAGTATCCCGGTATTTACTATACACGTGGCTACACCCACTTTATGTCCAAGCAGTTCGAAAAAGCAATAGAGGACTACAACAAGTTTATACAAAAAGAGCCAAAGGAGAGCTACGTATATGTAAATCGAGGTACAACCTACCTGTTTATGAAGGATACAGTGGCCGCTTACCGAGATTACAACAGAGCTATTGATCTGAACCACGTTAACTCCGAAGCTTACATGAGAAGAGGACAGCTCTACTCGCTTCAAAAAAAGCTTAAAGAGGCTCTCGACGATTTCAACAAAACCATCGAGATAGATTCGACTAGCTCAATGGCCTACTTTAGCCGTGGTTTGGTGTACTACGAAATGAAAAAGTACAACAATACGATGGCCGACTTTAGCACATCAATTAAGCTCGAACCCAACAACCCTATTACGCTATACAACAGAGCGATACTACGATCACAGGTTGGAGACTTAAATAATGCTGTAAAAGATTACGATCAGGTGGCCAAGCTTAGCCCTAAAAATGTGCTTGTTTACTACAATCGAGCAGCCGTACTCGTAGAGCTCGGCATGCTGCCCGAAGCTCTTAAGGATTACACCAAGGCAATATCTCTATACCCCGATTTTGCTAACGCCTACATGAACAGGTCGTATATCAAGCGCCGCCTTAACGATTTGCGCGGTGCAAAGGCCGATTTTGACATAGCTAACCGAAAGATTAAAGATTACCGCTCGCGCCTAAACGACTCTACCTTCTCGGTTTACGCTGATACCAGCAAGAAATTTAATGCTATGATGTCTTTCGACTCTAACTTCGAAGACAACAATATGCTGGTAAACAACATTGTAGATATTAAGCTGCGACCGCTATACCGCTTTACGGTTGTTCAAGAAGATACCGTTCCTCAGCTTCGCAACGCGTACTTTTACCCTAGCTACGATAAGTTTAAGAATAGCGTTGGACGAGGCTATCAGCTTTCGCTAACCAACCAAGCCTCGAAACCTACAGGTGTAGATAGCCTTGCAACGTATGCAGCAGCAGTAAAACCAAAGCATCAAGCTATTTCGCAGATGGTTAACGCTATTGTCGAAAGTGCAAAAAATCAGTTCTCCAAGTCTATATCAACCTACAACAAAGCTATAGAAGATGATCCTAAAAATGGATTCATTTACATGGACAAAGCTTCGGTAGAGGCCGAGATGATAGACTTTGCTAAAACTGTAGAGAACAGCATGCAGCCATCTATTCTTGATGAAAGAGGACCTGCTAAAGCTCGCCAAAAAGTTGAGATAACCACCTACAACTACGATCAGGCAATCGAAGACTTAAGTAAGGCAGCAAAGCTGCTACCCGATTTTGCTTACATTCACTATAACCTTGGCAACATCTACACCCTCGCTAACAGAATGCCAGATGCTATACAGAGCTACTCTAAGGCCATAGAAGAGTACCCTTACCTTGCCGATGCCTACTACAACCGAGGATTGGTGCAAATTTACCTAAAGGACACCAACAAAGGCTGCCTAGACATTAGCAAGGCTGGAGAGCTGGGAATTATTGATGCTTATGCAACCCTAAAGAAATACTGCATAAAGGAAAAGTAAAGGTTAAAAGAGAGGATGCCCCTAGATTATTAAGACAATTATTAAGACATACCACAACGTATTCCAACAAGTTGAATCACAGCCGACCGTAGTGTGGGTCAACTTGTTGTTGTACGTTCGGCTTGATGCGTGTTACTGCATTTCTTGAACATCTTCTTTTTGCGCCTAAGCAAAACATCTCCTTACTTTTATTCTTGCTACATTTAACCCGAAATCAACCAGTACCTATCAGCAAAATGAAAGACGAGATATCATACCGTAATATATGGGGCATTGCCTATCCAATCATCATAGGAAGCGTAAGCCAAACCATCCTTAACATTACAGATACAATCTACCTAGGACACCTTGGCGAGCTAGAGCTTGGAGCAGGTGCATTGGGGGCGCTATTTTATCTTGCCTTAATGATGGTTATAACGGGATTTACCATTGGTAACCAAATAATTATTGCGCGCAGATTTGGAGAAAGCCGAATGGCCGAAATTGGAAATGTATTCTCCAACTCTGCCATAATGCTTCTTGGCATAACATCTCTGGTGTTTATTGCAATTAAATTTATAGCACCAACACTTATTCCAAGCTTGGTGAGCAACCCCCAAATTGCTCACTTGGTAGATGGCTTCATACAATATCGTATATGGGGGATTTTTGCTGCAGGATTTACACTCCTATTCAGAGCATTTTACGTAGGAACTGCAAACACTAAGATCCTAATAGCGGTAACAACGTCTGTAGTTGGACTTAACGTCATTCTAAACTATGCCCTCATATTTGGCAAGTTCGGATTTGCAGCAATGGGCTTCAATGGTGCTGCGCTTGCATCTGTTATCTCAGAGAGCGTTGGCTTTATAATTATCATTTCCTACACCCTGATTAAGAAGCACCACCACCAGTACAAGCTATTCAGAGTGAAGCCATTTAAGTTTGATACCAGCATTGCAACGCTCAAGCTTGCATCGCCGGTAATGCTACAACACCTCATATCATTCAGTGCTTGGTTTGTTGTCTTTCTTATCATCGAAAGGATGGGCGAACGCTCGCTAGCAATTTCGAACATAGTTAGGAGCTTATACATCGCAATGATGGTTCCAATTTGGGGCTTTGCCGAAGCAACAAACAGCCTTGTTAGCTACCTGATGGGCGAAAAGCACTTCGATAAGATAGGTGTGCTTGTAAAACGATCGGCATTGATGAGCCTTGCAAGCGTTGCAATTGTTGTTGCCATTGTTTATGCGGTTCTGCCTCAAATCATAGCATTCTACACCCCCGACCTCACCTTAGTTACAGATACAATTCCAGTAGCAAAAGTTGTAATGATTGGGGCTACAACCATGTCACTTGCTTTTGTAGTATTTATGGCTGTATCGGGAACCGGAAATACGCTTATTGCCTTTGGGTTGGAATTCTCTGACGTATTCTTTTACATTGTCTTAGCCTTTATACTTGTAGAGTACACCAACGCCAATGTTACCACCATTTGGGTTATTGAAACCTTTTATGCAGCCTACATGCTAATAATTTGCAGTCTTTACCTCAAATATGGCAAGTGGCGTAGTAAGATTATCTAGCTAAAAGCTAACTTTAAAAGCATTTTACAAGAACCAATGGTGCAAAGAAACGTAAACCTAGCAAGAGGCAAAGTAAAGTCAATGCTACACAAAGCCGTAGCATTGACAGCATTGGTAGCTATAGCTTGCAATGTTCAAGCACAGAAAGTTGCCATACCACTAAACAGCCAACCTGTTAAGTTTGTAAACCCTAAGATATGTATTGACAGCGTAGCAGATGGACGAGACTACATCGAAGCTATTGGGATAGTAAAGAAAGGGGGCAAAGTACAGGCTGTGGTCGATTTAAAGAATGGCGTTGCGAATGCAGTAAAAATGCACTGCCAAACCATCCTTCCATGTACCTCTTCGAGCATTCCATTTATTCTTAAAATCAACGCATTATCGTTTAAGCATAGCTACCAAAAACCGTACGACCATATAGCAACCTTCCTTTCTGTATCTTTCTATGTTCGCAACAACCTCAACGAGCTCACCGAAGTTTACCGAACCACTTCGAGTAGAGAAGAGTCGTCCATTAAGCCGTTAGAAAGCATCGAAAAGCTTATACGATTCAATATAGAAGAGTGCCTCGAACAGCTAAATGCCAAAGATGCAGAAAAGCTTGTTTTATCGGCAAAGGCAATAAAAAGCAGCAATCAAACCCAACGTTACACCAGCATAAGCGACAGCATATCGCTAGAAAATGTGCTAAACATAGGCAAAAATGGGTCGCCAAATACGGCACCCCAAAAGACAAAAACATCACCTAAATCTGCTTATCCATATCCACCCAAAGCACCTTTAGCATTAGAGGTTGGCTTTCAGGAACTTTCTACCATCGCGGCACTTGTTGGTAAAAATGCCAACGGATGGAGTGCTACCTACTACTTCGGAAACCTGCTTGGTAAATCGCCCATCCTCCTCCCTCTTTCGGTTGGAGTAGAATATATGGATAACCTTAAAGGCAGCCGTGCTAATAGCTACCAAACATCTAATGTTTACTATTCAAAGATCGGAGTAGAAGGGTTCTACCCAATCAACAAGTATATTTGGTTTAGTGCAGGCGTACAGCTTCCGCTAGGAAACGAAACGTTAGCCGATAACTTTGGGAATAGCTCGGAAACCGTTCTTATAGGAATTAGCTCTTCGCAAGCTCTTCGTTTTATAGCTAACGATGACATGGGCTTTTCGGCAGGAGTTGGGGTCTTCCAACAGCTATCAACATCAAGGGTACAGCCCTTTAATTGGGGTATAAAAGTTGAGCTAGGAATAGTATTCTAGCTAGTAAAATTTACCTTTGCGCTTAAATATGCCAACCTAAAGGCATCGCTACTCGATAACCAATTTTAATCTATGAATAGATATTTCCTACTTCTGGCTGTTATCCTAACCGTTACGATGCACCACAGAGCTAACGCTCAAACGGACAGCAAAGCTGCTGATCTGCATGCCTACCCCTCCTTGGCCAGCTTCGATTCTACGATAGCGGTCAGCCATAGGTCTGTTATGGTAAACGATACTACGTGCATAGCCTACTTCAAACCTAAACCATACGAGTTTATAACCAACCTCCCTAAAGATTGGGTGGAGTTCGGTAAAAGAACCATCACCAAAAAAGGTCTGATAGCTACTGGTGCAATAGCTGCCACCACTGCTCTTCTTATAGCAATAGACAGACCAGCTATTGATGCTGTTCAACAATTTGGAAGGTGGTCGGGCATTAGCGGCGAAAGAAAGTTTGCCAACGCTATAAAGTTTAAAGCTGGCGGAACAGAGGTCAACTTTTTAGACCTACCTCAAAACTTTAACTCTACGCTCTACTTTATTGGAGAAGGATGGCCTACCATAGCTTTTACGGCTGGTGTTCTTGTAAGAGGAATTGTAAAGAATGATAGCAGAGCCATTTTAACGGCATCGCAAATTGGTGAAGGGTACTTGGCAATGGGGATTACCGTTCAGCTAATAAAACGACTCACAGGAAGGCAAAGTCCATTTAGAACCGAGAGTGGGTCTGGAAGCTGGCAGCTGGCACCATCCTACTCGCACTACCAAAACGATGTACCCAACCACGATGCCTTTCCTTCGGGACACCTCGCTACTGCGATGGCAACTGTTACCATATATGCCGAAAACTACCCTGAGTATAAGCTTATACGCCCTATCGGATATACCGTTATTGGTATTGTAGGATTGGCAATGATGAACAATGGGGTGCACTGGCTTAGCGACTATCCATTGGCGCTTGCAATTGGCTACACCTATGGCAAAATTGTCACATCTCGAGGAAAAACGATAGGTTTTATAAAACGAATGGGACCTGGAGCAGACAAGGGTAAGCTGTCATTTGTTCCTACAATTATCGACAACAGATCGCTTGGGATGTCGTTACGACTAAACCTCTAGCAAAATCCGCTACAGCTGTCGATCAAAATAGAAAAAGCTGTCCTCTTTTACGAGGGCAGCTTTTTACTTATATTTCATCGTAGCCCTTACATAAGCGCATACTTGAAGGTGTATCCTGCAGTTATGTACTGAGTGTTTTGTCCAGGGTTAAGAACAACATTGTACATCTGTCCCTCTTTTAGAGTACCAGCTGGGAATACAAGCTGTACATATCCAGAGGCCTGAGATGGTGTTGTTGTTTGTGTTGCTAGTCTTGTTCCCTTCCCTAACTGGCTACCTTCAAAAAGCATAACCCAAGTTATTGTTTGCGAAGCAAGAATGTTTGCTGGCATGCTGTAAACAGTATTCACTGTTGTCAGATTCTTCCCAATTACATACAAAGAACTGCTCCCTGCATGCAAATTCTGACCATTAAGGATAGATTGTGTTGCACCAACCACTCTGATATCATCAGATGCGATAGCAATAGTGTAAGCACCTTTAAGAAGGTTAATTGCAGGAGTACTAATCTGAACAGTACCTGCATAAGCATTTAGGGTTTGAGAAAAAATAGGGGTAACGCTTACATCAGCAATAAGACCACTCCAAATGACACACCTTACAGGCTTGCCATCATTAGGCTTGTTGTAGGTCATGCTAAAGCTAGTAGCAGAATTGATGTTGAGATTCTGAATGTCTGAAGTGTAGGCAACATCATTGTCGATTCCTAGATAGCTTTGAAAAGAGGGCTGAATTCTTTCAACCAACATTTCGTCCATTGTTTCTTTCATAGTTTTTTAGCATTTAATATACCTACTCGTAAGGATTTTCGGCAACTTCCTCTACATAACAACTGTGCAGATCAGATTATTTTATTTTTACATTTATGAATTTTAATTATATAAACTCAACTACAATACTACAACTATATCAAAACCAATTTCAAGCGTACAAATACCTGTTTTACAAATTTCATCAAATACCCACATCAGCTTATTTATGTTACATATAGAACTATTTTAAACGCTCATTAGCTAAATAATAAATAGATCAAAATAAAAATAGGGCAGGTTCGCCATGAACCTGCCCTATTGTATCGCTAAGCCAAAATCCTTTCTACGCTACTTCGTTTTCAAGTTATCGTCGAAGTATTTGGTAATCTTTGTCATTAGGTGCACCCGATCCTTCCCCCTCACATTGTGCTCGTGCTGAGGGTAAATAAAGTAGTCAACCGGTACATTAGAGCCTACGCACTCTTTTATAAACATCAACGTATTCTGCCACAGCACCGTAACATCATAGTCGCTATGAATAATTAGCAAATCACCCTTTAGGTTCTTTGCTTGATTCAACAAGCTTGCGCTTGCATAGCCCTCCGGATTCTCGTCAGGTGTATCCATATAACGTTCGCCATACATCACCTCATAGTACTTCCAGTCTATCACAGGAGCACCTGCAACGCCTACCTTAAAAGCCTCGGGGTGCTTACACATTAACGAGGTAGTCATAAACCCTCCATAGCTCCATCCGTGCACCCCAATTCGGTTTGCATCAACGTATGGTAGCGATTTTAGGTAAGCAATGCCCTGCATCTGATCTTCTACATCTACAGCACCAAGCTTACGGTGTATGGCTTGGTAGAAATCGCGCCCACGTGCAGGAGTTCCTCTGTTATCAAGGGTAAACATTATGTAACCCTTTTGTGCCATGTAAAACTCCCATAGCCTTGCACCTCCAAGCCAGGTATTGGTAACAAGCTGTAGATGAGGTCCTCCATAAACGTAAACAATAGTGGGATACTTCTTGGTAGAATCAAAATCAGCGGGTAGTATTATCCTGCCATACAAGTCGGTGCTTCCATCCAATGTTTTTAGCTTGATAAATTTTTCTCTCCCCATTTTATAGTCAGCATATGGATTAGGAGCTACAAGCAAGCTTCGCACAAGCTTGGGCTTATCTATGGAAAGCACGTTCACTGTGTTTGGGTTGGCTAAGCTACTAAACTGATCGATAACCATACCTGCTTTGTGGTTGATAGTACAGCTATGAGTTCCTTCGTCGCTGGTTATTCTTTGCTTTATACCTTTCACCAAATCAGCTCTAAAGAGATGCCTTTCTAGCGGACTTACCTCTGTTGAGGTGAAGTAAACGTAACGGCCATCAGAAGTAGCCTCCTTAACACCTGTAACATCCCAGCTGCCGCTAGTAAGCTGCTTTATAAGGTTACCATCCAAATCATACAGGTATAGATGATTCCAACCATCTCTTACGCTTTGCCATATAAATCGAGAGCCTTGCTTTCCGATAAACATGGGTGGATTCTCTGGCTCAACCCACCTATCGCTTTTCTCTTCGAATAGTGTTTTAACGAAGCCTCCTGTTGCTGCATCGTACTTATTCAGCTTCATATGATTTTGACCTCTGTTGATCTCGGCAACAAGAATATACTTCTCGTCTGGACTCCAGGCTACGTTTGTAAGGTAGTGCTCGTCAGGCATTCCTGTTTGTAGAAAGATGGTTCGTCCTGTGCTTAGGTTGTAAACACCTAGCTGTACTTGGTGACTAGCCATTCCGGCCATAGGATATCGCTCTGGTCGTAATTCTGCAACACGTTGCGTAATATCAACAATAGGATACTCGCTAACCATCCTTTCATCCATGCGGTAAAAGGCCAAATAGCTCCCTTTGGGCGACCAAAATATGGCTCCGTTTATGCCAAACTCATTCCTATGAACCGACTTTCCGTTTACAATTCCCTTTCCTCCATCGGTTGTTACCTGCTGAAGCTTTATGCCATCAGTAAAGTAAAGGTTGTCGTCAATGGTGTATGCTAAGCG
>Ga0062381_10000365_pt1 | contig 11465 bp, 7 predicted proteins | sample DOMMetBare1Fresh_2_FD_59506 | JGI IMG/M metagenome (GOLD analysis project Ga0062381, IMG submission 59506) | Wetland sediment microbial communities from St. Louis River estuary, USA, under dissolved organic matter induced mercury methylation -... | ecosystem: Environmental > Aquatic > Freshwater... | reverse complement strand
CCGCGGGCGGATCGGGCTCGTTCTCCTACGCGCTGCCTCCCGGGTCGGCCCTGCCTCCCGGGCTCTCGCTCGCCGCCGACGGGACGCTCTCGGGGTCGCCTTCGGCCGCGGGCTCCTACTCCTTCCGGGTCGCGGCCTCCGACGCCGCCACCGGGCTCTCGGCCTCGGCCGACTGGGTTCTGGCGGTCTACGACCCGCCGTCCTACGCGTCGTCGGCCCTCGTCCCGGGCTGCACGGGCCTGCAGTCGTCGTGGGCGCTGGGCACCGCTGCAGGCGGCTCCGGCTCGTTCTCCTACGCCCTGGCCCCCGGGTACGCCCTGCCGCCCGGGCTCTCGCTTGCCGCCGACGGGACGCTCTCGGGGTCGCCGTCGGCTGCGGGCTCCTACTCCTTCTCGGTCACGGCCTCCGATGCGACCACCGGGCTCTCGGCCTCGGCCGACTGGGCCCTCGCGATTTCTTCGCCTGCCCCTGCTCCTGCGCCCGCACCTGATCCTGGTTCCAGCTCTGCATCTGATGCGGGCTCTGGTTCTGGTGCCGTTCCGACTTCAGCTTCTGGCGGCAGCTCTGTTCCCGGTTCCGATCTTGCTACCGGTCTGCTTGCCATTCTTCCCGACTTGGGTGATGCATGGTCGTTGCCGCAATGGGCTTTGGTCGTCGTGCTGTGCATTGCCGAAGCTGCATGCCTCCATCGGCGCGCACGTCGACGGAGATGACAGCGTAAGGTTGTTGCATTCTACAGGCCCACTGCGTGCGAAGCTTCTATATAATTGCAGCAAGCGTCTATAGTGGGAGGCAGCATATGGATGATGAGGGTACTGATATTCTCGGCGGCATGGATAAGAAGACCGCGTATCTTACGCCTATTTTCGGGTCTGCGGCTACCGACGCGCCGATGCCGTCTCAAAAGCTGAACGACGATCCCATAGATCCAGGTGTCGCGTACGAGATGATACGGGAATACCTTTCCATCGAAGGCAACGCCACTCAGAATTCGGCGACGTTCTGTCAGACGTACATGGAGCCAATGGCAACGAAGCTCATGTCTGAAAACCTGGCGAAGAATGCCATAGACAAAGACGAGTACCCTATGACAGCCGATCTTGAAAACCGGTGCGTATCGATCCTGCAAGACCTATGGCACGCAAACCTTGATGAAGAACCTATGGGAACATCTACCGTCGGGTCTTCCGAGGCATGCATGCTGGGAGGCCTTTCGATGCTGTTTCGTTGGAAGAGCCTAGCCGATGCCGCGGGTGTCGACCGCTTTTCGGCAAAGCGCCCCAACCTTGTCATATCGTCTGGTTACCAGGTGTGCTGGGAAAAGTTCTGTCGCTATTGGGATATCGAGATGCGCTTGGTGCCTCTCGATACTGCGCATTTGTCACTCAATACCGAAACCGTCATGGGGTTCGTCGATGAATACACGATAGGTATCGTCGCTATTTTGGGAATCACCTATACGGGCAAGTTCGACGATGTTGCGAAACTCGATGAACTGGTGGGGGATTACAACGCGGCGCACGCAGATATGCCCGTGCGCATTCATGTCGACGGTGCTTCAGGTGCGATGGTCGCGCCTTTCATCGAGCCTGATCTTGCGTGGGATTTTCGATGCCGGAATGTTTGGTCTATAAATACCTCGGGGCATAAGTACGGGCTTGTCTACCCTGGTGTGGGCTGGATTCTCTGGCGCAGCAAAGATGCGCTTCCTGAAGACCTTATCTTCCAAGTGTCGTACCTGGGCGGGGAAGAAGCTACCATGTCCATCAATTTCTCCCGGTCCGCTTCGCAGATAGTCGGCCAATACTATGTGTTCATGCGCAATGGGTTCTTGGGATTTCGTGAAATACACCAACGCACGCTCGACGTCGCCCGCTATATGGCGCGTGAAATCGAGAAGATGGGGCTGTTCGAAATCTACGAGGATGCACAGCAGATACCTATAGTGTGCTGGGCTTTGAAAGCAAGTGCCGCTGTGCAGTGGTCGCTCTACGATTTTGCCGATCGCTTGCGGATGAGCGGGTGGCTCGTTCCGGCGTATCCTCTGCCCGAAAACTTGCAGCATATCGATGTGCAACGTCTTGTCGTCCGTCAGGATTTTTCCATGCCGCTTGCTCTCAGGCTCATCGCCGACATGAAAAAGGAAATAGAGAACCTGAATAACAGCCGTATCATTGCGGGTACGTCAGGACGAGATACCGCAGTGGGTTTCGACCACGGTGGGCGCAGTATGCGAGCCTAGCATGCAGGTTGGTACGGGGGTGGGGTGCCGGGTGCACTGAAGAGGCTATATCGAGGATCGAAGTAAGGTGTTCGAATGGGCGAGCCGAATAGCACAGGATGGGATGACTCTCCTTGCATTTGTTTGATGGATATCCCATGTCCGCTCCTCGAACGTTGATACGAGGTCCTGCTTGCCGCTTGGGCCCCGGATATTATTTCGCTTCAGATGCCGCCCGCATGCTCGAATCGGGCAAGGTCGCTTCCGCGACCTGACGCAATCTGCTTTCAGCCAAACCGATCAATTCTTGCTGGGAGTGTACGTCGAGCTTCATGTATACATGTTTGACATGCGACTTCGCCGTATTGTACGACACGGTCATCTCGTCTTGGATGAAGCGCGAATTGCGGCCATGTGCCAAAAGTATAAGCGCTTCCTGCTCACGCTTGGTTAAACCGAATTCCTTGGACATGTTCAGGCACTCGTTGTCGAGGTCGTCCAAACTGACGGGCACTTTGATATTTTCTGCGCTCGTTACGCTTTCCACCGTGCTTTTAAAGCTGAAAAGCCGTGTCAGTATCAGCACATACGCCATGAAAGCGAATATCATGACCGCCGAAAGCATGGTGCCGTTTCCGTTATGATTGGCGAATCGTCCCAGTTGAGCGCCGATAACAACGCCGAATGCACTCAGAGAGGCACCCCAGGCGAACATGGCAACGCTGCCGCGCTGGTTCCGGCTGCCCAAGGCGATAAGCACGACGTAGGTCAGGATGTCGAACAGCGCGCTTCCTGAATTCAAGAACATGTTCGACGAGATGAAGCTGCCCAATGCGGGCGTGAGGGCGATAAGAAATCCTGCCAAGACCAGCAGCGCGGCGATGATGAACAGCGCATCCGGATTGAGCGCCTTTTTGCGAACGAGGGCGATTGCAGCGACTACGATGGGAACGGCGATGGTTTCGGCCGTGAACGACGGGATCCGGTCAAGCTCGCCCCAGGTGAGGGCGTATCCATAGATGATAGCGAATACGAGCAGTGCAATGAAAAGCTGGCTGTTCAAGGGAAGAAGAGACGATGGCTTGGTCACGGCGCAGTTTGCCGGCGATTCCGACTCGAATGCGCTTGCAAGAATAGTGCGCGCGTAGGGAAAGACGATCAGCGTGACCAAGGGGAGCATGCACATGTAGATGGCCACGCATGCCCCGTCGGGCAGCAGTGCCAAGCAACTGCGAAGAATGTAGGAAAAGGCATAGGCCAGGGCGATGCAGAGCCCGGCGGCTCGTGGAGTCATGCGGATGCAGGCTATGCCGACGATCACGATGAAAAGGCGTTCTCCTACGGCCCAGATCAAAGGTCCGGCGATAAGCGGACCCGCCAGAGGTGCCCCCATCGCCCAGATGATGGGAAGCGCGCCGACGATGGAACATCCCAACGCTCCCGCAAACAACGACTTTGCAGAAAGGATGTGCGGTCGGAACGTGGCGATGAGCGCCACCACCATCAGCGTCAATGCTCCACATGCGGTAACGCATTCCCGAGCCAGGGGATTGACCTGATCGAAAATAGGGAATAGATAGCGGTTGAGAAGCCAGCCGCTCAAAAATACGACGACCAATCCAAAAAAGCAGCTTATATGGTAGCTGTCGAATGACAAGATATTCGAACGTCTATCGATCTTTCCCACAGGTCGATTACGGGCATCCACGGACGCCTCCGTTCCCTTTGAATTACGTACCCTCCGCACCCAAACTTACCATAAAGCATGCGTTTTTGCTTGGCAATTACCCAACTAGGGTGAGAAGAATGTCATGTCGTGCAAGGAATTCCATCCACCTAGAGTGATGACGCTCTCGACTGTGCTCCATACGATGCAAAGCGTACTCGGCCACGCAAGACATGGGGATGTAGCCGAGCGTAACCGTTGAGAGGGAAGGGATAGTGTATGGACAACAATATAAAGGAAGCAGCCAACGGGAAGGGCGCGATGAATCGTCGCTCGTTCCTTGCCGGTGCCGCCGGCATGGGAGTTGTAGCCATGTCGGGGATGTTGAGCGGATGCGCGGCACCGAAATCTGCTGATTCGAAGGCTTCGTCCGATGCCCAGGCAAGCTCGTCGACCGATTGGGTGGGGAAAGCGCCGGATGTCGGGACGGTTTCCAACACGATCACGTGCGATGTGCTGGTGGTCGGCGGCGGAACCGGCGGGTTGTTCACGGCGTGCAGTGCCGCCGAAGAAGGCGTGCATGTTGTTTTGCTTGAGAAGTTCGCACATGGCGGTGGTATTCGCGATGACCTAGGGGCTGCCAATTCGCGGTATCAGCAAGCCGATGGATGCGTGATCGACAAGCAGGCGATGGCGCAGGATATGTACCGGTATGCAAACGGATACTGCAATCAGAAACTGCACATGCTCTGGTATGACAACTCGGCCGATGCAATCAACTGGTATGGCGATCGGGTCGAAGAACGCGGCGTGAAGATGTGGCATGAAGCGGCGCCCGAAAACCCCGAGAAGGTCAGCCTGTACAAGCATTGGCCTACCGGGCACAGCCCCGCTTGGCCGATGGGAAGCGACGGAAAGCAGACGCTCGACGGCGCTACCGTGCTGACCGACTATGCGAACAAGCTCGGCGTCGAATTCCATTATGAAACGCCGATGGTAAAGCTGGTGCAGGAAAACGACAAGGTCATCGGTGCTATTGCAAAACAACCCGATGGCTCCTATATCCAGGTAAACGCCAACAAGGGTGTTGTGGTGTGCACGGGCGGCTATGGCAATAATCCCGACATGATCAAGATTCTTCAGCCGGAAACGCTGAGCATCACCAGCCAATCCTTGGCTATTCCCGGAACCGACGGCGATGGAATCAAAGCCTGCCTGTGGGTGGGCGCACGCATGGACGAAACCCACGCATCCATGCTGTTCGACCGGTCGGCCCTTGCTCCCGATGCCTATACGGAATTCGGCGGCGACAGCAAGCTGTTCTGGATGGGAAGCCAGCCGTGGCTGAAAGTGAACTTGGCAGGCAAGCGCTTCGCAAATGAAGGCGGCGGCGTGTACGATTACATCTTGCACGCAGCTTCGCACGAGCCGCATCATACGTACTGCACCATATTCGACTCGAACTATCCCACATGGGCGGCCAAATTCGATATGCACGGGTGCAGCCGTCTGTTTCCCTTTGAAAACGGGGCGCCGTCCAACATGACGATCCAGGCCATCCAAGGCATGAACAAGGGGCTTCTCGAGCAGGGCTATATCCAGCAGGCGGATACGATAGAGGAACTTGCCGATAAGCTGGGAGTGCCCAAGGATGCTCTTGTGGCTACGGTGAAGCGCAACAACGAGCTGTACGACAAGGGCATCGACGAGGATTTCGGCAAAGAGCCGTTCAGGCTCTCGCGCGTCGACACGCCTCCGTATTATGGCGCACGCCAAGCCGGCCGTCTGCTGTGCACGATGGACGGCATCATCATCAACGAGAAGCTCCAGGCGATGCGCGAGGACGGAACGGCAATCGAAGGCTTGTACGTCATCGGCAACGATTCCGGCGGGTACTACGCCACGTCGTACCCGAACCAGTCTACCGGCAATGCATGCGGGCGTACGGTGACCTTCGGGCGCCTGGTTGGTAAGCAGCTGGCGAAGAAATAACGGACGTTCCAATTTGATCGGCCCGTGGTAGATTGAAGGGGCTGCGAATACATTCGCAGCCCCTTCAAGGCTTTGAGCTATACGGAATATATGCAGCTCATGCGCGCGCTTCGAGTTTGTTGCAAATTGTTTCAAAGGTCCGGGCGTTGCGTATGGTGACTGAACTAATCCATTTTTGCTTCCCCGCAGCCTTATTCAGCGAAGATGTGAGAAAGTTCTTGTTGGTGCGTTGTCCCCAAAAAACCGCGATGCGCCCGCATGCTGCAATCTCATCATCCATGGGCAGTGCCGCAACGCCCTGCGCAACGGTTTCCCTATCGGCAGAATCCGTATAGAAGAAAACATCCCTGCGTGCCATAGGTTCGTGCCACCATGCGGGTAGGTGCGCGGCTTGGTCTATGAAATCGCTTTTCGATATGAGGGCAAAGGGAATAGCGAAAGAGTAGTGCTCGGCAAGCATGACGGCGATTGTCTTTTGCATCGAGTGCTTGCCTTGCTCGATGCAAAAGAGGACGTTTCCGCTGTTAAGATAGGTTTCGATAGCACAGGCGCCGATTTCTGAAAGCTGACATTTCAACGTGTCCATGGATACGTTGTGTTTGCCGCCGACGTTTATTCCCCGTAAGAGCAAAACGTATTCCATAGCGTTCCCCGCAAACTTGATCGGTGCGTGGCAGCAGTTGTGATTTGTTACCTCGAAAAATCCACAAAGAGGTTACAAGCTGCATGATTCACTATAATACCTGAGATGTTGAGTTTTCGGCGGCCTGTGCTGCGATAAGGCACGGAAGGCCGGCATTATCCTTCAAAAACAGAGTTGGAATCGGTATTGTGGTGGCTTGGTTTCGCCATAGGGACGGAATCTCGATGCCTCGATGTGGTTTCTCGTGGCTTTTCTTGGCAGTGCTGCTGCTCGAATCGTCCCGGTGCCTCTTTTTTGACGGATGGCGCTTGCGTAAAACTCAATGCTACCAGCAAAGAATGCCGTTGTTTCCACTAGGTGTTCTTTGCCGCCATCTACAGGATTTTCGATTAGGTAGGGGAGTTGCGCATGGTTCAAAATGAGGGAACGAAGGCTCAGCCTTCAGGACTTGAAGAGAAAGACGGCGATGGACTCAAGCGGGGGCTCGGAAATCGCCACTTGCAGATGATTGCAATAGGTGGTGCTATCGGCACCGGTCTTTTCATGGGATCGGGTAAAACCATTTCCTTGGCTGGTCCTTCGGTTATTTTTATCTATCTGATTATCGGCTTCTTCCTATTCTTTATGATGCGGGCGATGGGCGAGATGCTGTTGTCGAACCTGAATTACAAATCGTTCCGCGATATAGCGGAAGATTACCTGGGTCCGCGTGCGGGCTTCTTCGCCGGGTGGACGTATTGGTTCTGCTGGATCGTGCTGGGCATGTCCGACCTTATCGCCGTGACCAGCTATGTGACGTGGTGGTTCCCATCGTGCCCTCTATGGCTGCCTGCCACCCTGCTCATCGTAGTGCTGTTCAGCTTCAATGCGGTTGCCGTGCATGTATTCGGGGAAATAGAGTTCTGGTTCGCTTTGATCAAAATAGTGGCTGTGGTCGCTTTGATTATTACCGCAATCGGCATGGTGGTCATCGGATTTACCAACCCGCCGAGTGCCAACTATCCTCAGGGAGCGCAAGCCTCGCTTATCAACCTGCTCAATCTCGACCATGGTGGTATCTTCCCTAACGGCTTGATGGGCTTCTTGTCTGGCTTCCAGATTGCTTTCTTCGCATTTGTGGGCATCGAACTGGCGGGTACTGCTTCCGCAGAGACGAAAGACCCGCGCAAAACGCTGCCGAAGGCGATCAATGCGATTCCCGTTCGCGTGGTGCTGTTTTACGTACTGGCCGTCATGTCGATTATGGTGGTGACTCCTTGGGCCGATATCAATCCGTCCATCAGTCCCTTTGTCAACATGTTTGCTCTGAGCGGTTTGGGCATTGCGGCTTCAGTCGTGAATTTCGTAGTGCTGACATCAGCCGCTTCTTCGATGGATTCCGGTGTGTATTCTACGTCGAGGATGTTGTTCGGGCTGTCCCTGACCAATTTGGCGCCGAAGGCATTTTCCAAGCTTTCCAAATCGTCTATTCCATTCAATGCCCTTGTCTTCTCATGCGTGTGCATTCTGCCGGGCATTTTGCTTCTGTATGTATCTGATTCGGTTATGACGGCATTCACCTACGGAACCACGCTTACGTCGATTCTGTTTATCTTCGTCTGGGCTTTGATTGTGATCTCGTACTTGGTGTATCGCAAACGGGCTCCTCAGCTGCATGAAGAATCGACCTACAAAGTACCTTGCGGTGTGCCGATGAGCTATGCGGTACTGGTGTTTTTCGTCGCGATGCTGGTTATCCTCAGTTTGAATATCGACACGCTTATTCCGTTGGCCGTTTCGCCTATCTGGTTCATCATTCTGGCCATCGCTTACACTATACGGAAACGTCGCGCCGAGAAAACCGGGACGGAGCTAGGCAACGGCGATTATCGGTAATCGCGATAATGTCGTGCTTCTGTAAGGATTGGGTATCGAGATTCATCAAAGAGGGCTGCAGCGGTAAAGCTGCAGCCCTCTTTTCATATGCCGGATCGGTGGGGGAGCGGTATCTGCAAACTCTAGACCATGCGCCCTGCATCGTTGCCGGCGCGAATAGCCAGGGCAATGTTGAAGGGTTCTTTGCAGTCTCCGATCGCAAAGGTTTCGGCCACGGAAATGCCGTCGAGCAAAGACGCGTTAGCGGCCAGATCGGCACCTTGGACGATGGCGTCGCATGCAATGACCTGCGTGGTCCCCGCATCGGTCGTAACGGTGATTTGCCCGTCGCTGATAGAGGCGATGGACGATCCCGGCCATACTTTCACTCCTAGCGAATAGAGCGCAGTAGTCATGAAGCGGATGGCATGCTGAGATTGTTGCTTGTCCAAATCGCCATTCGCATCAGGGGTGACGATGGTTACGCGCTTCTTATGCACGGTAAGCCATAGGGCGCAATCGAATGCTTGGGCGTTCGATCCGTAAACCACTACGTTATCTCCCATGTCGGTGGTCATGAACGAATCGAAATCGACGACTTTGACGCCGCTTCCTTGCAGGGGCAGCGAGGTACGCGATCCGCCTACTGCCAGAATGACGGCATCGGGTGCGGTTTGGGAGATGAATGGGGAATCGACTTCGCGATTCAATACGACTTCGACGCCGTTCAGATCGAGCTGCTTTTTCAGGTATGCAGCTAGGTCGTCAAGGTTTTCGTGCGGGCCTTTGACGGCACTTGCAAAGGAAAGCCGTCCGCCAAGTGTGCCGGTTTTTTCATACAGCGTTACATGGTGTCCACGTGCAGCGGCGATGCGTGCTGCTTCCATGCCGCCAGGGCCGCCGCCGATTACCATGACCTTCTTGGGCGACGATGCGGGCTGCAGTTCGTAGGTTGCCGGGCCGTTCTTGGTCATGACGCGCTGCGTCAGGGCATTGACGCGGCAGTAGGCCATCGCCCGGTTCATCTCGTTGCTGCCGACATGGCAGTGCAGGCAGCGGGTGCACGGAGCGATTTCGTCGATACGTCCGTCTTTCAGCTTGTTCACATAGTCGGTATCGACCGTCAGGGGCCGGTTCATGATGAAGAAGTCGGCCTTGCCGTCTTCGAGCGCCTGCTCGAAGTAATCGGGGGCATGCGCCGGATCCATGTAGGTGACGCATCCGCAGGGTATCTTCAGGGCGTCCTTGTAGCGTTTGGCTATATCGAGCAGCATACCTGCGCCGCTGTGGTTTCCGATCAATTGGCCTTGCCAATGACGGGTGAAGTCCCACTGGGCGCCATACCCGGTCGCGCCCTCGATGCCGTTGAGGATGAAATAGAGATCGCTGCCGAACTGGCACGGATGGTTGCCCAGAGGTCCGAGGCGCAAGTGCATGGAATCGGTGCCGGCTGCTTCGAACATCTTGGCGAATTCAATGCCCTCTTGGATCGTGATGACCAGGTTGTGGGGCGTTGTCACGTCTTTGTCGAGGGTCATCAGCGTGGCATCGTTGGTCAGATTGTCGTTTTCCTCGATACAGTCGATCAGCGTTTGGACGGTAAAGTCCTTCCCGCATGCCTGTTTGATCTTCTGTATGCATTCGACCACCCAACGCGCCCGGTTTTCCAAACTGCCTGCGCCGTAGGCATCGGTCCGGGTGTTGTGGAAGCGGGAAAGGAACTGTTCGCCCTGGTTGAACCCGGCGGCATTGATCTCGATGGCTTCGAAGCCCATTTGCTGGCATGATTGCGCAACGGCTACGCCGCGGGCTTCTGCCTGCAGAATGTCGTCGACTGTCATATCCTCTACTTTTTTCAGGGGGAACAAGGCCCATTGGTAGCCAAGATGGGCACCGTGCTTCTTGCATTCTGCAACCAGCTTCTTGCCGAATTCCATGGTGTCTGCAGAAACGGGGCCGCCTGTCATCGGGGGTTCCAGAGCGGCAAGATCTTCGATCCAGATCATCTCGACTCCGCCTTTGGCGAAGTTTACGTAGTACTGCAACAGCTCATCGCCCAGCCCGGAAAGGTACGTGGCGGATCCTGCGGCGGATTTGACCATGCGATGGTTGAGGTTGATAGAACCGAGCTTCCATGATGAGAAGAGCGTTTTGGTTCCAAGGGTGTTCTGCCGGTAATCGTAATCTTGCGGATTCAGCGACGCGGCGGCGATAAGGTCGCTGCCGGTGCTTGCGGCGCTTGTTGTGCCAGCTGGTGCATTGGTACGGCCTGCAGGTGCACATCCTCCTAATCCTGCTGCAGCGGCCGTTGCAGCCAATCCTGCGATTCCCGCACCTGCAAGGAATCCGCGTCTCGATACATCTCGTGCCATTCGATTTCTCCTCCCGAAACGAGTATATGTGCGCGTCCGAGTTCGTGTCTATATGCTCTACGATCTCGCCCTTTACGCGCTCGACCCACCTTATCCGCCTCGATGGGGCGGGTACCTACATAATCCATGTGGTTTCGGGAAACTTGTTGTTCTGCTATGGTGTTCCGACGAGAAGAACCTGGATATGCGCAAGGGGAGGGCATATGGGGAATCGGGATATGCCAGAAGCCTCTCACCGAGGCGATGCTGCCACGCGCACCGAGAACATTGCCATCACGCTTACTGCAATCGGTTTTGCGCTGTTCCTTATCTTTGATACGCTAACGCTGTGGGGCGGTCTTTCGATCGGCTCGTTCTTCGAATTGGACGTGCCGAGCGTGATAGGGTCGTGGTCGGTCATCCAGGCGATGTGCATGGCCCTCACTTTTGTTGTCGGCGCGCTTGCTGCTCGACGTACGTTCAAACAGTCATTGGTCCGGATGGTCATCGTGCTGGCTGTTGTGTTCGGGCTTGCAGGGTGCTGGTTCCTTGCCAAGCCCGTTTACCCCTCTGCAGTCGGCCTTGTTGCATCTGCCAGTTTGTTCGGTATGTCGAATGGTCTTTTCTACCTTTTGTGGGAGCAGGCGATGGCGGCGCTGCCAGAGCGGATTACCTTCAAGATCATCCTTGCGGCTACTGCAGTATTCCCTGTGACATATTTCTGCATGCGTTCGACGA
>Ga0062381_10000360_pt1 | contig 11490 bp, 6 predicted proteins | sample DOMMetBare1Fresh_2_FD_59506 | JGI IMG/M metagenome (GOLD analysis project Ga0062381, IMG submission 59506) | Wetland sediment microbial communities from St. Louis River estuary, USA, under dissolved organic matter induced mercury methylation -... | ecosystem: Environmental > Aquatic > Freshwater... | reverse complement strand
GGTTCTCGGCCGGTTCCGCGTACTTGGGCCGATATTCTCGATCCTCGTTTTCGCGATACGGTCGTAGTCGGTTTCAATATCGACGACATCAATGAAATACCGTTGCTGTATATCTATCGGGAATTCGGCGTACCCGGTTTGCAGGCGTTTGCCGACAATCTTGCTGCTCCTATCGACACGCTGGATATGATGCGCACGTCATTGCGACAAGACAACACGCACGCCGTCTACCTCATTCCCCACTTCTTCGCCTGTGCGGCTCCGCAAGAAGACTACTTGGAAGAAGTGTGGCCTGCGGACGGCGCGATATTTGCGCCCTATTACCTGTTGGCACGCAATACGGAAAAGGAATCGACCCGGGCTATCCTGTCCTTTCTTCTTAGTGAAGAGTTTGGACGGGTTCTTTCGGAGAGAAAAATGGCGCATGTGAGCGCCGATATCGAAGAGCCGTTTGCGGGAGGGAAATTGAAATGGATCGGGTGGGATTGGCTGATGGAACACCCGATCATCGAGACGATGGAGAAGATTGATTCCATCGTGGTGCCGCGTGTGCTTGAGAAACATCCTGAGCTTTCGCGAGATATAGGTCGGGCGCTTTGGAATGGATAGCGCATTTTGGAAATTTTTAAACCCTACAGAACGGGGCTCTTGCCGCGTATTGCTCGTGAATGCTGTTCTACCATGCTGATGAGGTCTTGTTGAGAGTGGATATTGAGTTTTTGAAACACATGGTATACATGGCTTTTGACTGTATGATTCGATAAAAAGAGAACTTCAGAAATGTAATTCACGTCGCGACCTTTTGCGTACATCAAAAGAACATCGCGCTCGCGGGCGGATAATCGATATTTCTTGCAGATGAATTCGCAGCTATTCATCCATGCTCCGGTTTTTCTGTCTTTCTCGGCATCGTTCCCGTATACCGTTTCGGCAAATTTTCCCCTTGAGGAAAAGAGGGTAATTATGCCGACTACCACAACGATTAAGATGCCTGCTATTATCTGAATGGCATTTCCCGTATTCGATCCACCCAATACAAGAACCACAGCTGCAAGCGCCCATCCAAGAAACATGCCTGCGGCATTGCCGAAACGTCCAAGTGCAAAGTACTTTGTTGCGGATAAATTGCTTGAGTTAATCAAGGATACCAGTTGGGACAGGCTGAGCATATCGTAAGCGGTAAAGCTGAACATCAAAATAGTGCAGCTTACATACCTCCATTCAATGGCGAAAGTAGTAAAAGAAAGAAATACCAAGCCGACAACGGTAATGGCGAGCAAGGCCCACTGTATCTGTTCGACATCGCAAAATCGATTGAGCCACATGCTGTATACCATAATCAGGATTCCAGCAAAAAAAGCTCCGAACCAGATATAACCGACGGAAAATCCCGCTTCTGGAAGGCTTATCGTGGTCATGAGGGCAAATGCGAACGCGGCGCTATAGAAGCATAATTGGAAAAGAAAGAGCATGAAGCGATGCTTTATGCTCTTATCTGCTTCGTGCAAGTTCATGCGGGCGGATTCGACTTCGGCGGTTTCCTTGGCAAAAGCATCATGTCCGCATAACCAAATGAAATAACACATCCAGCAAAGGGCAATCATTATAATTGCTGAAGCTGCCTTGCCAAACTGCATGAAAGTAATGAAAACGCAGATCAGACACGATATAAAAACTGAGATAAACGAGATGAGGTGCATATCCTCATTGCTTTCCAAAAAGAAGGCTCGCCCGATACTTACGAGAAGCAAAGCTAAACCTGCACCTGTTAAAAACCATGCAACCAAGCCTACTTCCCATGAGATGACGGCTCCTTCAGCATGGAGCAGGGAAGCGATCGGGGCAAGGGATGTCAAAACAAAAGGGATGAGGCTAAGAGCTTTATTGTTTACGCTGACCCCAGAAGCTTTTTTTGTTGCAAATATAAAACCTAGCATGAGCGTCGAACCTAAAAATGCAGCTCCTTTCATATAGAACATACCCGACTCTGGAGTGATGGATATCTGCAGCACGTTGCTCCAGTAAAGAAGAAAGAGAAAAGCCCAATAGAAGGCGCTTGCCATAAGAACTTTTAAAATGCGGGGATTGATTGCCGAAGTCATCAAAGATACCTCAAATCATAGTCAAGAAAAACAATCAGTTGCTTTTGCTTTGAAGTTGGCCAGCTGGTTTTAGCCCCGGAGGTGTCGGAAGGGGTCGTCCGCATTGACTGCATATAAGGGTTTCGCCGTCGTTTAGGTGGCCGCATATAGGGCAGTATCCTGCTTTAAGCAAAGGCTTTGTTTCTCCCCTGCACTTCCCGCATCCAACACATGCATACCCACAAGACATGCCGAATACCTCGATTTCCTGTTTGTCTCCCGTTGAAAATGTAAGGCCTCTGTGTTGCGTCGCTCTGGCCAATGGCAAATTTGCAATTCACCGGGTTTGAGATTCGCTTCTGCTGGCAGCATCGAAAACCGTAATAATCAGTACATGGCTCCCCAGGCAATCCACCCTCTTCTTTATCCAAAGACGAAGTGCTGCAATGCCCCTCCACATTACCACGGCAGTACGTTCAGAATTAATCAAAGCCGCAATCTTAAGCACGGCTGCACTATAGCACTTCAAGCATGGATTTTTATCTGGCATTGTTGAACCAGGATGGTACTGATATCTGAATATAATACATGATCAGGCATTATGCCGGGTATTAGTACTTACGGCATGAATATCAAAAAGCTTTTTCAATACCGATTCGGCTTAACAGCCGATATCAACTTTGCATTCAAATGATTATTCAGTTGATAGTGACGCTGGGGAGAGTCCTGGTGTGGCTTCGTAAAAGCGAAGCTCGACGAGAATTGTGGAAGGAGAGTTCACATGGCGGATCTTGACGGTTTCAATAACAGCGGAGTGTCGACGCAACTTGTGGGAGATTTTCATCTTATCAACCACGAGAAGCCATGGCGGTATGAAGAGGATGGTTTGACGGTGACCCGAGGGAGCGCTTGGTCAGGTCCTGGCTGCCACGACGGATGCGGTGTTTTGCTGTATACCGATAAAAACGGCAAATTAGTCAAATGCGAAGGCGATCCCGAGAATCCGTACAATAACGGTCGTTTGTGCGTTCGCTGTCTTGACGTCAACGAGGTGACGAATCATAAAGATCGTTTGATGTATCCCATGAAGCGTGATCCGAAAAACAGGGGCAAAGATGAATGGGAGAGGATCAGCTGGGATGAGGCCTTCGATTTAGTTTATGAAAAATTTACCGATATTAAAGAAAAATACGGAGCAGAATCGGTCGTTTTCGGTCAGGGCACTGGACGTGATATCGCGGCCTACATCACTCGCTTATGCTGGTCCTTCGGTTCTCCGAACTACGTGCTCTTTCTTTCTGGTTGTGCCTGCTATTTGCCGCGTGTTGCTGGTTTTGCCGCTACGGCTGGGTCATTTTGGGTTGCTGATTGCTCTCAGGAATTCCCTGACAGATATGATAATCCAGAATACCAAGTTCCCGAAACAATGTTTGTTTGGGGCAACTATCCTCTCAGGGCCAATTCGGATGGTTTTTATGGGCATTGGGTTGTTGACCTGATGAAACGCGGTATGGAGTTAGTTGTTATAGACCCGAAAGTTACATGGATGTCCACCCATGCTAAGCTGCACTTGCCTATTCGGCCAGGCTGTGACGCTGCATTGGCTCTTGGCTTTTTGAATGTCATCATCAATGAAGATCTCTACGACCATGATTTTGTTGATAAATGGACTTATGGGTTTGAAGAATTGGCGGCAAGGGTTCAGGAATATACTCCTGAAAAGGTTGCGGAAATTACCTGGCTTCCAAAGGAAAAAATCATAGAAGGAGCCCGTCTTCTAGCAAACAGCAAACCTTGCACGATGCAATGGGGCGTAGCAGTTGATATGACCAAAGAAGCCTTGCCCGCCTCTCAAGCGATTGCTGCATGCTTCCAGATCACCGGCAATGTTGATGTTCCGGGTGGAATAATTGCTCCGCCCGAGATTCTCAATTATGCAGGAGGTTGGGGCCGAGAGCTTTGTCCCGAAGATACTTGGAAGAAACGCATCGGCTTGGATAAATATCCCTTGCTCAATTTTGGATTCCAAATTGCCCAGCCCGACGAATTGCGGCATACCATGGCTACTGGAAAGCCCTATAAGATACATGCGACCTGGCTGCAGCAAAACAATGTCCTATCATGCATGGGTGCTGATCCGACCGAGCAATATATTGGACTTATGAACTGTGACTTCAACGTAAGCGTTGACCTCTTCATGACGCCCACTATCATGGCAACAAGCGACGTGGTATTGCCTGCTGCTACGTTCCCGGAACGTAATGGCATTCGTGTCGGTGATGGATGCCAGCGAGGAGAGGTTATCAACAAAGTCACCCAAATCGGAGAATGCAAGTCCGATATGGAAATAAACCTCGAACTCGGACGGCGATTCAACCCCGAAGCCTGGCCTTGGGACAATGTGGATGAGATGTTCAGTGCCATGCTCGAAGCTCAAACTCCGTTTGGTTTCGAATATCTGCGCGAAAAGGGTCCTGCGTATCTGCCATTTAATTATAGGCGGTATGAAAAGGGCATCCTTCGTGCTGATGGGCAGCCTGGGTTTAATACTCCGACGGGCCGTATAGAATTATGGTCGACTTTTTATAATACAGCCGGCATGGATCCTCTACCTTATTTTGAAGAACCGATTCCTGGTCCTGGCTCTACTCCCGAATTGCTCGATGAATACCCGTTGGTTTTGACCACGGGCGCCCGCCCGTGGAGTTTGTTCCATTCGGAGCACCGTCAGGTAAAGCGTCTTCGTAATCTCAAGAAGGAATGCAATGTTTATCTGAATCCGGCAACGGCCGAGAAATATGGTTTGGTCGACGGGGATTGGGTCTGGATACAAAACATTTATGGCCGTTGCAAATCAAAAGTCGAAGTAACAAACCTCTATCAGAATCCTAAGGTTATCGCCTGCGACCATGCTTGGTGGCATCCGGAAGGGGATCCCGAGAAACTGTACGATTCCCATGATTTGAATGTCAATAATTTGCTTCCTGGCATTCCGGGTAAATCGGGTTTTGGATCTAACTACAAAACCACCCTTGTCAAACTCTATAAAGTAACGCCTCAAGATGACACAAACGGGCCTTTCCAAAAGGACAACTACGTGGGTCAGGCATTGACGGACAAAGTCGCTGAAGCCATTGCCAGTATCAAGGAAAGCAAATAGAGAGGAAGTGTACGTATGTCTACTGCGGATATGATCAATCCAGCAAAAGCCGAATACGGGTTGCTTGTGAATTACGATTGGTGTACCGGTTGTCACAGCTGCGAGATAGCTTGTCAGGTCGATCACCAGATGTCCGAAGGGCAGAGCGGGATTCTTGTCCACGATATGGGCCATTGGCCTTTGGACGGCGATGCGTGGCAATTCGGCTATCTGGCTGTGCCCACCAAGCAATGCGATGCATGCGCCCATCGTCGTGCTCTTGGCAAGATTCCGACCTGCGTGCAGCATTGTCAGGCTCAGTGTCTAGAATTCGGTCCGATCGAAGATATTCTCAAGAAAGTTACTACCGAGTATCAAACTGTTTTTACCTTAGCTGACAAGTAAGTTGCTGATAGACCAGACAGCCTGCTTCTGATGTGCGGAAGGGATGAGGTGGGCTGTCTTTGCGCTATTGGCTTAAATTGATGGGGGTCATTTGAGCGGGTGCGAAAGATATCTTTTGGGGGAAAGCGTCCGACTTCTGTTGCCTGTTTGGATGTTTGAATTTGATACGAAGTGAATCAAATCGCTGGAGGAGAGGGTTATGGGTTCGATTTCTATGTATGGCGTTCTTGATCGCCAAACGACCAATAAAGAGCGCTGGCTTACTTTCGCTGCTCTTTTTCTGTTCGGATTTACTGCTTCATGCAATCTTTTTAAAGCATCGCCTACGTTGAGCTATATTGGGTCTGACTTAGGGCTCGACGCCGGAGGACTGGGTCTCATCATGTCTTTCTATTCAATTGCGGCTCTTATCATGGCTTTTCCGGGCGCTCTTGTAATGAGGAAAATAGGCGTCAAGGCTATGGTTGTTGCATCCTGTCTGGTTATGATATGCGGCACGCTTATCAGCTCGATCTCAACGGATGTGGTTCCCTTTCTTGTGGGACGAGCCGTAGAGGGTATCGCTTATGGTTTGATTTGCGTATGCGGACCGAATATTCTGCCTCGTTTATTCCCTCGCAAACAGATGGGTTTGGCGGTCGGCATCTGGTCTCAATGGATTCCCTGTGGCACCATCATCGCCTTTTTCGGTGCTCCTTTGATTTTCGGCATGACAGGTGATTGGCGTGGAGTCTGGTATGTTTCCTTGGGCTTGGGCGTTCTCGCACTTATTTTGTTGCTTGCATTCGTCAAGATGCCTCAAAAAAACGAAAACGATATAGTTGCCGGAGATGCTACCGTTGCAGCAAAACACGGCAAGCAATTCTTTGCCAGCAGCCTTGCTGTGTGCACGATTTTCTTCATTTGGGTTTTCGTATATGTCGTTAATATCAATGGTATGTATCCGACGTTCTTGCAAACAGTCAAGGGCATGGGCGTCTTGGATTCGTCGATGCTCCCCAATTGGCTTGCCATTATTACCATTCCTTTGGGTATTATGGCCGGCTTGGCATCTGATCATTTTCCGATTCGCAAATGGGCACTTGTGGTCTTCTATGTTATAACGGGCATTATTTTCTTCTTCTTGGCTTTTACTCCGGGAAGCGATACGACTGGTCCTTGGGCCTTCTGCATTATTATGGGCGTCTGCGCTTCGATAATTCCCACATATACTCGAGGGATCACGCCTTTGCTTTGTACCAATTCTTTCAGGTGCGATATGGCGTTGTGCACGATGGCGTTTATGACAGGTGCTGCTCAGGTTTGTGCAACCTTCGCATCCATGAGTGTGGCATCGATGGGGTGGTTTGCCAATGCTCGATGCGTGCTGGCCCCACTGTGCTTTCTTGCGGCTATCTTGGTTTTGCTATTGGTTAAAGATGACCGCAAAGTCATTGCCCTTCGCGCTCAAGAAGAGCAAGAAGATAAGGGCGGCAATAACGAAGCTTGATAATGTAGAGGGTAGGTTTTTGGCACGGGTGCAGCATATGTCAGGATGAATAACTTGCTTTGTCTCCGGGCAGCGAGCAAAACGCTTTCGCTCGCTGCCCGGCTGATGCATTGTCTACCAGACTTCGATCGAGCTGGAGGCTTTGCCGTTTTCCCAGTAGAGACCGGTTTTGCCGACATAATGATCGGCAACCTGCTCGAAGGTGCAGGGGTTAGAAGGTTTCTGCTGGCCGGTGAGGGCGTAAATCGCAGCATAGCGGCCGCCGGTGAAGCAATGCGCATTGGAGCAGCCGCCGGGCATGTTCCAGTTGGTGCCGCCGCAGATATTGCCTGCATTGACGCCTGCGCCGAATAGCCCCGGAATGGGGGTGCCGTCCTTGTCTACAAATTGGAAGTGGCCGTCGATCTTCATACCGCCGGCGATCGCGGTCAGCCCGGGGTGGTCCTTGATGCAGTAGTAGGGTGGGGTATCGAGTGGCTTCAAGATGCCTGGGCGGACGCCGAAATCAGTGTCTTCTCCGCTGGCAACGATTTCGTTGTATCGTTTGATGGTGTCCATGGTCGAAGCGGGCAATCCGGCATCTTGCAGGAGCTTTTCCAGGGTGTCGGCGCGATAGTAGGTTGCCTGGGAGCTGACGGATGCCACACCGTCTTTTTCATATGCGGTGTTTACTGCTGCAAGGGTAGTCTTCAGGTCGCTGTACTTCTTTTCTACGGCAGCATCGAAGAAACGGAAAATCTCAGGTGAGTTTCCGTCGGCGGGGTAGTGGTCCAGAATCTGGCCGTTCCACTTGGTCATGATGGTGTCTTCGTTCATAAAGCGCTTGCCGTCGGGATCCACCACCAGTAGCGGAGTGGTCATGAAAGCGCCTATCATGCCGTGGATCATCTTGGCATGGCCTACGGGAACCAGACGAGCGCCAGCGGTGCCAGCCAAGATGTGGCCGTCGCCCGTGCGATTTTGCTGCTTGTGCCACAAGACGTGCAAATCCCCGTTCAAGCGAGAAAGAATCGAGTCGTTGTTCTGGTAATCGCCTGCGCACAGGATGACGCCCTTTCTGGCGTTCATCTTGATGTAGCTGCCATCAGGGGATTTTCCGATGACGCCGGTGACGGCGCCGCTGCCATCCTGAACCAGCTGCACGGCGGGAGTGGAATAGTGGAACACGGCGCCTTTGCTTTCGGCTAGAGCGGCGATGGCGGTCATGGTGTCGTTGTTGCTCTTCTGCGTTGCCTCGAACACAGCGGCGACTTCGCCATCTGCATACACGACCGAGGCCGTGGTCTTGAAGGAAACGGGGGCAAGTCCGGCCTCGTAGGTTTTCTGGACGATCCAACTCTGGGTTTCTTCGGAATGGTCGATCCAAAAGTCGAACAGCGTGGTGTTGACGCGGAAGTCGTTGAGGCTGCACCAGTCGTACTTGAAGCGTTTGATGCCTGCTTCGGTCGAATGCTTCTTCGCTATGGCGCTGCATCCGTTGCCGTTGGCGGCAACCTGGCTTTCGCGCTGCAATACGCCTACGGTAGCACCTTCTTCGACAGCGGTCATGATGGCCGGTACGCCCGAGCAGCCGGCTCCGACGACAACGAGGTCGTAGGTTTCTTCGGAAGCGAACTTGGTGATAGGCTTCAGCTCTACGCTACTGTTCTTTATGTCCTTCGCGGTAAAGTCGCTCGGTATGTTTTGGTCTTCTGCGGCGTTTGACGCCGAGGACTCTGCTTTGGGCTGGCACCCCGTCAGGCCCAGGGCGGCAGCGCCCGAGGCAATGGCTGCACCTTGAAGAAAATTCCTTCTGCTGATCTCCATATTCGTCTCCTTGTTGGTTCTTCCGACAGTACGTGCGTGCGTTTGGGCTACGCAATACGATTGTGTATAATGCAAGTTCCGAACAGCTGTTGCCACACCTGAAAAGGGGACACATGTGTGGTTGGGTGCTGATTCCAGCACACCTAGAATGGGGATAGTTGCGTTTTAAAAGCAATCGAACCGTTTCGGACGCACTTCTCTCGGAAGGGGATACGTTTCGGCGAAGATGACTAACGGGCTTGCGGGACGTTTTTCTTGGAGGGGACATGAAGCGGCTTTTTAGCAAAAGCGTATGTATCTATGCACTTGGTCTTATGTGCTTCTGGCCGTTGGTGTGCACTTCTTCGCTCAAGCCGTTGGAATTGCTGGGCGATGTTTCGAATCTGGGAATCCTACTGCATTCCATCATGACGTGCCTGGCTGCCGTGGCAGCCGTAGTGGCCTTTTCTGCGTATGTGCACGGTGCCGACGATGGCATTCGCCGTGTGTTTGCCATAGGTGCCGGCGCAGGTTTGGCGAGCGGGGTTTTGTATGCGGGTGGAAACCTCATACCTGTCATAGGCGGGTTGCAGTTGATGGGAATTGCCTCCAGCATATTGCTCGGCGTGTACCTAGCAGCTCTCGGGATGGTTTGGGCGCATACGCTGTTCGATTTGGATGTGCGGGATCGATTGGTGAGTCTTGCGCTATCCACCATAGGCTGCGTACTTGTATTTGGAATCATGCATGAGGTGAAATCTCTGGTCGTGCCGATTACATGGCTGATGATAGCAGCCAGCGGCATCATCTGGTACAGTGCCCATCAGCGCATCTGCTTGGTGCCATCTGACGAAAGCTCTGCCACCGCGCGTCCTGCCCATCCGGTCGATTCGGTCAAGTATTCGCGGAGTCTTTCTTTTGCCTTGTATTTGACATTGACTGCGTTCATGGTCGGCAATTCCATTTTGCGGCAGCTCTTCTACGTGAATGGTCTGCTGTTGCAAGAGAATCGGGCATGGGAATCACGGTCGCTTCTTATCGCGCTTACGGTATGTGCTTTGGTGTGGGTCCTTTGGGGGGACCATCGGGGCCGCACTCCTTCGTATCCCTTCGCCCCTTTCGTGCTGGTATGCATTGTCACGCTGTACTGTATCGTGCTGTTTTTCGAAGTGGAGCTGTTCTTGTGCGATGTCATCATTTTGCCGACGCGTCCTCTTTCGCTCATCATGGTCTTTGCTTTGTCGTGCGATATCGCACGTGAGCGTGGAAAGTCATTCGATTTTGCAGCCGTGCTTTTCGTGGTAGCTGCTTGTTTGTCGCTGGTGGTTGGCGGATGCGTGGGTCTTGTGTGGACGACATTGGGAGAAGCCAGTTACGTGGCGCCCATCGCTTTGGCGACGGCGCTTGCTTTGACGCTCGGCTTCAGTTATTCGATGATGCTGAAGGGTTTCAGCACGTCTGCACTTGCGGGGGCGATCGATGGGGCGGGTGATTCTTCCAGCAGGGTCGCCCTGTTTGCGGATTCGGGTGTGCTTTTGGCTGACATCGAGAGCCAGAGACTCACTCCGTCTATGCCCGTATTCGCTTCGTTGGGCGAGCATTACGGTCTTTCCGAACGCGAGATGCAGATTCTAGAGATGCTGTCGCAAGGCGATAGCCGCAAGAAGATTGCCGAGACCCTGTATCTGTCCATCAACAGCGTGCAGACGTACACGAAGAACCTTTATCGCAAACTCGATGTGCATACGCGGCAAGAAGTCATCGACCTCGTGAGGGCGGAGCTCGATACCTATGCGCAGGCTTGAGAAGCGGTAAGACTCCTTCGAGCAATTACTCAGGAGATTTTGCATGCAACGGGGTGCATAGCGTCGGTTGCTTCAGCCTTCTTGAACCTGCTTGTTCTGTATCGAACGGTACCCGGCGTAGAAGAATGCGATTCCCAGAACAACGCTCGAAATGCGTAGAGGCCACGAAGCTTCAAATCCAAAGCTCGAGGGGAAGGGGTAGAGCCAGAATCCTGTCGGGCCAGCAATCGCGGCAATGAGGGGAATGTGCAAAAACGACCACACGGCGATTACTACGAGCATTGCCGTCGATTCGAATTTCATCTTCATGTTGCACATGTATGCAAGGCCGCCCAAACCGATAGCAGGCGCGAAGCCCATAAAGAATACGCCGGCAAAGCCGGATGCTACGATTCCTTCGAACACGAATGCCTGCAAGCACAATAGGGCGCAGAGAACGATGGTAACAAATAAGATGCGCTGCACATGGATCTTTCCGATGCGGGGAAGGCACAACGTCAGCTCGTCAACGTCATTTTTCGCTTCGGGCGTCGAGATTCCCGCATAGAGAATCGCAAACACTAAAGGGAAGAAAGACTCCGTTACCCAGGGTATAGCCGAAGCCGAATCGGGTATCGCCAAAGCCAGTGCATCGAACGCGAATAGTGATACCACTACGGCGATAACCCGGTTCCACCCAAGGAGTTTCAATCCGGGTAGGCTTTTCGAAAGCGGAACGAGCAAGGCCTTGCCTGTTCTCGATCCTGGTAGAAGCGGCGTGACATCGAATTTCCACCATCGTCTCAT
>Ga0062381_10000357_pt1 | contig 11551 bp, 7 predicted proteins | sample DOMMetBare1Fresh_2_FD_59506 | JGI IMG/M metagenome (GOLD analysis project Ga0062381, IMG submission 59506) | Wetland sediment microbial communities from St. Louis River estuary, USA, under dissolved organic matter induced mercury methylation -... | ecosystem: Environmental > Aquatic > Freshwater... | reverse complement strand
CGCCATCATCTTCCGCAGCCAGGCCTTCCGCGAGGTCTACGACCTGACCCTGCAGGTGGCGGAAAGCGACGCCAACATCCTGATCATGGGCGAATCGGGGACCGGCAAGGAACTGATCGCGGCGGCCCTGCACCGCAACAGCCCGCGCCGCAACAAACCCTTTGTCTCGCTCAACTGCGCCGCCCTCTCGGACACCCTCCTGGAAAGCCAGCTCTTCGGGCACGTGCGCGGCGCCTTCACCGGCGCGGTGATCAACCAGAAGGGGCTTCTGGAAGAGGCCGACGGCGGAACGCTCTTTCTGGACGAGATCGGCGACGTCAGCCCGGCGGTGCAGGCCAAACTGCTGCGGGTCACCCAGGAAAAGGACTTCATCGTGCTCGGCTCCACACGGACCCGCAAGGTGGATGTGCGCTTCGTGGCCGCCACCAACAAGGACCTGATGAACGAGGTCAAGGAGGGACATTTCCGCGAAGACCTGTACTACCGCCTGAACGTGATCTCGATTACCCTGCCCCCCCTGCGTGAGCGCCGCGAAGATATCGAACCGTTGGCCCGCCACTTCCTGGCGCTGACCACCCTGCGTATGAAAAAGAACGTGCGCGAGATCGACGAGGCCGCCCTGCGGACCCTGGTGCAGTACGACTGGCCCGGCAATGTGCGCGAGCTGGAAAACGTCATGGAACGGGCCGTCATCCTGGCCAGGGGCGGCGTAATCACCCCGGCGCTGCTGCCGCTCGGCGCGCGCCGCGACCAGCCGACAGCCACCACGGAGCCGCCGCCGCTGATCGCGCTTGAGGAGATCGAGCGCCGCCATATCACCTCGGTGCTGAAAGAGACCGGTTTCCACAAGAGCCGCACGGCGGAGATATTGGGCATCTCCCGCAAGACCCTGGATCGCAAGATCGCCGAATACGCCCTGGAAAACGACAAAAGCGCATGAGACGCCTGCGCTCCTCCATCCGTGCCAGAATGACGGTCGCCACGCTCCTGCCGCTGATCACCGCCATCGGTATCTGCTGGCTGGTCGGCATCTCGATCATCACCACCCGCTTTGGGGTCCAGGCCCAGCAGACCGTGGAAATCAACCTCAACTCAGCCCATGAGATCTTCCTGGGGGAACTGGCCCGGCTCTCCGACATCATCCGCCTGACCGGACAAAGCACCACCTTCGCCTCGGTTCTGAACTCCCCCGACAAACCCGCCGCCGCCCTGCCCCTGCAGTTGACGCTGCATAACGAACGGCTCAGTTTTCTGACCCTGGTGGACCGCTACGGCTTCGTGCGCCAGCGGGCCGGCAACCCGGGCGTCACCGGTGACTCGCTCAAAAAGGAAAAATTGATCAGCGATACGCTCAAGGGGGTCATGAGCAGCGGCATCATGCTGCTCTCCGAGGAGCAGGCCGTTCGTGAAAACCCGGCCCTGCCGCAGCAGATCGCCATCCCGATCCGGGCCACCCCCCATGCCAGACCATATTTCAGAAAGGTCGAAAGCCGCGGCATGTTCCTGGTGGCGGCCTCGCCGATCCTGGCCCCCGACGGCAGCGTGGCCGGCGTACTCTACGGCGGGAGCCTTTTGAACGGTGACAACCCCCTGATAGACCGCATCACCCGGGTTCTTTTCCGGCATCAGCAGACAAAGAACGTCCCTAAGGAAATCGGCACGGCCACCCTCTTCCTGGATGATGTCAGGATCGCCACGACGGTCCTGGATGAAAAGGGGCAGCGAGCCATCGGCAGCCTGATGTCCAGCGAGGTCTCCGATGCCGTCGGCCGGGGTGAAACCTGGTTCGGCAAGGCCTTCGTACTCGACCGCCAAAATTTCTCCGCCTATGAACCGCTGCGCGACTATCGCGGCAGCGTCATCGGCGCGCTGTACGTCGGCATGCCCGAGCGCCCCTACCTGCAGTTGCGTTCGCAGATCAACCTGATTTTTTCCGGGGTACTGGTCTTCGTCACCCTGATCGGGACCGGTCTTTCCGCCTGGATCAGCGGCCGCCTCTCACGGCCGGTCAAGGCGTTGGAGGAAGAGGTGCGCAGGATCGCCGGCGGCGAGAAACTGCCCGATATCTCCACGGAAAGCGATGACGAGATCGGCTCGCTGGCCAATGAGTTCAACATCATGAAACAGCGCCTGGCAGCGCGCGAAGCCGAAAATCTGCTCCTCAACCGGACCCTGGAAGAGAAGGTCGTGGAGCGGACGACACAACTGGAGGAAAAGAACCGGCTCTTGCTGAATGCCCAGAAGGATCTGGCCCAGGCCGAGCGCCTGGCCGGCATCGGGCTGTTGGCCTCGGGTGTCGCCCACGAGATCAACAACCCGCTGGCCATCATCCGCGGCAACGCGGAATTGCTGGAGATGTCGCCGCGCCTGATCGAGTCTGACCAAGCCGAGGTGGAGACCATCATCCGCCAGGTCGGCCGGGTGGAGCGGATCGTCTCCAATCTGCTGACCTTTGCCCGAACCAAGAAGAAGATCGTCCGCCCCTTCAGGATCGACGCGCTGCTCGACGACATCCTCAAGCAGCTCGGCCATCACATCCCCCTGGGCGCCTATCGCATCGAGCGCCAGTATCGGACAACGCTCGAACTGGAAGGGGACGAGGACCAGCTGCGGCAGGTCTTCAGCAACCTGATCGTCAACGGCCTGCAGGCCATGGAAGGGGGCGGGGCGCTGACAATCGCCACGGAGCTTAACGATGACGACGGTCTCTGCCGAATCATCATCAGCGACAGCGGCCCCGGCATCAGCGCCGAAGTGCGGGAAAAGCTCTTTACCCCCTTCTTCACCACCAAGAGCCGCGGCACCGGCTTGGGCTTGGCCGTATCCTACGGCATCGTCAAGGACCACGGCGGCGAGATCCGCGTCAACAGCCAGCCGGGAGAGGGGGCCGAGTTCACCGTCGTGCTGCCGCTGCGGCAGGCGCACAACAACGGTTAAAACCACATTCCGGGCGTTAACCTTCCAGGTTCACTCCCGGCTCATCTCCATCCGGCCTTTCAGGCCGGAAACGTCATGCCCTGAAAGGGCAACGGATATCAGCCGGGGGTGGCCGTGAAACGGCAATCCCCGGAAATGGAACGCATCATAAGTAATGCAGCGCCCCGGCGGGGCGCGGGCATCTGACCAGCGAGGTGAAAAATGCCATCAACCCATTTGAGCCTGCATTACCATCTGGTATTCAGCACCAAGGAACGTCATCCCTTGATCAACCAGGAATGGCGGGAGCGTCTGCATGCCTATCTCGGCGGGATTGTCCGTGATCTCGGGGGCGTTGCCGAGTGTGTCGGCGGAACAGCCGATCATGTCCACCTGCTGATCGGCCTGAAGGCCACCCATCGGCTGTGTGACGTGCTCCGGGATATCAAGGTCGCGGCATCGAAGTGGGTCCATGAGACGAAAGGGTTACGGGAGTTCGCCTGGCAGGATGGCTACGGAGCGTTCACCGTCAGCGAAAACCGGCGGGAAGCGGTCAGACATTACATCCAGAATCAGGAAGCTCACCACCAGACTCGGACGTTTCAGGATGAATATTTGGATTTTCTGCGACAGGCCGGGGTGGAATTTGATGAACGCTATGTGTGGTGATTGCGCGGGGAATTTTATGCACCCATTCCGGGGGGCAACCTTTCAGGTTTCCCCCCGGCTAATCTCCACCCGGCCTTCCAGGCCGGAAACATCATGCCCTGAAAGGGCAACGGATATCAGCCGGCGGTGGCCGTGGAACGGCAACCCCCGGAAACGGAACACATCATAAGTAATGCAGCGCCCTGGCGGGGCGCGGGATATTTGTGGCATGGATAGCTACAGGTGAAGCATGTTGGATATTGTTGAAGGGCGGTGATAAGACTAACTTTCTCTTTTACATTTTCGTATAACTACTATATTTTACTGGAACATTTACAGATCAAGAAACATGTTATCGGACCGAATTTGGAGTAATCATATTGAACAAGTCTCACTCAAAAAAATCGTCGATCCGAGCACTTGACCTCTTCTGTGGTGCTGGCGGGAGCAGCTGGGGTGCCAAACAAGCAGGTGCTGAGATTGTTGCCTGCTTTGATCTTTGGGACTTGGCCGGCAAAAGTCATCATAATAACTTTCCAGACACAAAATTTTACCACGGACGACTTGAAGATCTTGATATTGATCATGTCGCTAACGAATTGGGTGAGATTGATCTGATCCTTGCGTCCCCCGAATGTACCAACCATTCCCCCGCCAAAGGTAACAAGCCGCGTTGCGAGGAAAGCAAAAATACAGCGTTCCAGGTGACTCGTTTTGCAAATAAGTTTAATCCACGTTGGATTGTAATTGAAAATGTCGTTAGCATGCGACAATGGGCTCGTTACAAGGAATTCAAGGCAGAATTAAGTGATCTTGGATACAATCTGCGAGAACAGGTTTTGAACTCTGCTGATTTTGGTGTACCACAAAGTCGCAGACGGCTTTTTCTGCTTTGTGACCGCCAGTCTACTCCTGCTCCAACACCACCCATAACAAGTGCTCCCAGGACAGTTGATACAATTGTTGATTTCAACGACACATATCACTGGACACCTTTACGAACAGAACGTCGCGCTAAGGCTACGCTGGAACGTGCAGAACGCGGAATTAAAGAACTCGGGCCAGACCAGCCCTTCCTCCTCGTCTATTATGGTTCCGACCATGCCGGAGGATGGCAGAATTTATCAAGACCTCTACGTACCATCACTACTGTTGACCGATTCGCACTTGTAAAACCATCGCCACAAGGCCACATGATGCGGATGCTCCAAGTTCCGGAGTTGCAACTTGCTATGGGTATGGATGGAATGAGATTTGAGCATGGCTCGCGTCGTGAAAGAATCAAGATGCTTGGCAATGCTGTGTGTCCACCTGTGATGAAACAAGTGATAACAACTTTAACAGCAAGTTCAAGATGAGAGGCCTCAGTCATGCAAAATGATCATGATCAAAACAGTGGTGCAGCACTTCGTCCACGCGCCCGCTTGCTTCGCACACTGGGTGAAGAACTAATTAGCAATGAAGTCGTTGCCGTCATTGAGTTGGTTAAAAATGCTTATGATGCAGACGCGACACATGTAATGATCCGATTCATTGGGCCATTAGAGGTGGGAAAAGGTCGCATTGAAGTAATCGATAATGGGCATGGTATGGAGTTGGCGACAGTTCAAACAGTTTGGATGGAACCAGCAACATCATCCAAGAGAGAAAAACTATGGAGTGATAAGTTTAAACGTAGACATCTTGGCGAAAAGGGGATAGGGCGTTTCGCATCTTCACGACTTGCAAATGAACTTGAGGTAGTATCGAGGCGTGAAGGAGAAGCTAAGGAAGTTTTTGCTATCTTTGATTGGCGGCAATTTGAAGATGATAATAAATTTCTTGATGAAGTTCTTATTCTTTGGGAAGAGCGTGAACCATTTGACATTCGGCCTAATGGAGAAGTCGATGTGTTATGGAAAAATGAGAATAAGTTACCATCACCAATTCAGCGTAAAAACGGAACTATTCTTCGGATGACCGGCTTGAAACAAAAGTGGGAAGGGAAACAGTTTGAAGCGTTACGTCGAGGTCTTGCTCGCTTAGTTACGCCAAAAGCACCAGAAGATCAGAAATTTTCAATAGAATTAGACTTACCAAGCGAATTTGCCCAATTTAGCAGTAAAGTTGACACTCCAGAAATTCTTAAGCACCCTCATTACGTCATTAAGGGGGATATAGCAGTTGATGGGACTTATACTCTGGATTGTGAAATCCGTGATTCAGGCATTAATCGTCAATTCAAAGGGCAGTTTCTGAGAGTAAAAGATTCTAAAGGGAAAATTGAGGTTAGGGGAATAGAGGACGGGGCTAAGCCAGAAAGTTTTGAGCGTATTGTCTGTGGGCCCCTAGATTTGGAATTGAAAATTTGGGATCGTGATGACCTTGGCAACGTAATACAAAAAACAAATTCTTCAGTGCAAGACATTCGGCGTGACTTGGATGCAGTTGCTGGAATTAATATTTATCGAGATGGCTTTCGTGTTCTTCCTTATGGTGAGCCTTTTGATGATTCTTTTCGATTAGATCGTCGACGTGTTCAAAACCCTACACTTCGTTTGTCAAACAATCAAATTTACGGCACTGTTAAAATATTTGCAGACTCAAACCCTGGCCTCAAAGATCAGTCCAACCGGCAGGGAATGCAGGAAAATCAGGCATTTGATGATTTTAGAGAAGTTATGTATTGTGTATTGAGCAAGCTAGAGGAAATGCGTTGGGCGTCAAAAAGACCAAATAAAGGAAGTACTAATAAAAACAAACCTGTTGGAGGTATCTTTGACGGTTTTGATTTGAAACCCTTGTCTGAATACATCAGCGCTCAGCTGCCAAAAGATAGTACCGCAAAGGAGTTAGTAGAAAAGACCGAAACGGCATTTAATGTCCAACTGAAAGAAATTCAAACCGTTCTTTCAAGGTATCAACGTCTTGCCACTCTTGGTCAGCTTATTGATCACGTTCTCCATGAAGGGCGGCAGCCTATTGCCTCTATTAATAATGAGGCGGATCTTGGAATTGCCGATATTGAACGCGCAAATCAACTTTCTCAAGAAATAAGGTCAAAGATCCTTAAACGCTTTAAAAACATCCGAAAGCAGGGCGATATAATAGCAACTGCATTTCGACGAATGGAACCATTTGGAGGGCGTCGTCGAGGGAGACCTGCAAAGCTCTATCTGGAAGAAATAATTCGAGATGCGTTTAATGTGTTTGAAAAAGATATTGAACGACTACACATTAAAACATCGCTACCACAAACTGAAACCCTAGTAAGTGTAGATTCATCTGAAATGCAGGAGGTTGTTCTTAATTTTCTTCAAAACAGCCTTTATTGGCTGGAACAGACATCTTCAACTAGTCGTGAAATTCAAGTCAGAGTTGACAGAAAAGGCCCTAACCATCTTGAGTTGTTATTTTCAGATAGCGGACCTGGTGTTCCAGTTGAGAATCGTGAGTTGATATTTGACCCATATTTTTCGACGAAAGCGGAGGGGGTCGGGCTAGGTCTTTCAATAGTGGGTGAAATTATAACTGATTATTATGGTGGGTCATTGGAACTGCTTAAAGATGGACCGCTCAAGGGAGTTAACTTTCTTGTAACATTAAGGAAACGAGTATGAAAAATGCTGGGACAAAATGGCGTCTGCTTGTAGTTGAAGATAAAGAAGATATTGCAGAGCAAATTTTGGAGGCGATACCCGACTTTGTGGAAGCTCCAGACACCGCTGAAGGGGATCATTGCCAATCATTTAGCGATGCAATTGAACGTATGGAATCAGAGCGATTTGATATTCTCATTCTCGACCTCAAAGACGACAGTGCGTATTCTTCTGATGAGCACGACGTATCGGCCGGCATAAAAGTATTTGAATTACTTAAAGGTACGCGTTTTACACCTGTTGTTTTCTATACTGCACATGCACATAAGGTGCTTGATTTGCAGACAAGTTTTGTCCGTGTTGTTGAGAAGACCCAAGGAGTCATAAAGCTAAAGGAAGAGGTGCAAAAAGTTCTTGATACACAATTACCATTATTATCAAGACGCCTTGAAGAGGTTAAAAGAGATTATTTATGGGATTTCGTGAATAAGCATTGGAAACAATTTGATTCACAGCACGAGCAAGCAGACCTTGCCTATCTTCTGGCACGCCGCCTTGCACTTACATTGGAGAAAGAGGCCAGAAAACTCGCAAAGAAACTTGCAGGAAAAGGTGTTCAACTTTCTGACCCTAACAACATTCATCCAATGGAGATGTATATTTACCCACCGATCAGCAAGAATCGCCTTGCAGGTGATATTCTCAAAGGGGATGTCGAAAATGAATCTGGCTACTGGGTTATTCTTACTCCATCTTGTGATTTTGAACAGGATGGGAGATTGAAGAATGTGTTGCTTGCCAACTGCTTACTTTTAACAGAAGAAAGTGAATATAAAAAATGGAAGCAAAGTCCAGGTGATAATATTGGCGATTTAAAGGCAATTATTGGTGACAATCGGAAGAATGCGCAACCCGAGAGGTTCAAATTCCTACCAGGAACTTACTTTCTTCCTGATTTAATAATTGATTTTCAAAGATTGAGAGCTATCCCACAAGATGGGGTTGAAAAACTTAAAGTCATCGCTTCATTAGATAGCCCTTTTGCGGAAGCTGTGCTTGCACGTTTTGCTCGATATTTTGGTAGGCTTGGCACACCTGACGTCGACAAACTAGTTGTAATAAAGCGACTTGAAGCCTCATAGAAAGATGCCTATTGAAAAACTATCAGAGTATATTGGGCCAACGTCTTGATTTGATGTCTGTCGATGATTTGCTACAGTTGCGAGCTGACCTAGATGTTGAAATGCGAAAACGAAAAATAGCCTTTTCCGTCGGTGAAATTGGTGAGTTGCTTGCGATTAAACATTTTATAACAACATCTGGACTCCCAAATCTCCAAAAAGCTCCAACAGGCACCAAGAACGTAGACGCTCTTTCTCGTAATGGTGAGCGCTACTCAATTAAGACCATCTGCAAAGGCAAGAAGACCGGCACTGTTTATCCAGACCCTGTGAATCCAGACAAACAACTCTTTGAATATCTGCTCATAGTCCATCTGACTGACTCATGGGGAGTGAAATCTATCCAACAGTTAGCCTGGGATGTTTTTTGTGAAGTTCGTTCCTGGGACAAACGAATGAATGCGTGGTATGTCGCCATCTCAAACCGTACGCTATCCGCAGCAACTACAATCATTGACTACCCTGTAAGCCCCTCATGACTGACGTATTTACTCCTGAGAAACGTTCTGATGTGATGTCTCGCATCAGAGGTAGAAATACCAAACCGGAACGTGTTGTTCGCTCCCTGCTGCACCGCCTGGGTTATCGCTTTCGACTTCATCGAACCGATTTACCAGGCAAGCCCGACATTGTTCTGCCAAAATATAAATCCGTTATTTTCGTTCACGGGTGTTTCTGGCACCGCCATAAGGATTGTAAATTTGCCTACACCCCCAAAAGCAGGACAGACTTCTGGATCAAAAAGCTTGAATCGAACGCTAACCGTGATCAAAAAATAATTGGCGAGCTGACAGAGCTTGGTTGGAAGGTGATTACAGTATGGGAGTGTGATCTTCGAGTGCCGGACCAACTTTCCAGACGTTTGGATACATCTCTAAAAAGAGATTGACATTGACTACAATTTCTAATCTATTGATTAACAACCGATTTTATGCCCACAGAAACCAACTTGCGCATCCTTTTCGTCTCCCCCCTGACCCTGCCTAACAACCAGATCCAGCAGCCCAACCGACGCAATAACTCCAATAAAATACAAGGTCCATAATGCCTGATTCCATCTCCTACAGCCGCAAACGCTGGGTCCTCTTTGCCGTGCTGGCGCTGATCTACATCCTGGTCTATTTCTACCGCGTCTCGCTGGCGGTGGTGGCCGGCGACATCTCCCGCGAACTGCACTTGACCCCACAACAGCTCGGTTCCCTCTCCGGGATCCTCTTCTACGTCTATGCCGTGGCCCAGATCCCCCTGGGGCCGCTGATCGACCGCCTGGGGAGCCGCCTGGTGATCAGCGCCAGCGGGGTCCTGACCGCCATCGGCGGGATCCTCTTCTCCCAGGCCGGCAACCTGGCCACGGCCATGGCGGCCCGGATACTGATCGGCGTCGGCACCGCCTCGGTGTTGATGGCCACCTTCACCGTCTTCAGCCACTGGTACAGCAAACAGGAGTTCGGGCGGGTCTCGGGCTTGATGGTGGCGGTCGGCAACCTGGGCAACCTGTTTGCCACGGCACCCCTGGCGCTGGCCGTGGCAGCCATCGGCTGGCGCAGCTCGTTTCTGGTCATCGGCATCTGCCAGATCCTCGTGACCGTACTGGTCTTCGGCATGGTGCGGGACCGACCTTCCATTTCAGGCACGACAGCCGGGATTGCCCCGGATTCACCTCCCCTCGTTCCCCCCCTGAATCAGGGGGGGATGACAGGGGGGGTAATGGCCGCCTGGAGCACTATCTTCCGCAACCGCGACTTCTGGCTGCTGGGGGGGATCGCCTTTGCCTGGTACGGCAACTATCTGGCCTTGCAGGGACTGTGGGGCGGCCCGTACCTGATGGATCTGCTGCACCTCTCCCGCTCCGCGACCGGCCAGACCCTGATGTTCACCTCGCTCGGCTTCATCGCCGGTAGCACCATGACCGACAGCATCGCCCGACGCGTCTTTTGCTCCTACAAAAAGACCCTGCTGGCCGGCCAACTGGCCCTCTTGCTGCTCATGACCGGCTTTCTGGGCTGGGTCGAACTCCTGCCCCAGCCGCTGCTGTTGGCGTTTTTCTTTGCCGTCGGCCTGGCGGTCTCCAGCGGGGTGATGATCTACCCGATCATCCGCTCCATGTTCCCGGTCCGCATCGTGGGTACGGCGCTGACCTCGCTGAATTTCTTTGTGCTGATGGGGGCGGCGACCACCCAGCAGATCATGGGCATCATCATCGGGGCCTGGGACGGCCCCACGGCCGAGGCCCATTCGGCGGCCCTGCACAGCGCCTTCTTTTTTCCGGTCGTCACCCTGGCGCTGACGACCCTACTCTTCATGCGGGCCAGGGATTACTGGGAAAAAGGGTAACTCTCCCCCGCGTTTCCCTGCTTGCCTTACGCGCCGAAACAGGGCACAATAACCAACATTTTTCTGCTGGGAGTTTTGACTATGGCATTGCGCGTCTACAATACCCTGACGGGTGAAAAAGAAACCTTCGTACCGCTGATCCCCGGCAAAGCCGGCATGTATGTCTGCGGCGTGACGGTCTACGATTACTGCCACATCGGTCACGCCAGGGCCAACGTGGTCTTTGACGTGATTTTCCGTTATCTGAAGTATGCCGGCTATGACGTTACCTACGTGCGCAACTACACCGACATCGATGACAAGATCATCAACCGCGCCAATCAGGAGGGGGTCGACTACCGCACGATCACCGAGCGCTATATCCAAGCCTTTGACGAGGACATGCAGCGCCTGGGATTGGAAAAACCGACCGTGGAGCCCAGGGCCACCGATCATATCGACGGGATCATCGCCATCATCGAAACCCTGATTGCCAAGGGACACGCCTACCAGTCCGAAGGCGATGTCTACTACGCCGTTGAGACCTTTCCGGGTTATCTCAAGCTCTCCGGTCGTAACCTGGAAGAGATGCTGGCCGGCGCCCGGGTGGAGATCGGTGAGAAGAAGCGTAACCCGATGGACTTTGCCCTCTGGAAGGGCTCCAAACCGGGCGAACCGTTCTGGGAATCCCCCTGGGGCCAGGGTCGTCCGGGGTGGCATATCGAGTGTTCGGCCATGAGCATGAAGTTTCTGGGCAGCACCTTCGATTTTCACGGCGGCGGCAAGGATTTGGTCTTCCCCCATCACGAAAACGAGATCGCCCAGTCGGAAGGAGCCAACGGCTGCCAGTTCGTACGCTACTGGCTGCACAACGGCTTCGTCAATATCAACAGCGAGAAGATGAGCAAGTCCCTG
>Ga0062381_10000350_pt1 | contig 11651 bp, 2 predicted proteins | sample DOMMetBare1Fresh_2_FD_59506 | JGI IMG/M metagenome (GOLD analysis project Ga0062381, IMG submission 59506) | Wetland sediment microbial communities from St. Louis River estuary, USA, under dissolved organic matter induced mercury methylation -... | ecosystem: Environmental > Aquatic > Freshwater... | reverse complement strand
TTCGGCGTGATGGGCGAGGCCGGGTGGAGATGCGCTCACTGGCCGAGCCCGGCCAGATCATCGCTGCCATTGCTCTCCGGCGCCCTGTGGCCGCGGTCGCGTCTGTGCATGGCGCGCTCGCCGTCACGAGCGATGAAGGAATCGTCGTCATGGATGGGGAAGGCCGGACGCTCTCCTCGCTTCCGCTCGGTCCCGTCCGCTCGCTGGCAGTTGACGGCGAACGGCTCTTCGCCCTCGTGGGAGGGGAGTTGCTCCATGTCGACCTCTCCGTGCCTCACGCCCCGGTGGTCCGCGCCGGGGTCCCGCTGGCAGACGTTGCAGCGATCTCTGCGCTCGGCGATGGTCGTGTCTGCGCATTGGGCGCGGCGACCGCCTGCTTCGCGGTGAATATGGACGGAGCCTTGCTGCCGAGCGGCGGGGCCCCGTTCGACTGGCGCAGCGACGACTTCCATGCGGGGCTCGATCTGGCCCGCAGGTGGGTGAAGGGAAGGGTCGGCGATCCAATCCACCCGAACCCGTACGCGGCGCTGCCCGCGCTCGCCGTCCGCGGCGGCGGCGCCGGTATCGCCGGAACGGCCGACGCCTTCACCTTCGTCTCGCAGTCGGGCATCACCGGTGACTTCACCGTGGACGTCGAGGTGAGGTCGCTCGCCGGGGCGGACACCAAGAGCAGGGCGGGACTCATGGTCCGACAGGACCAGACCGCCGGCAGCGTGACCGCCGCCATCATGCTCGGAAACGACGGAAAGGTTCACTTCGCGTATCGCAAGGCCGCGGGCGATTCGCTGCAAGATCTGTATCCGGCGTCGGGGTTTGGCCCCCGGTGGGTCCGGCTCGTCCGGTTTGGCAACATCGTCCGCGGGTTCCACTCCAGCGACGGCACGACCTGGACGCAGGTGGGATCGGATCAGGCCTTGCAACTCTCGGGCTCGGTCCGTGTCGGCCTCGCCGTCTCGTCGGGAGTTCTCGCCACCCCCAGGACGGCGGTCTTCTCGACCTTCAAGTTCGTCGGTCTGGGCGGGGAAACGAGAAGCGAATCCCTAGGGGAGCCGATAGATCTCGCCTCCAAGTGGACGAAGGCCGACGTCGGCGGCGACGCGATGGCGGCGCCCACCACGACGTCTCGCGGCGTGAGAGTCGAGTCGAGCGACGGCGACATCTCCGGGTACTCCGACAAGCTCTCGTACCTCTGGCAGAACGGCGTCTACGGGGACTTCACGGCGACCGTCCGGCTGGACGAACTCGGGTACGCGGGCAGCACGACGCGGGCGGGGCTGATGGTCCGGCAGAATCTGGACGCCGCCAGCCCCCACTTCACCGTCGCGGGGCTGCCGGACGGCTCGAGCGAGATTCGGTGGCGGGCAAGCGCCCAGGGCAGCACGAGCAGCGTCGTCTCCACGGGAGCAGCAGCGCCCCGGTGGCTCCGGATCGTTCGCAGCGGCGCCAACTGGTCCGGCTTCGTGTCGGTGGACGGCGTGAGCTGGATGCAGCAGGGCGCGACGCAGACCGTCATGCTCACCGACCCGGTCTACGTCGGGCTCGCCGGGAGTTCGGCGAGCGGCTACCGAAACGTCGCAACCTTCGATGACTTCAGCTTCTCCGGGGCCGCGACGGTCGCGAAGGACTTCAACGGTCTCGCCGGGCAGGGTAGGTGGCTCTTCGCGGCCCAGCCAGCCGGCCTCTCCATCCTCCGCGCGCCACCCGGGCAGCCGCCTGGCGTCGTCGGCTACTTCCCGGCGCTCGCTGGGGTTCCGCTGACGTCGGGTGGGGAGATCTACTCCCTTCGTGCCGACGGAACCGGATTCGCCCGGCTCGGCCTGCTCCTGGGGACGGCTTCTCCAACGGTTACGATCGCCTTGCCCGGCGCGGCTCCGCTCGGCGGTCGCGTCGCGCTCGGCGCGACGGTGACCGACCCTGACACCTTCGACGGGTATACAGCCGAGCTGCTCCTCAACGGCGCCGTCGTCGACAAGCGGGACTCGCGCGTGCCCTCGTGGATCGACCTGCCTGCGAAGGGTTCGATCGCGAACGTCGTGCTGCGGGTTCGTGACATGGCCGGAAACGTCGCCACCGCACAGTCGGTGGTGGCGCTCACCGCGCCGTCGGAAGGCCCCTTGCTTGCCGACCTTCGCGTTCCGGCAACGATCCTCGAGGGTGCGCCCTTCGAGGCAACTGCCGTGGCGTCCGAGCCCGGCCGCGTCCAGTCGGTCGAATTCAGCCTCGTCGAGAGCGGAGCGATCGCGACGGCCGCGGCGCCAGTGCTGACCGCCGAACTCCTGGGCCCGGCGGTCGCGAGCGACACGGGGTACACGCTCCGGGCCGTCGCCATCGACGCCCAGGGGCGGCGCGGACCCGCGCTGTTCCGGAGCATGACGGTGCGTGAGGACCTGACCCCCGGTGGACCGGCGGTGACCGTCGACATGGAGGGTAGCGGCGCGAAGTTCGAGGGGACCTTCGTCCCCGTCAAGACGACCGTCACCTCCGGCTTCGGCGTTCGCGAGGTCCGGCTCTACACGCGCCCGATGGACCAGGGAAACTTCACGCTGCAACAGATTCTCAGCGCGCCGCCTTACCTGGGCAGCGTGTACGTCCCGATGGGAATCGGGAGCAAGACCGTCGAGGTGAAGGCGGTCGCCTACGACCTCGACGGACGGAGCAACTTCGGCGTCGCCTCCTTCACCAGCTCCGACGACACCAGCGCGCCGGTGATCACCTTCCTGAAGCTCGACCCGGGGGATATTCTGGGCACGGGCACGACGATCGTCCCGGTCGCGCCAGGTGCGCGCATCACCGCGACCGCGGTGACCAGCGTCGAGGACACTTCGGTCGAGCAGATCGTCGTCGAGGTGAGGAGCGGGACGACTTCGCTCGCCGTCGGCGGCTCCCGAGTGGTGTTCGACGTGCCGGCGGACGCCGCAGCAGGGGCCATCTACACCGTCATCGCGAGCGCGGTGGATCGGTCGGGCAACACCGCAGTCCCGAAGGTCCGGACCCTCGTGGTGACCAACCCCGCGGTTCCATTCGGCGCGGAGGCCGTGGCCTCGGGGCCCTTCGCCGGCGCCACACGGATGGAGCTGCGTGGAGACACGCTCTTCGCGCTGACTCCGGCCGGCCTTCAGGTGGCCCGGTTGAACCGCGGGCCCACACCCTCGATCACCCGTCTCGGGAGCTACGCCGATACGTCGATTCGCGACCTGGCGGTCCTCGGTGATCTTGCGGTGGTGGCGCGCGGCCTGGCGGGACTCGATGTCCTGGACCTCGCGACGCCGAGCGCCCCGCGGCTGATCGGCCGATTCTCAGACGCCTTCGAGTGGTCCCGCGTCCGCGCTGGCGGTGGCGGAGTCTACGCGAGTCGCGCCGACGGGAGCAGCTACCGGCTCAACATCGCTGAGCCTTCGCGACCTACTCCTGGATCCGCAGCACTGGGAACCGTCGTGGCGGCCCAGGGAGTTGGTTCATTCCTCTCGAACGCAAGTGCCTTGTACGTGTATGGAGCCCTCGACTCGGGCCAGCCCATGGTCTGGGGCACGCTGACGGGTGCGCTGACAGCGGTCATGGACGGTGACCTCTTCGTTGCGGGGACCGAGACCTCGCTGCAGCTCGCCACCCTGACGAGCACGCTGGCCAACATCTCTCCCGCAGGGTCGGTCGATCTTCCCGCGGGAGGCGGTGCGCGCTCGATGGGGATCTCCGGCGGCATGGCGTTCGTCGCCTGCAAAGACGCCAAGCTGCGGGTCGTCGATGTCCGCGACCCGGTATCTCCTCGCATCCTGGCGACCACTGCCTTGGACGCGCAGGAGGTCGTCGTGAGCGCCGGGCTGCTCCTCGCGGCGACTCCCCAGGGGGTCGAGGTTCACCGAATCCCTGTTGGAACCTCGTCGGCGCCAGCGCGCCTCGGCGTGGTGACCATGAGTGACCGTCCCGCGAGCCTCACGGCGTTCAGGCGGGGCGTGCTGGCGGCCACCAACCTCTTCGGAGCGACCCGCATCGATCTGGGCGATCCCACGGCGCCGACTGCCGTCGCCAAGGTGATCGGCGGCGCGACACCGTCCGTCCTGCAGGTGGAGCACGTCGACCGCGACGTCTATTACCTGCAGGCAGGCAAGGTTCGGGCCGCCGCCGAGCAGGCGAAGGGTACGGGCGCCGCTGCCTTCGTGGACAAGAGCGGGGAGAGCACCAGCCTCGCGGCGCTGGGTGACGTCACCCGCTTCCACCTCACCTCGCACCGGCTCTGGGGCGTCGCCGGCCCAGCGGGGATGGTCAAGACGGCCGTCATCCCCGCCGTTACGGCGACCTCATCCCTTTCGCTCGGAAGGACCATCTACGACGTCGCCGGATACGGCGACCGGGCGCTGGTCGCGCTCGGCAGCAGCGGCCTGGCCGTCGTCGAGACTGACGGCGGCGGCGCCATCGTGCAGGTGGGTGCCGCAGGACTGGACGCAAACGCCGTTGGCCTCGCGGGTTCGATGGCGGTCGCGGGGAACGCGACCGAACTCGTGACCCTTCAGCTCTCCGCGGCGGGGGGCCTTGCCGCCGTCGCGAGCGTCGCCACGGCAGGTCCCGTCCAGCGAATCCGGTTGACCGGGCGCCTTGCGGTCGTGAGCGAGCTTAATGCCGTGGAGGTCTGGGATCTCTCGGAACCCGCCGCGCCGGTCCGCCTTGCACTCTTCGGAACGGCAGCCGCCAAGGACGCCGTGGTCGTCCAGGGAGGGATCGTTGCCGTCGCGGACGGCACCGACGTCCTTGCCTTCCCTCTGCCCGCCTCGGCCGGGGCGGCGAAACCCGCTGTGCGGCTCATCGCACCCGCCGCCGGGCTCGAGGTCGCCGCTGGGAAGACGTTCGATATCACCACTGAGTCGTCGGGCGTCCAACAGGATCTGGAGTTGCTCATCGACGGCCGGAGCGTGGGACGGCTGCTCGATTCCCGGCCGTACCGCACGCCGGGTGCCGACGACGTCGCCCCTCGCGTTCGCTGGACCCTCCCGTCCTGGGCGACCCCGGGCTCCTTCGTCCGCGTCCAGGTGCGCGGAGTGGCGGGTAGCGGCGCCGAGATCCTTTCGGAGGAACGCCAGGTCAGGGTCGCGGCGGCCGTGCCGTCGCCGATCATCCTGAATTCCTTCACGCTGACCTCTGGAGGCGCCTCCGGATACACGAGCTTCTACGGAGGGGAGAAGGTGAACGTCTCGGTCTGCCGCATGGGCGGAGTCGGTCCGTTCACGGCCACCGTCCGGTTCGGGACCATGGTCCTCGGGTCGCTCGCTCAAGGCTCCGGCACCTGCTTCGCGGGCGACGTTCGGATGCCCGTCGTGAGCACTCGGGAGGATGGCATCATCGCCGTCGAAGTCATCGACGCGTTGGGCACGGTCGGTTTCGACGCGAAGACGGGGATCGCACTCAAGGCGAAGGTGGCGTCGCTGCCGGCGCCATCGCTCAACCCCTCCTCGGGAACCGCGCTCAAGGCGCTCACCCCGACGAACGTCAGCAGTTCGCTCACGGCCGACGCGCTCATGCGGATTCAGCTGTACATGGACGGGGAGATCGTGGCGACGTCGACGGAGACGCGGGGTGGCACCGCCAACCTCTGGTGGTCATGGACGCCGCCGACCGCGATGGTCGGCAAGACGGTGGTGCTCAAGGCGATCGGGATGGACTCCGCTGGAAACGTCTCGCCTGCAACTGAGAGGTCCTACGTGGTCGCGCCAGACGGCGTGAAGCCCGCGGTCAGCACCCTTGCCCCGCTCAGCCTTGGCTCCTCGGCGGACGGCTCCTACCCGGTGTCCGAGGGAGCGGTCCTCACCGTGAGCGCGACGGCGAGCGACGCGGACGGCGATCTACGTTACGTGGTGATCAGGGACGGCGACACCGAGCTGGCTCGCGTCGACTCCGGGACCAATCAGGGGTCCCAGTCGGTCACCGCGACCTATCAGGTCCCATCGCTCGTGGAGCAGCCGGACGGCGTGAGGATCCTGGAGGCGATCGGAGTGGACGCGGCCGGCCGAAGCTCTACCGCGAAGCAACTCACCCTCCGTATCGCCACCAATCAGCCCCCGACCCTATCGTTCAGCGGACCGGACTACCCCACCCAGGGCTACGTCGAGACTTTCTGCACAAAGGCGATCGACGATGCGACGATCGCCGCTCTCTCGCTCACGATAGACGGGATCGAGTTCACGGGAACGCCCACGAGCTGTCGGCAGGGCGACTCCGTGGTCGACTGCCGGACATTCTGCGTTCCCTACCTCGTCCCGCAGACCGCGACGATGTTCGTCTCGGGCGCGGCGACGGACGCCTTCGGTGCGACGGTTGAGGACTTCACGTACTTCTCACCGGTGCTCAACGACGCGCCGCACGTCTCCGTCGAACGCCGCGACTACCTGATCGCTGGTGCTCCGGTGAGATTCTCCGGCATTGCGTCGGATGAAGGTGCGTTCCGGTTCGACTTCATCGCAGACGGGACGGCCGTCTTTACCGCAGACGGGCAGACGTCCTGGCCGATGACCGCGATTTACACGCCCGGTTCTGCGGGGACGACGCACCTCGAGTTCCGCGTCACCGACACGCCGGGGCTCATCGGATCTGTGATACGGGACACTCCGGTCCTCGCAGCGGGGACCGGAGCCTCGTGCTCGGCTCCGGTGGCGCTTCCGGCCACGGGCGATCTGCGACCGCTCTACACTTCTCTTCCGCAGCCCGTCACCTCTTGCGTCTACTACACGATCAACGCGGGAACCTGGCTCTCCCTGCCGTTCGACGGTCCGGTCGAGGCGATGCAATTGTTGGGAGGCGACTCCAACTACAGAAGCACGGTCGCCGCTTGTGGCGGCACCCTGCAGTGCGGGTCCGACGACCTGCTGGGGCCGCTCCCGAAGGACGCTCGGATCCTCGTCGGCCAGAACTGCTACAGCACGCCGTGCAACTCCGAGCCCATCGTCTCCATTGCCTGGGCGCGCCTCGGCATCGGGGCGAAGTGCGATCCGGCCTGGACCAACGTTTCCTGCAGCGTTTCGAGCGCTTGCAGGAAGGTCCCGGACACCAGTGAATACCGGTGTACCGCGGCCGCATGTTCCAATGGGCTGGATGACGATCACGACGGGAAGAGTGATTGGCCGAACGATCCAGGCTGCTGGAGCGCCGAAGACGACAGCGAGTCCGATCCCGCCAAGCTCCCGGCCTGCGCCAACGGTCGGGACGACGACGGCGATCTGCTGACGGACCGCCCCGAGGATGGTGGCTGCCTTTCAGCGGCGAGCGACGACGAGGCCCGCTGCGGTCTGAAGTTGACGGGTGTGCTGTCATCCCTTGCGCTGCCGATCAAACTGTGGGGCGACACCTCGAAGGCCACGAACTCCTCCGGTTCCATCTGCGGCATGAGCGCGCCGGGGGGAGATGACGTCTACGAGTGGACGGCGCCGTCGACTGGAACGTTCCGTATCGGCGTCGAGGGGAAGGGTGGCTTCCAGCCGTTCTGGTCGCTTGGGAAGGGGTACTGCAGCTGGAGTGTCCTCGCCTGCCGAACCAGCTCGGGAAGCGCGGACGTCTCGCTCGCCCGCGGCGAGCACCTCACCCTTCGTGTGGACGAATACGGCGCCGGCGGCATCTACGCGATCACGTTGGAGCAGATCGCCGGCCTTCTCCCGCCAGACGCCGGCTGCGACCCCGCGTCGACCTCCAGAATCTGCGAGAGCGGCTTCTGTGAGGCCGACGGATCCGGAGTCGAGCGCTGCCGATCGGCTGCCTGCGCGAACGGGCAGGACGACGATCACGACGGCAAGTTCGACTGGCCGAACGATCCGGGGTGCAGCTTCGCCGGCGACGATTCGGAGGCCGATCCGGCAAGCCCGCCAGCCTGTGCGAACGGAGCCGACGACGACGGCGACCTGGCCACCGACTGGCCAGCGGACGTGCAGTGCGCTGCCGCGAGCGGGCACAGCGAGCGATTCTGCTCCGGGGGCGCCGACGGCGTGATCTCGGAGGTCCCAGTTCGTATCGTCGGGACGACAGTGGGCGGAAGCAACACCCGGACGTCCTGCGCCTGGGGAAGCTGTTCGCCCGAGCGCGTCTTCGAGTTCACGGCTCCGGCGGCGGGCACATACCAGTTCGACACGAGCGGGTCGCTCTTCACGACGATCGTCTCGATCCGTGAAACGACGTGCGACGGCGCCGAGTTGGCGTGCCGGTACTTGAACGGATTCTGGAATGGCGACTTCCGGGGCGCGATCGTCCAGGTCCCGATGGCCGCACGGCAGACGATGGCGGTCGTGGTGGACGGGGATTCGAACCTCTGCAGCAATCCTTCACAAGGAACCTTCGTCCTCTCGATAACCCAGACCGGCGGACACGTTGCACCGACCGAGCCCTGCGACCCGGCCTCCACCGACTTCACCTGCGAAGCTGGCTTCTGTGAACCCGACGCCGACGGCGCATACAAGTGCCGATTGGCCAGGTGCGCGAACGGTGTGGACGACGACGGTGACGGGAAGACGGACTGGCTCGAGGACCCGGGGTGCACGCACCTGGGCGACGACGACGAGACCGACCCGGCGACGCCCCCCCGCTGCGCTGACGGAATCGACAATGACGGCGACCTGGCGACCGACTTCCCGGCCGACGCCCAGTGCAGCGCGCCGAGCGGGACGAGCGAGACCTTCTGCAGCTACCCGGTCGCGGCCGTCATCGACAGCGAGGCGCTTTCGGTGACGCTGGGCGGCAGCACCTTCGGCGCCTCGAACGTCCTTCCGCCAGCGGCGAGCTGCCATTCCCCGCAGGCGGCACCCGAGGAGATCCTCGAGTGGCGTGTCCCGTACAGCGGCAGCTACGAGATCGACACGGCCGGGTCCACGTTTAACGTCCTGCTCTCGGTTCGAGGAGGAACCTGCACCGCCGAGCCACTATCTTGCGGGGATGCCGGGGGGATTTGGGACGACAACCACCACGCCTTCGCGTCGATGAGCGGGTGGTTCGAAGCCGGCCAGACGGTCGCAATCGTCATCGATGGTGCCGACGCGACCGACATCGGCGATTACCGGGTCACCGTCAGGCTCACCGGCGGCGTGCTGCCGCGCGGGGCGCCGTGCGATCCGGCGCAGAGCGGGATCTCCTGCGAGGACGGAACGACGTGCGTGCCGGAGGTGACCGGACAGCTCCGCTGCGCTCCCCCGCAATGTTCCAACGGCCATGACGACGACGGCGACGGGCTCTTTGACTGGCCCAACGATCCGGGCTGCTCCTCGGCGCTCGACGTCAGCGAGGACTCTCCGGTCGTGACCGCTTGCTCCAATGGTCTGGATGACGACGGGGACGGCCTCGTCGACTTCCCCGAGGATCCGCAGTGCGGAGCCGCTAGCAGCGAGAGTGAGTCCTTCTGCGAGAGCCCTCCATCCGGGATTCTTGGAACGCTGCCGCTGCCGATCGTCGTCGAAGGGGCCACGGTCGTCGGGGGAGCGAGCGATTTCACCACCAACTGCGGCTACACGGACGACGGCGCGCCGGATGCCCTGTACCAGTGGACCGCGCCGGCAGACGGCGTCTACCAGATCGACACGTTCGGCTCCGACCTGTGGGCGATGCTGACCGTCCGCGACGCGGCTTGCGGCGGGGCGGAGCTCGCCTGCAACGCAGAAGGGACCGGGGCGGACGGGAACTGGACGTCGATCGTGAACGTCGCGCTGCAGGCTCATCAGACGGTTGCCATCGTCGTGGACGGTATCCAGGGCAGCGCTGGGCCATATGTGATCCGGATTCAGGAGTCCACGCGCTGGCTGCCAAGTGGAGCAGCGTGTAGCCCGACCTCCACCATCTTGTGCCTCGGAGGCACCTGTCTGCCGGAGCCCTCTGGCGTGAACCGGTGCCGGATCGGCGCTTGCGGCAACGGACTGGACGACGACGGAGATGGCGCGACCGACTGGCCGAACGATCCAGGGTGCGCCTCCGTGGACGACGACGACGAGTCCAACCCGACGACGGCCCCGGTATGCGCCAACGACGTGGACGAGGACGGCGATCTCCTCACGGACTTCCCGGCCGATACGGGCTGCGGCGGAGCCAGTGGAGGCAGTGAGACCTTCTGCGCCGAGGTGTCGTCTCCGCTCCTGGTCGGCGCACCGCTGCGGGTAGCCGGACACGTCGGCGGCAACTCACGGCTACCGAGCGGCGCTTGCGTTGGCGACGGGCCCGAGCTCGTCTACGAGTGGGTCGCTCCCGCAACTGGGACCTACTGGATCGACACGATGGGCTCGAGTGTCGACTCGACGCTCACGATCAAGGACGGCGGGTGCAACGGGACGTTCCTCGTCTGCGACGACGACTCGGGTGGCAACCTCACCTCGGCGCTGGCGGTCGACCTCACGGCAGGACGGCGCGTCGCCATCATCGTGGATACCTACTATCCGGAGGCCGCCGGCGACGTCGTCCTGAACTTCCGCACGACTGCACCGATCACCTGCAACTACGACGGGAGCGGGCTCTACTGGGCCTGTCTGGAGCCCGCGTGCGCCTGGCGCCCGGGCTGCTTCCTGCCACTTACCTCCAATACGCCGCCGCCAGCTGAACGGCGCCGTCGTCGCAGGCGCCGGATCGCAAGTCTTCGCCAACACCGCCTCTCTCTCCGTTCGAACCGGCAAGCATCGGGGAATCACTCATGATTCGAAGCGCCTCTTCTCCTCGCCGGCTGCCGGTTGGCGTCTCCACCTTCGTCCTCCTGGCATCCTTGGCGGGCTGTGACCGCAACGTCGTCGCGGAGGCAGGCCGAACCAGGGTCACTCTTCTGGAGTTTGACGCCTACCTTGCCAGGCGCGGAGGGGCCGGCGGCAAGGACACCGAGGCGGCACTCGCCGAGCTGGGCCGACGGGCGCTGGTCGCGGAGGCGGCTCGCCGGGCCGATCTCGACGAAGACCCCGTCGTGGTTGCCCGCATCGCTTCGTCGCGGCGCGAGATCCTGGCCCAGGCCTTCCTAAAGCGGGAGCTCACGAAGGCCGACGCCGAGGATGTGCTCCGGAAGCGCTACGATGAAGAGAAGGAAGCTCTGACGAAGCGGCGCATCCACGTGGCGCACATCGCGTTCCACATGCGTGCCGGAGATCCCTCCGCGAAGCAGGCGGCGCAGTCTCGCGCGACCCGCGCATACGCCCGCCTATCCGGCGGCGAGCCGTTCGAGAAGGTCGCCAGGGAGCTCTCGGAGGATTCCGTCACCGGTCAGCGGGGTGGCGATCTCGGGCCGCTCCTCGAGGGCGAGGTGGACGCCCGCTTCTTCGAGGCCGCCGCGGCGCTTCGCCCCGGCGAGTTCTCGGCGCCGGTCCAGAGCGCATTCGGTTACCACGTCCTCAAGGCATTGGGAGCTGTCGAGCAGGTCATACCGACCTTCGACGAGGTGCGCGGCGTGTTGGCAGCGCAGGCGCGTGTCGAGGCGGAGACGAAGCTGTACCACCGCCTGAGCGAAGAGATCGGCGTGAAGCTGCACCCGGAGAGGGTTTCGAAGGCGGACGAGAAGAAGTCGCAGCGCGTTGGGGGGGGACGATGAGCCGCATGTCGTCGTGGTTCATTGCCATCGCTGCGGCTCTAACAGTCCTCATCTCGCCCGCGTCGGCTGCGGCGCTGGCCGACCTGACGACGACGGCGGTGAGCGCGCCGGCTGCGGCCAACGCGGGGGCGGTCGT
>Ga0062381_10000345_pt1 | contig 11818 bp, 10 predicted proteins | sample DOMMetBare1Fresh_2_FD_59506 | JGI IMG/M metagenome (GOLD analysis project Ga0062381, IMG submission 59506) | Wetland sediment microbial communities from St. Louis River estuary, USA, under dissolved organic matter induced mercury methylation -... | ecosystem: Environmental > Aquatic >... | reverse complement strand
TATGAGCAACCACAAGGGATTGCCCATACAATTTCCAGATCATTTTGCCTTTCACAATTTCACCAAACAAATTGCGGTCTGAAAACCGCTATTGATTGTCACTACGTTACTCTTTTTTGTTGTTCGCTTTCTTTTATTGTTTTCTCTAATCGCGATTGTCGGGTTTTCTCTTGCACAGCACTCATTATCCAACGCATTACAGCTTTTCTATACGATGGTGCCTGTTTCATAAAAAAGTCCCATGCATTTTTGTTCTCTTTAAACTGTATCTCTAAGCTTGAATCCAGAGATGCTGTATCTTTTTCGTAAGAATAAATTTCGGATTTACTTTCTCTTCTTAAACTAAATACTTTTAATCCAGCAGGTTTCATAAGCCCTGCTTTTGTTAGGTCTTCAATCTTTTTGATATTAATTGCACTCCAGCTACTGGTATCCCTCCGTGGTGTAAAACGAATGCAATAGCTCTCCGCGTCAATAGATTTTCTGATACCATCTATCCAACCAAAACAAAGTGCTTGATCAACCGATTGAGACCAGCTCATTGAAGGTTTTCCACTATCCACCTTATAGAACCCAACAATTAGCTCTGTTTTCGTTTCATGGTGGATTTCCAGCCATTCTCTAAATTCGTCTTGCGTTTTAAAAAAAGTTGCAGATACTTTAGTTGGTCGATTTTTTTTGCTTTCTGATGTATTCTTATTCATTGGAGGACGCTATTTATTACCTATGAACAAGTTAATATGTCGATCTTTGTTAGCTTCAAGTATAAAAATACTTATACTTTAAACAAATATACATATTCATTGAGCATGTTGTAGCCTCGAAGGGTTAAAAGTGAAAGGGAATCCCAGATAGGAAGAGTTCGCCGCGTTCTGATTGTAAATTCGCTTTAACTACCCAGCAGCTTTATACCGCAATTAGATAGGCTATCCACAGTAGAGTAAAGACTGACCTTAAGTTGTACGGAACTACAACCGCAACGAAGCTCGGCGCTACCAAATTCCTCCAAGTTTTAGATTAGAATCTGATACTTCCCGATTCTATGTCGAATACTACCATAAAAAAGCCCTCACAATCCATACAAACCACCTCGCCTTTCTTCCAGCCCATTGTCTTTGCCAAAGTAGGGCTTATCAGTACAGCTCCAAGAAATGCCTTGCCGTTCTCTCGATAGCCTAAGTACTGCCGCTTGTAGTCTTTGTAATCAGCATACTTCTGGTTAAAGGCCTTTTCGAAGAGGTCCACCTCCTTTGAGGCAACTTTTATCCTATCGTTGTTAACGGCTAAAAAATTCATTGATCGTTTCTTCCAATCAAGTATAACCCCATCAACTCCATTGGCAGAGTAATGCTTCACCTTTGCTAAAGATGGTATTGTAAACAGAAGGAATTAAGCTTATTTAGGAGATTTGACTGGAAATATTGATCATAACCAAAACCTACACTTTATGATTTCTAGTTAAGTACTCCTTGATTTTACAAGCATAATCCAATCTTTTACGAGCTACGTTAACCTCATAGAACCTATCAAGCCCCTCAGCAGAGATTAAAAAGTTCTTCCATCTGTAAAAATCCCAATCGTTACTCTCGTCAAAACGCTTATCCGCAGCAATATCGATCATTACACCAGCAATACAAATCCTTCCAAAATATCGCACTACCCAAGTTCCGCCATTATCAACAAATGGCTCTATGATAAAGGGTAGAAAAACCTCCCGTGCTTTTTCAAAATCATCAACACTTACAACTATATCTATATCATGAGGAACGATATCAATGCCACGAATTACTGCTGTCATGCTACCAATTAAACACCATCTTATTCCATTATTTTGTGCCAACCTACAAAACTCTTCAAGAGCTGCTTCCCAGCAAAAAGCGGAACGTAAAAACATATCAGGCGCGAACCTTGCGAAGTTATCGGCTATAATTGTTTTATCCCTAATGAAAGAAGGGTAAGCTTTAGTAAACACATCACCATTCCTCTGGAAAAAAGCCTTTTCAATCTCATCCCAGCAATACTCTGGCGAGTTTTCAACATAAAAAGTAAACTGCTCACCATCATCTTTACAATAACATTTCATACTCAAACCTCCGATTCAAATAAAAACACACGTACTACATTGTATTTAAACACATTAAACAACAAATATAAACATCAAATATCAAACAATAAAAAATACGCATTATAAATAAACGATCATCCAAACGAGAAAAGTGGTTTACTCGTTCGCGCCGGAGCCCCACACCCCTGCTCTGCTGCTGGCTCCGAAACTCTTTGCGTCTTGGATTTTTGCAGACGCTCCCTCTTGTAAACAAAATTCAGATGGTCTGATTTGGATTCACCACAGTGCTTACGCAGGTAGGTTTATGCTTTCATAGATGTATTGTACCGTTGATTAGTGCGTAGATCCTTTGCTGTTTTTTGTTGTGATATTTTCTGTTTGAAGCTTTGATTTACAATGTATATGGAAGACAATTAACGAAACATAAGAATATTCTGCCTTGTACGCAGTCTGTTTTTAAATATTATCTGAAATAAAACTAGCTAAAACTGCAATATATACACTCATTGATGGGCATTATATTTACTCATTCTTTCTTTTATTATTTCCATAATCTCCATTATATCTGCATCCAACCATGTAGATGTAATGCTAACTGGAGTCTTATGTGATGCACTATTCAATTTCAACATAAACCTATTAAATATTTTTGCTTCCGTTAATACTTTCGTTGTATCTTTAACGAAGATTAATAGATACATAGGCCATTTAAACTGATTATGTAATTTTATTGATTTAATTTCAACCCATTCAATAAGCGGACCTCGATTAGGACCAATATTAATCATAATTCCATTAGCATTGATTATCAGTCCATAATTATTAGAAAGTAGCCTTCTAATCCCTGATATAATTGACAATCCCCCAAAAATCATAAAAAGAAAAATTCCAGCTAGTAAAAATGCTTTATCAAAGCCTGCTGGAATTTTTAAAATATTTATCAAAGCCACCACTGCAAAAGAGAATAGTCCAATTGCAATAAAAGTCATCATACAAGATTTAATCTTACTAATTCCAATTACAACTTCATCTTTATCTTTATCAACACTCATAAACTTAACAGTCAAATTCCTACTTTTAATCTCCGTTTCTATGTTACAAATCCCGTTTGCCATTACTAGCCGAAATTTGGCTACGCCAAGTTCCAGATATCCTTGAGGAAAGAGGCCTTAGGTTCGATCGAATTATAAATTCCTCTAAGAAATGCCTTGCTTTTATAACGAGTAGCCTTTTACCATTCATAAGATAAAGCATTTAGTAAAGAATGAGTATTGCAATATAAGCTTATTTAGGAGATCAACAGTAATAAAAAATCCCAAGCACAAATCACCGCCATGATACATTGTACTTGGGATTAAGCATTTCTATCTAGCAACAGCTACTTACCAACAGAAATCGACGAACCAGTAGCAAGCTTGGCGCTAGCTAAGGCTATTGAGCCTGTAGAAGTATTGATATCAAGCTTTGCCCAACCTAGCTTATAAGCATCGCCAACCTTTAGCTTAAACCCAATATAGTAGCTACCTGAAATAGCAGCAGAAGGAGTCCATTGCTTAGGCCACTTGTTATTAACCGTTTGAATATCAACCGCAGTATAAGGATTGGTTGTCCACTGTAAAGGAAGAGCAGGATCAGCACTTATTGTCTCGTTAAATTCTAGGAAGAAGAGCTTTTCGTTTGATTTCATAAGCAGCAAGTTTTGACCAAGAGGCTTAAGAGCCCCCCTCGCGCCATCACCAGATACACCCAAGCCATCCCAAGTATAGTAGCTATACGTTACGCTAAAGTCGGCAACACCATCAGTATTAACATCAAAGAAAGTCTCCACAGGAAGCTGAGGAGGATTGACACTTAGTCCAGAATCTGGAGAATCAGAATCGTTGCAGCTAGACAAGCTAAGAGCCACCGCAAAACATAGAAACGTTAGTCTTTTCATATAGTAGTAATATTGGTTGCATAAAGGATTATACACCTAGGTAAAAGCTGAACAAACACATATTAGCTCAAATCCTTTAAAAAAGTTAATCAAAATATATGCCACTTTACAAATAATTGTTTAAAAGGTAATACCATATTTACGCATTTAACACTAATTAAGCATACCTTTACGCTCTTACTGATTTCTAACAAATTTATAATTATGAAACAAAAAACTATTTTGGTTCATGCGCTAGCATTTGCCATAATTGCTAGCTTTAGTACTGGATGCAGCAAAGAGAGCATTGTACAACAAGCATCAGCGAGCAACTCATCAACAACAGGGTCGCTACTAAAAGCAACCACAACGCTAACCGAGAATTTCGAAACAGGGAGTAAAGCCTCCTACGCATCAGCAAACGTATCGCTATCGACAGGTAGCTGGACATTAAACGATGCTCTAATTGGAAACACCACCTCGGATAGGAAAAACGGAAGCCAATCGGTTAGAATGCGAAATTCGGGCAAGCTTACCATGCTTTTTGACAAAGCAGACGGAGCAAGCACCATTACAGTAGCGCATGCCAAGTATGGCACCGATGCCTCAACAACTTGGGAACTATGGATATCGAGCAATGCAGGTAGCAGCTGGAGCAAAGTGGGTAGCGCTGTAACTACAAGCTCTACAACGCTAGCAACAGCTACATTTACAGCCAATGTAGCAGGAAGCATACGTATAGAGCTCCGAAAAACAGACGGCACAACCAATAGGCTAAGCATTGATGACATTACAATTAGCAGCAACTCGGATGGAGGCACGACTCCACCACCAACAGGATTTGTGGAGAACGATAACATGGCTTTCGGAAATCCAAGTGGTGCCGTTACCAATATTGTAAGCGCTAACAACTACCTTATGGTTAAGCCTCAGTATGCACTTGGCTACAGCAATGCAAAGCTTACTCCTATTTGGACAAGTTGGCATCTGCAATCGTCGGATATTGGCTCGGCAGCGCGTCAGGATGATTTTAGAGCAGATACCACTCTCCCATCCGGATGGTATCAGGTTGGATCTACAGAGTATTCGGGTTCGGGATTTGACAGAGGACATATGTGCCCCTCGGCAGATAGAACATCGACAGTTGCCAACAATTCGGCTACTTTTTTAATGACCAATATGATTCCACAAGCTCCAAAAAACAACCAAATAACTTGGGCAAACCTAGAAAACTACTGCAGAACATTGGTTAACGCTGGCAATGAGCTGTATATAATTAGCGGCCCCTACGGACAAGGAGGAGCAGGATCTAATGGAGCTAAAACAACCGTAGGAAACGGGGTTGTTGTTCCGAGCAAAACGTGGAAAATAATACTGGTTTTACCAGCTGGGAGCAACGATTTAGGTAGAGTAACAACATCAACAAGAGTTATTGCCGTTGTAATGCCAAACGATCAGACTTGCAGCAACAACCCATGGGGAAGCTACAGAGTAAGCGTTGACTCTATTGAGACACTTACAGGATTCGATTTCTTTAAGGCAATTCCGGCTGCGGTGCAAGACGCACTTGAGGCGGCAGTAGATACAGGTGCTACCAGCTAAGGTGTGGGCACACTATAAAGGCAAGGCTGTCTAAAAAGTAAATGCTACAAACACTACGTTTTACGTAAATATACAACGTAGTATGCATTACCCCTTTTTAGGCAGCCTAATATATTTATACCAAGTAAAAAATTACGTTTTAACATATTTTTTAGCATTCGTTTAAGTACAACTAGCTTAGCTTGTCATCTATCGCATACAAACAGCCAATAACGAACTAAAATGACCAGAAAGCTAATTATAGGATTACTAACCATGCTCTTTAGCTCTAGCCTAAGCGCACAGGAGATTGGAAGCCATCCACAAGGAATTAAATGGAGGAGAATAGAGACTGACACGCTGAGCCTAATCTTTCCCAAAGGGATGGAGAGGCAAGCGAACAAGGTGGCAAACCTTGTACACCAACAGGCAAAACTTCATAGCAAAAATATTGGAGGACGAGTACCTAAGCTTAGGTTGATTTTCCAGAATGAGACTGTTGAACCAAACGGTTTTGTAACTCTAATGCCATTCCGATCGGAGTTTTACACCACACCACCACAAGACCTACAGCTCTTAGGATCGACCGATTGGCTAACTACCCTAAGCATACACGAGTACAGGCATGCACTACAGCTCTACAATCAACGTAGGGGTATTGTAAAATTGGGCTACATACTCAATGGCAATGTAGGCTGGATGGGATGGTCGGGCCTAATCTTTCCGAGCTGGTACTACGAAGGCGATGCTGTATATGCGGAAACTCAGCTTAGCAGAGCAGGACGAGGAAGAATGCCATCATTCTACGAACCACTTTGGTCGATGGCCGAAAATGGAGAAAAGTATTCGTATAAAAAGCTACGAAATGGATCGTACAAAGACAATCTTCCCAACCACTATACATACGGATACCTGCTATGCTCCTACATTAACAACAAGTTTAGCGAAAGCACTCTAAGCGAAGTAAACACCAGCGCCGCTAGACTAAAAGGTTTTTTCTACCCCTACTCTAAAGCCCTGATTGCAAAAACAGGATTTACACCAACAACACTTTACAGCGCAGCCTACGACAGCCTAGCTAAAGAATGGAAAACACGAAGCAGAGAACAGCAGCTTGCTGAAGGATTGAAGGTTACAACCAACAAAGACAAAACCTACAAAAGCTACGAATACCCAACTCTAAATAGCGATTCGACTCTTATTGCAGTTGTAAAACGACTAGACGAGCTGGATGCTGTTTACCAGTATAACCTAACCAGTGGAAAAGAAGAAAAGCTATTTACAATTGGAAATACCTATTCGACCAAAATACATACGGCAGCAGGATTGATTGTTTGGAATGAAGTTCAGCAGGATGCCAGATGGCAGAATAGAAGCAGATCGTTTATTAAAACATACGACCAACAAACCAAAAAGGTAAAGAGCATAAAAAAAGCCGACAACCTCTTCTCACCGAGCCTATCGGCAGATGGCAAAAGAATAGCCGCTGTTGTAGTAGGTAAAAACCAAGACTACCAAATACTTATACTGTCGGCATCGAGCGGTGAGATCCTAAACAGGCTCCCAAACTTCGAAAACATTGGTCTATTTACACCAACGTGGAGCTTAGATAGCAAAAAGATAGCATTTGTAGGAAAAAGGGATAATGAGCTTGCTCTTTTTGAACAAAGCGTAGAAGATGGATCAATAGAACGACTTACCAGCTATACCCACAACGTAATTGCAAATCCGACCTACATGGCCGATGGAACAATACTGTTTGAAGCAACTTTTAACGGCAAAAACAACATCTACCAGCTAGCAAAAGATAGCAGTAAAATACAACAGCTAACCCAAGCACGCATTGGAGGTGTACAACCAAGCAGCTTGGGGAGCAAGATAGCCTATTCGAGCTACTCTATTGATGGGAATTCGCTTTTTGTGATAAGCAAGAACGATGCCGCCAACATTGCTACAACCATAGAAGAGCCTTTGAAGGTAGGGCTACATGCCACCAGCATTGCAGCTACAATGCCAATATCCGACAGCAGCTACACCCGAACCTTTACAAGCAGCAGCTATAGACCTTGGGCACATTTAGTAAACATACATAGCTGGTCGCTCGAAGCTCGAAACAGCTACTTTGGAGGTAGAGTAGTATCGCAAGATTACCTTTCGAAGCTAAACGTAAATGCACTTTGGATGTACAGCGGGAAAGAGCATAGCCACCTATTTGAAGTAAATGCGCTTTGGGGTGGTTGGTATCCTTACATAGGAGTTACCCTTAGCAAGGCCATAGATCGACAACCTTTTGAAAATATACTTTCGCTAAAGTACGATGAACAGATAGCAGGAGGTCAGGTAATAGTTCCGATAAATATCAGCAGAGGATACTACAATAGAAGCATTCAGGCAAAAGCATCGTATAGTTACCATAAAATAACATGGGAAAAGCCTGTACAAACTTCAACCCATATCAACACCTACACACTTGGGCTTAGCATATCTAACCTAAGAGCAACAGCACTGCAAAACATCAACCCCAAATTTGGACAAAGCTTAAAGGCTGAATACACCAACAGCTTTGAGAACTCGATGAAAAAGGAAGCATTTAGGGGACAGGCGCACCTGTTTTTTCCAGGCATTGCAACCAACCACAGCATCGAAATTGGCGGTGGAGCGGGTTGGGAGACCAACACTAATAGCTACCGTTTTTACGACACAACGGTTGTAGCCAGAGGATACGAGCTTACACCTATTAAGCGCTATAGTAAGGTTTCGGCCGACTACAGCTTTCCGATTTGCTACCCAGACTGGGGTATAAACGGCTTCTTTTTTCTAAAGAGGATAAGAGTTACCGCCTTTGGCGACTATGCAAGAGCAAAGCTCGACTACTGGGACAACAGTAGCAGAAACCTTGCATCGACTGGTATTGAAGTAATTTTTGATATGAAGGTATTCAACCTACTAGATATGCCCTACGGATTTAGGCACGCATTCTTGCTAAACAAGGATCCGCTAAATCCTAACCGAAAAAACTACTCGGAGGTCTTTATAAAGCTAGGAACATTCTAGATTTAAATATATATACTTTAATTAAAGCACAGCCATCAGTGAGGTTGTCTAAAAAGTAGTACAACACACGTAGGACGTAGCACGAAAATGCCACAACCCCATACTCTAATGAGGTTTAGCTTATCGAAATACGCTCATCGTGATGCATGTTACTCCTTTTTTGGACAGCCTCATTACTGTTTTAGGAAACCCACTTATATTGCTATCTTTGCAGCATGAAGAGCATTGTTAAGCATACGCTAGTAGTACTTTTACTTCTTGCCTCCATTCTAGGAGCAAGCAGCTATGGGTATGGACAGTGCTCGAAACAACCTATTCCCCCAAAGGACGAGCTCACTTTTTCGGAAAATATCGCAAAGGTACTGAGCAACGCTCGCCATTCAGAAGTTGCCTCACAGGTTGTAGGCTCTTCGCTAAGCGAACGATGCGGATCGAGCAACGAAGAGACGATTTGGGGCTACCCTCCAACCGTAGAAAAAAAGGCAGCAAGCAGCAGCACCCTGTACGTCAACCAATCGCGCACAATAGATATAAGTCTTGATGTGCGAGATATCATCTATCCGTTCTGCTATTTTTGGTGAATAATCTGTAGTACAAACATTTAATCGTTACCACAGCCTCCATTTTTATGGAAGCTGCTTACTAATTGTATTAACCCAAAAATAAAAACATGAACAACGCTACCACAATAATAGGCGTAGTACTAGTTGTACTATTCGTACTCCCCGTATTTATTATCCAGCTATCAGCAAGGAAACGACGCAAAAAATTTGAAAATGATTTTAAGCAGCATGGCATTGCCAACGGAATTACAGTTGTAGCACCCGATTTTTGGAATAGCAGCTATGCCATTGCCATGGATAGCAACAGCAAAAACCTTATTTATGCCGTTAAAGAAGAAGGAACAACATACTACAAAATAGTAAAGCTAAACAGCAATACAAGCTGTAGAGTTGCAAGCAGCACACGAAAAGAGGGTAGCATTGCTACAACAGATAGCATAAAGCTTATACTTGAATCGAAAAGCGCAAAAGAAGATGTAGTAGAGCTAGAATTTTTCTCGACCAACAAAAACGCCTATCCAACAAATGAGCTAAAGCTCGCAGAGAAATGGGCCGAACAAATAAAAAAGGTGGTTGCATAGCAAATTGCAACACTAAAGTTCGGCAGATAGCAGCTATGCCATTGCCGAACGCATAAGAAAAAGAAGCGTGGTGCAAATGCAATCACGCTTCTTTTTTATACCAGCAAGCGAAAATCAACAAACACTTAAACCAATAAAACATGAAAAGAATAACGCTAAACAGCTTGGACGTATCGAGGATACAAAGCTGCATTGCAGATGCAAGAATTGCACAAACAGCAAGTATTAAAGAGCTATCAGCACTTATAAACGAGCTAAAAACCGCAGAAGTTTTAGATCCAGAGAAAATACCAGCAGACGTAGTTACAATGAATAGCATTGTAACAATACGAATAGACAAAATGCAGAAAGAGCAACAAATACAGCTAGTTTATCCCAAAGATGCCAACCTAAGCGAAGGAAAGATATCCATCTTTTCGCCCATTGCTACTGCTCTTATAGGCTACAGAGCTGGCGATGAAATAGACTGGCAAATACCAAGCGGAATCACCAAGATTAAAATTATGAGCATAGCCTATCAGCCAGAAGCTGCTGGACATTACAACATATAAGCAAAAGGGGGATTGAGCTCCTGCCCAATCCCCCTAAAATCCCAAGGTATCCCTTACAACAGTCCAGCAATTTCGTATCCACGTTTTTTAAGCTCCTTCACCAGCTCATCGAGTCGCAGGTAAAGCTTATCAACCCTATCAGGGTGCGTACCAGGATGTACAAGCAGAATAGCCCCATTGAGCCCGTTGGAATTGGACTTTTCGGCAGTCCACAGAGCATCAAGTATTTGTTGCGACGAACGATAGTTTTTCATGGAAGGAATTGTATAGTCGGCATTCGTATAAGTTTTTGGAGTAAAGCTAATAACGTCCAAACCAGCCGCTTTAGACCTAGCTACAACATCCTTGTTGTAGTACTCGTAAGGCGGAATAAACCACCTAACCTTGCCCAAATCTACCCCTACCTTTTTAAGTTCCTTTAGGTTGTTAGCTATATCTGTATCAAGACTATCTGGAGCAACTAGCGTTTGAGACCTACGATCCCAGCTACAGTAGAGCAAATGCCTATCGGAATGTGGGCCAACATAGTAGCCATCCTTAACAAGAAGACGAACCTCCCTCTCGTGCAGCCTCACACAGCTACCTGTAACAAAAAAGCTAGCCTTGACCCTATTATCCTTCAAAACCTTGCGAATATGACCGATACCCTCAAAAAGTGAATCGGCCGTAAAAACGAGGTAAACCTTACGAACCGAAGTATCGCGCCTTACCACAGCACCAAAGCCATCCTTAACATCGCTACCAGCAGACAGCGAAGCCCTTCCAAGAGCCTCGAGAGCAGACAAGTAAAACGTAGTAGAGGCAGTACCATCCATTGTTGGTTCATTTGATGAGTAATCGCCTATGTCATCGTGATACACAGCTCTACCACCCTGAAAAGAAGCGTAAGGATCGGACTTATAGAGCGTTAATCCCCTTAAGTTTTTGAAGATGTTCTGATAAACAGGACCATCAACCAATCCACCCCAAGTAGGGTCGCCCATATCCTTAGTATAGGCAGAATGAGGAAATAAAGGAGTATCAGCACCAAAAGGAAAACCAACAATCATTGAAGTCCCCCAAGGATTACAACCAAAAATCCAGTCACGCAAGGCAGCCTCCATCTCATCAAACTGATTATCACCAGACACCTCATTATACAAACGAGCCTGAGTAAGAGCCCCAAAAACAAAATTGTTAGAACACCACAAAAAAGGAACGCCGTTCATAAAAGGATCATCAGCCGCACGAGAACGAATATCTTCAAGCCCCTTGCGCATATATTCTTTATAAGTAGATCTAACGCCCCTATCAGCCGAATTCGCCAAATGGTAGTGCCCAAGATTTACAAAAGGATACCACTCGTAGTGACGAGCCTTGCCAGTCTCCATCCAAGGAGTAACAGGCTCCTGAACACCAAAGCTAGCAGCCTTACCTAAGTAGCTGCTATCCTTTTTAAGCAGGTACAACGAAGCAGCAGCAAGCTCCATATCATCCACATAGTTACCCTCCTCGTAAAAGTATGGAGA
>Ga0062381_10000343_pt1 | contig 11876 bp, 10 predicted proteins | sample DOMMetBare1Fresh_2_FD_59506 | JGI IMG/M metagenome (GOLD analysis project Ga0062381, IMG submission 59506) | Wetland sediment microbial communities from St. Louis River estuary, USA, under dissolved organic matter induced mercury methylation -... | ecosystem: Environmental > Aquatic >... | reverse complement strand
CGAGGGCCTGCAGCCGGGCGGGCAGCTCACCATCACGAGCGAGGTGGAGAACTACCCCGGCTTCGTGGAGCCGATCCTGGGGCCGGAGCTGATGGAGCGGATGAAGGCGCAGGCGGAGCGCTTCGGCACCCGCTACGAGCTCGGCGAGGTGACGCGCGTCGACCTCTCGCGCAAGCCGTTCCAGCTCTGGATGGACGACCGGCTCCTCACCGCCGACGCGGTGATCATCGCGACCGGCGCCTCGGCGAAGTGGCTCGACATCCCGTCGGAGAAGCGCTACCAGGGCAGGGGCGTCTCGGCCTGCGCCACCTGCGACGGCTTCTTCTTCCGGGGCGTGGAGGTCGCGGTGGTGGGCGGCGGCGACACCGCCATGGAGGAGGCGAACTTCCTCACCAAGTTCGCGACCCGGGTGCACCTCGTCCACCGCCGCGACGAGCTGCGCGCCTCGAAGATCATGCAGGAGCGCACCCTCAGGAACCCGAAGGTGCAGCTGCAGCTCTCCTCGACGATCGACGAGATCCTCGGGGACGGCAAGGCCGTCACCGGCGTGCGGCTCCTCTCGACGAAGGACGGCTCGAAGCGCGAGCTGCCGGTGAAGGGGGTGTTCATGGGCATCGGGCACGAGCCCAACACCCGCATCTTCAAGGGCCAGCTGGAGATGAACGACGTCGGTTATCTCGTCGTGAAGGCGCCGTCCACGTACACCAGCGTGCCGGGCGTCTTCGCGGCGGGTGACGTGTCCGATCCGTCCTACCGCCAGGCGGTGTCGGCGGCGGGGACCGGCTGCATGGCGGCGATCGACGCGGAGCGGTGGCTCGGGGAGCACGCGACGGAGACCTGGGACTAGCGCCCTGGCGGCGCCCCACGACCGTCGAGGAGCCCACATGAAGATGATCGACGTCGGCGCGAAGCCGAAGACCGAGCGCGTCGCGATCGCGCGCGGCTTCGTGGCGATGGCGCCGGACACGCTCGCCCGCATCCGGGACGGCGAGGTCGAGAAGGGGGACGTGCTCGCCGCCGCGCGCCTCGCGGGCATCATGGCCGCGAAGCGGACCCCGGACCTCGTCCCGCTCTGCCATCCGATCGCCCTCTCGGCCGTCGACGTGACGGCGGAGCCGGGCGCGGGGGGCGTCGCGATCCAGGCCACGGTGCGGACGGTGGACCGGACCGGCGTGGAGATGGAGGCGCTCACCGCGGTCGCCGCGGCGTGCCTGACCGTCTACGACATGCTGAAGCGCTACGAGAAGGGCATGCGCATCGAGGGGCTCGAGCTCGTGGAGAAGCTCGGCGGCCGGAGCGGCCACTGGCGCCGCGACGGCGCGGGCGCCGGGGCGGCTAGCGGAGCCCGAGGAACGCGCGCGCGTTCTCGCCGCACACGCGCCTGATCACGGGCGCGGAGAGCCCGGCACGCGCGAGCCGGCCGGCGGCCCGCGGCAGGGCGAGCAGGTCCCCTCCGGCGAGCCCCGCATCCGACCCGAGGGCGATCCCCTCGGGGCCGAGGGCGCGCACGAGCCGGACGGCGGCGTCGATCGGGTCGGGCGCGGCGAGCCGCGCCGCTCGGGTGCCCGCCTCGCCGCCCGACGCGAGCGAGAGGCCGGCGAGCTGGCCGAGGGCGCGGATCGAACGAACGGTGCGCGCGTCCGCGCCGAGCACGAGGACGCGGCCGGGCGGCAGCTCGGCCTCGCCGAGCAGGGCGAGGAGACGGCGGGTGAGCCGCTCGCGGCCACGTGCGGCGACCGAGGCCACGACCGGGAGTCGCAGCTCGCGGGCGAGCTCGAGCTGGCGGGCGAGGACCCGCTCCTCGAGCTCGCCGCCCCCGTCGAGACCCACGCGGCCGAGCGCGCCGACCTCGGGCCGATCGAGCATGGCCGGGAGGTCCGCGAGGAGCGCCTCGAGGCCGCGCAGCGGGATGGCCCGCGGCGGGAGCCCGGCCGCCGCGACCGCGTCGAGCCCCGCCTGTCGCAGCCGGCGCGCCGCGGCCGCCGCGCCCGACCAGGCGTCCCGCACGGCCGGCGCGCTCGCGCGCGCGGGCTCCTCGGGCAGCACCAGCGCACCCGACACGTCGAAGAAGGCGAGGTCGCCGAGGTCCCGCGGCCCGAGCGCGCCGGGGTGCAGCGAGGCGTCGAACCACACCGTCGTAGCCTATAGCCCGACCGGGAGTCTTTCTCTGGAATCGAGTCTGGCCCTGCTCCCGGCGCCGGCCATCCGCTGGCCATCCGCTGCGTCCGACCCGTTTCTCCGACGCGGCGCGAGGCCTTTTCCGATCGCGCAGCGACTCGAGCGCACACGCGCCGCCAGCCCAGCGAACCGCGGGTACACCGCGGGCGGACCTCGGCCCCGGATCGAGGTGGACGCGAACGATCGCGGACGAGGTCGATCAGCCGGCGGCCGCGCACGGGACGCCGTGGGCGATACGCAGCTGATACGTTCCATCCGGGAAGACCACCCGGGGAACACCCGCCCTCCGGGCCCGCAGCGCGGTTCGATAGCGATCGAGGAAGGCGGCGAGCGCTGCGAGGAGCCCGATGCGCTTCTCCGGGTCCCGGGCGGCGACCCGCGGGTTGAGCCCTCTTCTCGGCTGCTCGAGGGACGGCCGCGCGTCGGGGCTCTGCGCGAGTACTCGGGCGCGCCCCATGAAGCGCCGGCCCTGCGAGCGGAGCCGCTGGTGCGCGATCGCCTCGAGGACGCCGAGCGACTCCTCGAGAGCGGCGCGGAACGCCTCCGGCGAGAACCCGGGCGGCGGAACCAGAGCGAACTCGACCTCGTCCGGCATGTACCCGCGACTCCGGAAGAAGATGGGCGGGCGCTTCACCACGATCGGCGCTGCCCCGATCCGTTCGGGCGCAGACCAGAGCCCGGGCCAGTCGCGTCCGTGCGCCACGAGCCCGGCCGCGACGGGGTTCGCGAGGACGTAAGCCGACTTGTCGATGGCGTCGCCTCCCTCGGCGAGCACGACGCCGCTGTAGCTGGGGCCGCCCCAGAATCCGTCCCAGCGTCCGAGCGAAGCATTGAGCGCGCGGGCCACGAGGGAACCGAGGTACTGGGCGAATGCGGGAAGGCGCGCGTGGGGGTCGGTCACGACGGCGTGCCAGTGGTTGGAGAGCACGCAGTACGCGTGGACCTGGACCTCGTAGCGGCTCGCCGCGAGGGCGAGGACATACTCGAAGATCGCGTTCGTGACCGGCGACGGACGGAGGAGGAACTGGCGCTGGGCGCAGCGGCGCGTGACGAGGTACGTGTTGCCTGGGAGAACGCGACGTGGGGCGGTCACGCGCACGCGGTGGGGCACGGGCCGTGCCAGCGGCGAGCGCGGCGGGCGCGGGCGCGGGGTCGCGGGGCGGGTCCGCCCGACGGCCGGAGCGGCCGGAGCGCGTTACTCCCGGTCCGGCGTCAGGCGAGCGGCCGCCGGAGCAGCGTCGCCCCGGCGTCCTCGATCCACTCGAGGTGCAGCGCGGCGGCGAGCGGGAGCTCCACCGGACTCAGCACGAGCAGGCCGCCCGGGCGAAGGGCCGCGACGAGGCGGTAGATCGCCTCCGCGGCGGTGGCTGGCTCGAAGTAGATGAGCACGTTCCTGCACACCACCGCGTCGAACGGGCCGCCCGGGGGCGGCCGATCCACGATCAGGTTCTGGCGCGCAAGCAAGACCAGCTCGCGGACCGCCGACTTCACCCTGAGCTGCTCGCCCGGCTCGAACCAGCGGTCCACCACCTCCGGCGCGAGCCGCCGCAGCGACCGCGGCCCGTAGCTCCCCTCCGCCGCGCGCGCGAGGGCCCGGGCCGACACGTCGGTGGCGACCACGCGGTCGCCTCGCCCGCCGCGCCCCGCCTCGAGGAGCGCGATCGCGAGGCTGTACGGCTCCTCGCCGCTCGCGCACCCCGCCGACCAGACCGAGAGCGGCCGCGGCGCCGGGGCCAGGCGCCGCGTCAGCGCGTCGAGCCCCTCGGGTTGCCGCCAGAACGAGGTCTCGCCGACCACCGAGCCCTCGACGAGCGCGGCGATCGCCGCGGGCTCGCGCGCCCGCACCCGCCGCACGAGCTCGCCCCTCTCGACCGCCAGCGTCGACGCGGCGCGCTCGATCCCTTCCTCGAGCGCGGGGGCGAGCCCGCCCGCGAAGGAGAGCCCGGCCGCCTCGGCGAGCACGCCGGCCACCTCCGCGAGCGCCGCGGGGTCGGGCCGGGTCACGCCGCCTCCGGTCCTCGCTCGCGCGCGAGCTTCAGCAGCGCCGGCGCCACCTCGTCGAGCTCCAGCGTCTGCGCCGCCGCGCCGCGCTCGATCGCCGCCCTGGGCATGCCGAACACGACCGACGACGCGGGACCCTGCGCCGCGGTCCACCCGCCCTGCGCGCGGATCTCGGACAGGCCCGCCGCCCCGTCCTCGCCCATCCCGGACAGCACCAGCCCCGCCGCGCCGGGGCCCAGCTCGCGCGCGAGCGACGCCAGCAGCACGGTGCCGGAGGGGCGGAAGCCGCCCACCGGCGGAGCGTCCTCGAACCGCACCACCCCCGCCGAGAGGACCAGGTGGCGACCCTCCGGCGCGAACAGCACCGCGCCCGGGCGCACCGGCTCGCCCTCCTCCGCCAGCTTCACGAGAAGTGAGCTCTCCGTGGAGAGCCAGTGCACCAGCCCCGCCTCGAAGCCCTGGGCGATGTGCTGCACCACGAGGAGCGGGAGCGGAAAGTCGCGGGGGAGGCCTTTCAGGATGCGGGCGAGGCCAGCGGGCCCCCCGGTCGACGCCGCGATCCCGAGCACGCGCGCGGTCGCGCCCGGGCGAGGCGCCGGCCAGGGCGGGGGGGATCGGCGAGCCGGCGCCGCGGCGGGCGCGGCCGCGGCCGCCCGGAACGGCCGGCGGTGGCGCGTGACGAGCTTCAGCCCGGCCACCGAGCGCACCGCGAGGCGGATCGCCTCCGCCTCGCGCTCGAACCGGCCGGCGCCGTCGGAGCGCGGCTTCGCGAGCACCTCGATCGCGCCCAGGTCGAGGGCCCGGAAGGCGATCTCCTGGCGCTCCGGCCCCGCCTCCGCCGAGACCACCACGATCGGGGTCGGCGCGATGCGCATGATCTCGTCGATCGCGACCAGGCCGTCCTTGCCGGGCATGCGGACGTCCATCGTGACGACGTCCGGCTTGAGGCTCAGGACCTTCGCGACCGCCTCCGCCCCGTCCGCCGCCTCACCCACCACCTCCACCCCCGCCGCGCGGGCGAGGATGGTCCGGAGGATGGCGCGGAAGGCGCGCGAGTCGTCGGCGACGAGGCAGCGGATCATGCGCGGGCGGGGAGGAGCTGGCGGACGAGCTCGAGCAGCTTCCCGCGCTGCACCTCGCGCTTCACGAGGTAGCCGTCGGCGCCGGCCTCGAGGCCGGCGGCGCGATCCTCGGGCGCGTCGAGCGAGGTGATGAGGATGACCGGGGTCTGGCGCAGCCCCGGGTCTCCCTTCACGCGGCGGGTCAGGCCGAGCCCGTCGAGGCGCGGCATCTGCACGTCCGAGACGACCAGTGAGGCGCCGGACTCGCGCAGGAGCTGGAGCGCCTCCTCGCCGTCGGCCGCGGCCAGCACGGCGTAGCCGGCGATCTCGAGGAGCGCCTTCATCGCCGAGCGGGTGGTGAGGGAGTCGTCCGCGACCACGATCTTCGCGCGCGCGGTGGCGCGCGCCCCCCCGGCCGCCGGCTGGGCGCGCCGCACCACCTCCGGCGCGGCGAGCATCCCCACCACCCGGCCGTCGTCGAGCACCGACGCGCCGGCGAGGTGGCTCACCGCCGCGACGCGGGCGCCGAGCGGCGCGATCACGAGCTCCTGCTGCCCGAGCACCTCCTCGACGCCGACCGCGACGCGCTGGGTCCCGGCGTGGAGGACGAGCGCGGTGCGGCGCCGGGACGGCGCCTCGGGCGCGGGGACCCCGAGGAGCCGCCCGAGCGGCGCGAAGGGGAGCTGCTCCTCCCCGACCTTCACGGTGGCGCGGCCGGCGACGGTGCCGAGATCCGACTCCTGGAAGAGCAGCACCCGCTCGACGGCCTCGGCCGGCAGGGCGGCGACGTCGCGCCCGATCCTGAAGAGCAGCGCCGCCGTCGCCGCGAGCGTGAGCGGCACCTCGAGCGTGAAGCGCGCCCCCCGCCCACGCTCGAAGGACACGTCGACCGACCCCTGGAGCTTCCGCACCGAGTCCTGGACGACGTCGAGGCCGACGCCGCGGCCCGACACCTCGGTCACCTGCTTGCGCGTCGAGAACCCGGCGTGGAAGAGGAGCCGCACGCTCTCCTCCTCGCCCATGCGCGGGGCCGCGTCCGCCCCGATCACGCCGCGCTTCACGGCCTCGGCGCGGATCGCGGGGAGGTCGAGCCCGCGCCCGTCGTCCTCGACGACGACGCCCACGCGCGTGCCGCGCGGCTCGACCCGCACGGTGACCCGGCCGCGGGCCGGCTTCCCCGCCGCGGTCCGCGCCGCGGGCAACTCGATCCCGTGGTCCACCGCGTTCCGGACGAGGTGGAGGAGCGGATCGCGCAGCTCGTCGATCACCCGCCGGTCGAGGCGGACGTCCGCGCCCTCGAGCACCAGCTCCACGTCCTTCTCGAGCTTGCCCGCCACGTCCCGCACCGCGCGGCGGAGCGGCTCGAGCACCAGCGCCGCCGGCACCATGCGCAGGTTGCGGAGGTCCTCGCGAAGCACCGCGCCCGCGAGCCGCTGCCCCTCCGCCTCGCGCACGCCCTCGCGCCCGAGCCGGGCCACGTCCGACGCGAGCGCGCGCAGCCGCTCGCGCCCGTGCTGGATCGGGTCGCGCCCCGCCTCGACGCCCGCGGCCCGCATCGCGCCGAGCGCCTCGTCGAGGGTGCGCGCGACGTCCCGCAGCGTGCCCTCCGCCGCGAGCAGGTCGCGGGCGCGGCGCGCGTGGCGCGCCTCCGCGAACGTGAGCAGCTCGAGCTGGCGCGCGAGCGAGTCCAGGGTCGAGGCGAGGACGCGGATCGACTTGTCGGCCGGAGCGGCGGGCTGGGCCCCGCCCGCGGCGCCGTTCGCCCCGGCTCGATGCGCCGGGGACGGCCCGCCCCGGGGATGCCCCTCGAGCGCGTCGCGCAGGTCGATGAGATCCCCGGCCAGCGCGGCCGTCGCCCGCGGCGCCTCCGGCCCGCCGGCCGCGAGCGCCGCGAACGCCTCGCCGATCTGGCGCGCCGACGAGGCGATCTCGCCGCGGCGGCCCTCCGCGATCTCCCGCGCCGCGTGCGCGCCCTCCGCCGCGATGCGGCGGCGCTCCTCCGGGTCGAGCGGGGCGCAGAGCCGCTCGATCGACGCCTCGAGGGCGGCCATCTGCGGCGGCGCCTCGAGCCCCGCCGCGGGCGGCGGCGGCCGGATCGGCGCCGCGCCCGCCTCGGCGGCCGCCGGGACCTGCGCGGCCGCGCGCGCCGACGGCGGCAGGCTCGCGCCCGGGACCGCGCCGAGCGCCGCGACGAGGCCACCGAGCGCAGGGACGCGGACCTCGCCGCCCGCGTCGCCGGCCGCGATGGCCGCCTCCATCGCCTCGACCGCGTCGAGGGCCGCCTGCACCGCGGCGCGGGCGAGCCCCTCGGCGGGATCGAAGCCCGCGAGCGAGCCCTCGATGGCGTGCGCGAGCGTCTCGACGTCCGCGAGCCCGAGGCTGCCCGCGGACCCCTTCAAGCTGTGGGCGGTGCGCCGGAGCCCGTCCAGCACGGCCGGCTGCGACGGCTCCCGCTCGAGCTCGAGCACGCCCGCGCCGATCCCCTGGAGGTGCTCGCGCGCCTCCGCCGAGAAGACCGGCCAGATCTGCTTGAGCAGGTCCCGTTCCATGGTCACCCGGCCCGCGCGGTCGGGGCGGTGAGCTTCGAGAGGTCGAGGAGCGCCAGCCGGTCCGGCGCGATCCAGGCGAACGGCCCGTCGGCCGGGGGCGCGAGCCCCGCCTTCGGGACCTCGAGCCGCCCCTCGAGCGACTCCGCGGCGAGGCCGAACGCCTCGCCGTCCCGCTCCACCACGATCACCTTGCCGAGGTCGCTCATGCCGCCGGCCTCGAGCCCGAGCAGCTGGCGGAGATCGAGCACCGGCACCACGCGCGTGCGCGCCACCATCGCACCGAGGAGCCAGGGCGGCGCGGCGGGGAGGGTCGAGAGCCCGCGCGCCTCGAGCACCTGGAACACGGCGTTCACCTCGATCGCGTAGCGCTCGCCGCCGACGCGGAAGGCGAGCACGGGCACCGCCTCGACCTCCGCCTCCTCGCGCACGCCCGCGACCGTGCGGGCCCGCTCCTCCAGCACGCGGCGCCGCGCCTCGGCGCCGCCGCCGCCGGCGAGCGCGCGCTCGGCCTCGGCGAGGCGCGCCTGGAGCGCGTCGAAGTCCACCGCGGTGGCCACGTTCACTTCCTCGCGGGCAGCGTGAGGATGGTGCCGACGGTCTTGCGCAGCTCCTCGACCGACACCGGCTTGGTGAGGAACGCGGTCGCGCCGACGAGCTTGCCCTTCTTGCGGCTCGCCTCGTCGTTCAGGGAGGTGAGCAGCACGACCGGGGTCTGGTGCAGCGCCGCGTCGCCGCGCATCGCGGCGCACAGCTCGAACCCGTCCATGCCCGGCATGCGCACGTCGGAGATGACCAGGGCGGGCTTGTGCTCGCGCGCCTTCGCGAGCCCCTCGATCCCGTCCTTCGCCTCCACGAACTCCATCTGCCAGCCCATCAGGTAGACCTGGATGAGCGAGAGCAGCGTCCGGGTGTCGTCCACGAGCAGGACCTTCATGCGTCGCTCCCCGCCGCGCGCGCCGCCTTCGGCCCGCGCTCGCCGAGCGCGCTGCGCAGCGCACCCGCGGTGATGGTCTCGACGCCGCGCAGCGGCGCGCCGTCGTCCAGCCCCTCGATCGCCTCGAGCGCGTTCCGGCGCGCGCGGGCCGACTCGTCCGCCAGCCCGAGGCGGGCGTACAGCGGCACGAGCGCCGCGTGGCCCATGGCGAGCCCGGGGTCGAGGTAGAGCGCCCGCCGGATCGCGTCCACCGCGCCGGCCATGTCGCCCCGCGCGTCGGCGGCCATCGAGGCGAGCAGGTACGCCTCGGGCGAGAGGTCGCGCGCCGCCGTCTCGCGCGCCATCCGCTCGGCCGCCTCGAGGTCCCCGCCCCGCGCCGCGGCGCGGGCCAGCTCGAGCGTGCAGGGCGTCGCGCCGGCCGGCGCCGGCGGCGCGGGAGCCCGCTCCGCCGGCGGATGCGCCGGCGCGGCGGCCCGGTGGACCTCCCGGTGCCCGTGCTTCCCGTCGTGCCTGCCGCCCGCCCCCGCCCGCGCGGTCTTCCGGGGGGACCTTCGCGGCTCGGAACGGGCCGGGCGCCTCGGCGCGGGCGCCGCCGGGGCGCCGTCGCCGGGCCGCCGGTACACCGAGCAGCCGGCGAGCTCGATCCGCTCGGCGGCGAGCCCCTCGGCGGCGGCCGACTCCACCGGACCGAGCACGAGCAGCCCACCCGGCGCGATCGCCGCGTAGAGCTTCGCCGCGACCTCGGCGGCGGTGGTCGGCGTGAAGTAGATGAGCACGTTCCGGCACACGACCAGGTCGAAGCCCTCGCCCGGCGGCGGATCGGAGACGAGGTTGTGGCGGCGGAACTCGACCTTCTCGCGGAGCGCCGCCCGCACCTTCACCCGGGGCGGCGAGCCGTCGAAGTGGCGCTCGCGCAGCACCGGGTCGATGCGCCGCAGCGACCACGCGCCGTACTCCGCCGCGCGCGCCACCGCGAGCGCGCGGGCCGAGACGTCGGTCGCGACGATGCGGTCGGCGAGCGCGCCGCGCCCGGCATCGGCGAGCGCCATGGCGAGCGAATACGCCTCCTCGCCGGTCGCGCAGCCGGCCGACCAGATGGTGAGGGGCCGTCTCCCGGCGGGCTCGAGGGCGAGCGTGCGGAGCGCGTCGAACTGCTCGGGGTGGCGGAAGAAATAGGTCTCGCCGATGACCGACGCCTCGACCAGCGAGGTGAGCGCGCGAGGCTCGCGCGCGCGGAGCCGCACCGCGAACGTGCGCTCGTCCACCCCGGCGTCGCGCGCGGCGCGGGTGAACGCCTCGCCGAGCGTCCCGCGCAGCCCCTCCGAGAGCGTGATGCCGCACGCGTCCCGGAGCGCCTGCTCGACGTCCACGAGCGGGACCGGCGCGGCGGCGCGGGCGCTCCTCACGCGGCACGCTCCGCGAGGCGGGCGATGAGCGGGCCGGGGTCGACGAGCGGCAGCACCTCGCCGCGGTCCACGCAGAGCCCGGCCACGAGCCCCGAGCCGCTCCAGGCGGCGTGGGTCCGGCCGGCGGCGTCGCCCTCGAAGAGGCGCGGCCCGTCGATGAGCCGCTCGATCCGGTCCACCACCACCCCGACGCGCAGCGCGCCGGCGAGGATCACGATCTGCGCGTCGAGCGGCGGCTCGCGCGTCACGCCGAGGACCGCCGCGAGATCCACCGCGAGCACGGGCGCCCCGCGGCAGACGAACGTGCCGAGCACCTGCGGCGGGGCGCCGGCGAGCGGGGTGGTCGCGACGAGCCGGACCACCTCGCTCACCCGGGCGGAGGGGACGAGCCCGCGCGCGCCGCCGGCGTCGACGAGGAGGTGGAGCCCGGGGAGCGCGGCCCCTCCCATCGCGAGCAGCTCGGCCTGCGTGTGCTGGAGCCGGTCCTCGAGCCGCCGGAGCTCGGCGACGAGGGCGTCGCGGGCGCCCGATCCGGTGGTGGTCTGGTCGCCTCGCATCGCGTGATCCGTAGCAGGATACATGGCGATCCGGTGCCCCTCAAACCTCCGACGTCGTGTCGGATTCACCGTGAGCAAGGGTGCGCGCGGGTGGCGGTAGCGGCGCCCTCACGGCGCGGCGGGGACCCCCTCCCATCGCGGGTCGCTCGCCGCCTCCCAGAGGCCGTCCGGCCTGCGCCACACCGCCTGGGCGTCGCCCCAGGGTCGGGAGGTGTAGGTGATCCGGTGGCCGCGCGCCTCGAGCGCGCGCGCCGTCGCGGCCTCGAGCCCGCTCGGCTCGACCCGGAGCTCGTCCGGCATCCACTGATGGTGGATACGCGGCGCGGCGAGCGCGGCCGACAGGGACATACCGTCGTCCACGAGGTGGGAGATCACCTGGGCGACCGTGGTCGGGATGGTCGATCCGCCCGGCGCGCCCACCGCGAGCCAGGGGGCGCCCTCCGGGTCGAGCACCAGCGCCGGAGCCATGGACGAGAGCGGCCGCTTCCCCGGGGCCGGCGCGTTCGCGCCGGTGCCGACGAGCCCGTAGGCGTTGGGCACGCCGGGCGCGCCGTCGAAGTCGTCCATCTGGTCGTTGAGCAGGATCCCGGTCCCCGGCACCACCACGCAGCTCCCGAAGTAGTAGTTCACCGTCGTGGTGAGCGAGACGGCGTTCCCGTCGCGGTCGACCACCGAGATCTGGCTCGTGTGCTTCTCGCCTCCGGCCGCCGCGCCCCGCCCCGGCGCCGGGGCGGAGGGGGCGGCGTCGGCGAGCGCGGCGGAAGGGGTGGCGCGCTCGCCGATCTCCGCCGCCATGCGGGCCGCGTTCGCGCGATCGGCGAGCTCCGCGGCGACCTCCCCCGCGCCCTTCGCCTGGGCGGGATCCCCGAGCCACGCGCGGCGCGCGAACAGCCGCTTCTCGAGCTCCACCTCGAGGTGCAGGAAGCGCTCGGGCCGGTAGCCGCCCGCGCGCGGATCGTCGCCCTCGAGGCCGTGGAGCAGGCCGAGCAGGATGGCGCCGCCCGAGGACGGCAGCGGGACGGTCAGGATCCGGCGGCCGCGGTAGCTCCCCTCGAGCGGCGCCCGCTCGACGGTCCGGTACCCCGCGAGATCGCGCGCGGAGAGCACGCCGCCCGCCTCCTGCACGGCGCGTGCGATCCGCTCCGCGAGCGGCCCGCGGTAGAACGCCTCCGGGTCCCGCCCGAGGGTGC
>Ga0062381_10000341_pt1 | contig 11877 bp, 7 predicted proteins | sample DOMMetBare1Fresh_2_FD_59506 | JGI IMG/M metagenome (GOLD analysis project Ga0062381, IMG submission 59506) | Wetland sediment microbial communities from St. Louis River estuary, USA, under dissolved organic matter induced mercury methylation -... | ecosystem: Environmental > Aquatic > Freshwater... | reverse complement strand
TAGCAAGACAAGGGCCAGGCACATCGAGCACCACGCGAACATCGACGAGCGGGCGCTCGCGTTCGCCATCTGGAGAAGGGCTTGAGTGGCCGTCGGCACGGTCCTGGCATGCGGAGACCACTCGCACACGGTACAGTTGCAGGTCGACGTGCAACGCACGGCAAGGACAGATTCATGACGCTGAACGACTACGACACGGGCGGCTTTTACGACGAGATGTTCGACGTTGCCGGTCACCCGCGTCCAGAGGCGCAGTTGCTGCTCGAGACGATTGGGGCGCTTCGAGACGGCCAGTTGGAGCGGTGCCAGCAGGCGGCGGAGCGGATCCTGGTCCAGCTCGGCATTACGTTCAACGTCTACGGGGACTCGGCGGGAACCGAGCGACCCTTCCCCTTCGATCTGGTGCCGCGCATTGTCACCTCGGGCGAGTGGGACTGGATCGAGCGCGGGCTCAAGCAGCGTATCCACGCGCTGAACGCGTTCATCGACGACATCTACCACGACCAGAAGATCATCAAGGACGGGATCATCCCCGAGGAGGTCGTACGCTCGGCGGCCTTCTATCGCCCGCAGTGCATCGGCATCAACCCACCGAAGGGCGTCTGGTGCCACATCACCGGCTCCGACCTCGTGCGGCACGGCGACGGGCAGATCTACGTGCTCGAAGACAACCTGCGCGTTCCGTCGGGCGTGTCCTACATGCTCGAGAACAGAGACCTGATGAAGCGCACCTTTCCGCAGGTGTTCGCCGGTCTGCGCGTGCGGCCTGTGCTGGAGTATCCGAGCTATCTCCTCGAGACGCTCGAAGCGATTGCGCCGACAGGGGTGACCACCAAGCCGGTCGTCGTGCTCTTGACCCCTGGCATGTACAACTCTGCGTACTTCGAGCACAGCTATCTGGCGCAGAAGATGGGCATTCCGCTCGTCGAAGGGCGGGATCTGGTCGTGGAAGACCACACCGTCTGGATGCGCACGACCAAGGGCCTTCGACGGGTGCACGTCATCTATCGGCGTATCGACGACGACTTCCTGGATCCGGAGACCTTTCGGCCCGACTCGATGCTGGGCGTGCCGGGACTGGTCAGCGCGTATCGAGCGGGCCGTGTCTCGCTGGCGAACGCACCGGGTAACGGCGTCGCCGACGACAAGGTGATGTACTCGTACGTGCCAGACATGATTCGTTACTATGAGGGCGAGGACGCCATCATCCCGAATGTCCAGACCTTCCTGTGCTGGCGCGAGACAGACCGGCAGCACGTGCTGCAAAACCTCGAGACGCTGGTCGTGAAAGCGGCCAACGAGGCCGGCGGCTACGGCATGCTCGTCGGGCCGCACTCCACGGCGGCCGAGCGGGAGGCCTTCGCCGACAAGATCAGAGCGAACCCGCGCAACTACATCGCTCAGCCGACGCTCGCCCTGTCGCGAGTCCCGACGCTCATCGGCGATCATCTCGAGGGCCGCCACGTGGATTTGCGCCCCTATATCCTCTACGGCGACGAGATTCGCGTGGTCCCTGGCGGGTTGACGCGCGTGGCGCTTCGCAAGGGTTCGCTCGTCGTGAACTCATCGCAAGGCGGCGGCAGCAAGGACACGTGGGTGCTGTCTGCCGAACCGGGAGACCGAGGATGAACACCGAATCGCTGCCGCTCCTCAGCCGCGTCGCCGACTCGGTCTGCTGGATGGCGCGCTACATCGAGCGCGCCGAGAACGTCGCGCGATTCATCGGCGTGAACCTGAACCTTCAGATCGACCTGCCGCTGGCACCTGCGCACCAGTGGCAGCCGCTCATCGACACGAGCGGCGATGCGGCCGTGTTCAAGGAACGCTTCGGCGTGGCCACGCAGACTCGAGTCATCGAGTACCTGGCCTACGATCTCGACAACCCGAACTCGATCGCGTCATGCCTGCGGTTCGCCCGCGAGAACGCGCGGTCGGTTCGCGAGACGATCTCGTCCGAGATGTGGGCGCAGGTCAACAGCATGTACCTGCAGATTCAGAGTCAGCGTTCGCTCCCGGAACCCGAACGCATGCTGGACGCCTTCCGCGAAATTCGGATGGGGTGCCATCTCTTCGAGGGCGTCACCGACGCGACGATGACGCACAACGAAGCGTGGCACTTCATGCGCCTGGGCCGGATGCTCGAGCGCGCCGATAAGACGTCCCGCATCCTCGACGTGAAGTATTTCATGCTTCTGCCGTCGGCCAGCGACGTCGGCACGCCGTACGACGACATCCACTGGACAGCGGTGCTCAAGTCGGTCAGCGGCTTCGAGATGTATCGAAAGAAGTACGGACGGATCACGCCGTCCGACGTCGTAGACTTCCTCGTGCTGGACAGCGAGTTTCCCCGTGCGGTGCGCTTCTGCGTCACCTCAGTCGCCGAGTCGCTGCATTCGATCACGGGCACACCGGTTGGTGCCTTCCGTTATCGATCCGAGCAGCTCATGGGGCAGTTGAGGGCTGAGTTGGATTTCACGTCGGTCACCACCGTCATTCGCAACGGGCTCCACGAGTACCTCGACCGATTACAGTACAAGATGAACGAAATCGACGATAGTTTGCGCGCAGACTTTGCCATGCGCCCACCTCAGACCCAGTCTCAGACACAGACGGCCGGAGCCGCACAGCGGGCGGGCGAAGACGCGAACTCGAAGGCGGGCGCATGAGCATTCGCGTCGCGCTGCACCACAAGACGGTCTACCAGTACGACCGACCTGTGACCCTCTCGCCCCAGGTCGTGCGCCTGAGGCCTGCCCCGCACAGTCGTACGCCGATCAGCAGCTACTCGCTTCGGATCGAGCCCTCGACGCACTTCATCAACTGGCAACAGGATCCGCAGGGCAATTTCCTGGCCCGGCTGACGTTTTCGGCGCCGACGACGATGTTCGCGCTCACGGTGGACCTCGTGGCCGAAATGACGGTCATCAATCCCTTCGATTTTTTTCTGGAGCCCGAGGCCGAACATTTCCCTTTCGGCTACGACGCGGTGCAACGGCAGGCGTTGACCCCCTTCCTCTCCACGGGACCGCCAGGTCCGCGGTTACAGGCATTCCTCGCCTCCCTCGCCCCCGAGCGTGCCCGCACGATCGATTTTCTGGTGAACCTGAATCAGTTGGTCCAACGGCAGATCGGCTACCTGATTCGCATGGAGCCAGGCGTGCAATCGAGCGAAGTCACGCTCGAACGGTCGAGCGGTTCCTGCCGGGATTCGGCGTGGCTGCTCGTCGAGATGTTGCGTCATCTCGGGCTGGCGGCGCGTTTCGTGTCGGGCTACCTGATACAACTCCAGCCTGACGTGAAGCCACTCGACGGCCCCGTTGGACCCAGCCAGGACTTCACCGATCTCCACGCCTGGGCGGAGGTGTACCTGCCTGGCGCGGGATGGATCGGTCTGGATCCCACGTCGGGGCTCTTTGCGGGCGAAGGTCACATCCCACTGGCCGCGACGCCCAGCCCCGAGTCAGCCGCGCCCGTCTCGGGGCTCGTCGGTCCCAGCGAGGTCGAGTTTCACCACGACATGTCGGTGACACGCATCCACGAGGACCCGCGAGTCACCAAGCCGTATGCCGAATCGCAGTGGCGCGACATCGAGGCGCTCGGCGACCGCGTCGATGCGGAGCTCACGGCTGGCGACGTGCGGCTGACGATGGGCGGCGAGCCGACATTCGTTTCGATCGACGACATGGACGGCGACGAATGGAACACGGCTGCGATGGGACCGAACAAGCGTCGGCTCGGCGCGACGCTGCTCTCACGACTGCGTGATGCATTCGCACCAGGGGCCCTGCTGCATTTCGGTCAGGGCAAGTGGTACCCCGGGGAGTCCCTCCCTCGCTGGGCGTTCGCCTGCTACTGGCGCACCGACGGCGTCCCACTGTGGCATGACGAGTCCCTGGTGGCCGACCCGGATCGAGACTACGGCTACGGTCCTGGCGACGCACAGTCGTTTGCGGAAGCGCTGGCCGATCGGCTTGCCGTGGGCCGCGAGCACGTCATCAGCGCCTACGAGGATCCCCTGGCCTACGTTCATCGGGAGCAACAGCTACCCGTGAACGTCGACCCGGAGCACAACGCGCTCGACGACCCGGAGGAGCGCGAGCGTCTGCGCCGCGTGTTCAGCCGCGGGCTCGGCACCCCGACGGGTTTCGTGCTGCCCCTCGTACGCGTCGCCGGCAAGAGCGGGCCCGAATGGCAATCAGGGCTGTGGATGCTCCGCGCGCAGCACCTCTTTCTCGTGCCCGGTGATTCGCCGATCGGATTCCGCTTGCCGGTCAAGAGCCTGCCGGCCGGACCCGCGTACGACGTATTTCCCATCGACCCACTCAGCGCATGGCCTTCGCTCGACGCACCCGGTGACGCGGTCGCCGAGGGCGCCAAGGCGCTCGAAATCCTGGCGCGGGTTCCTCGCGCCCGCGCGACGCACGGTCCGCGTCGGACGGTGGCCGATTTCGATGGTGACCTGGCCCGGCGTCGGCAGGAGTTCCGCACGCAACCAACGCCGTCCACCACGACGACACCCGAGGGTCCCTACGTGCGCACGGCGCTCACGGTCGAGGCCCGCGACGGGAAGCTCTGGGTGTTCCTGCCCCCGGTCGCGTCGGCCAGCGACTACGTCGCCCTGCTGGCGGCGATCGAAGACGCCGCTGCCGAACAAGGCAGACCGGTACTGGTGGAAGGATACCCGCCCCCGTACGACGCGCGGCTCCAGCAGATGAAGGTCACGCCCGACCCCGGCGTGATCGAGGTCAACGTGCACCCGGCTCCGAATTGGCGAACGCTCGTGGACAACACCACGCAGCTCTACGAGCAGGCACGCCTGTCTCGACTCGGCACCGAGAAGTTCATGCTCGACGGCCGCCACACCGGTACGGGCGGCGGGAATCACGTCGTGTTGGGCGGCCCGACACCGGCCGACAGTCCATTCCTCCGACGGCCAGATTTGCTCAGGAGCCTCGTGGGGTACTGGCTGAACCACCCGTCGCTGTCCTATCTGTTCTCGGGCGTCTTCATCGGACCCACGAGTCAGGCGCCACGGGTCGATGAGACCCGCGCCGACGCGATCTACGAGCTCGAGATCGCCATGAGCCTGCTACGCGGCGCGGAGGGCGACGCCAGCCAGAGCCGCGTGCCCCCGTGGCTCGTCGACCGCATCTTCCGCAACCTCCTGGTGGACGTGACCGGCAACACCCACCGGGCCGAGTTTTGCATCGACAAGCTGTACTCGCCTGACAGCGCAACGGGGCGGCTCGGGTTGGTCGAGATGCGGGCATTCGAAATGCCCCCGCATGCCCGCATGAGCTTGACGCAGCAGCTGCTGGTGCGAACGCTGGTTGCCTGGTTCTGGCGGGTTCCCTACACCGCCGCGCCCATCCGGTGGGGAACGCGTCTGCACGACAAGTTCCTCTTGCCGTACTTCGTCGAGCAGGACCTCAAGGACGTCCTCGGGGAACTGGGTCGGGCCGGCTACAACATGCATGCCTCCTGGTTCGCTCCGCATCGTGAGTTCCGTTTCCCGCTCTACGGACGCGTGTGCTACGAAGGGGTGGAGATCGAACTTCGACAGGCCATCGAGCCGTGGTACGTCCTCGGTGAAGAGCCGGGACCAGGAGGCACCGCCCGCTACGTGGACTCGTCGGTCGAGCGTCTCCAGGTGCACGTGCGTGGACTCGTGCCCGAACGCTTCGCGGTGACCTGCAACACCAGGAGGCTCCCCCTGCAGCCGACGGGCACCGAGGGCGAGTTCGTGTGCGGGGTGCGGTACCGCGCCTGGCAGCCGCCTCGGTGCTTGCACCCGACGATCCCGATGCACACCCCGCTGGTCTTCGACCTCGTGGACATGCTCAACCGCAGGTCCATTGGTGGATGCACGTATCACGTGGCGCACCCAGGCGGGCGCAGCTACGACACCTTTCCCGTCAACTCGAACGAAGCGGAAGCGCGGCGCCGCGCCCGGTTCTTCGGGTTCGGCCACACACCGGGTCACCCCCTGGATCCCATCTCGGCGGAGAATCCTGAGTTCCCCTCCACGCTGGATCTCAGGCGTCACTGAGTGGCGGGTCGCGGCGAGCCACGCATGAATCCGACCGACGCTTCCGATAGACTTCTCAGGCCATTCGTCGCGCTCTGCCTTTCATGTACCGGCACGCCGATCTCGTCCGTCACAACCATCTCCTCCGGGAACGAACGCGCCCGTGAGTAGCCGGAGTGCCATGCCTGGGACGTCCCGAAAGACTGAGTGGCGCTACCAGCCTCCCGAAGGGGGTCACTGGGACGAAGCGATCGACCCGTCTGGACGCCCGAGGCCGCACTGGGCGCGCCTGGCTGCGGAGCTCAGGCGCATGGGGCCCGACGAGTTCTCGACGCGCTGGGCGGCTGGCCAGCGGCTGATCCAGACCAACGGCGTCACCTACAACGTCTACGGAGACCCTCGCGGCAGCGCCAGGCCCTGGCCGCTCGACCTCGTCCCGCTCGTGATCGACGCGCGGGAGTGGACACACATCGAGGCCGCGGTCATCCAACGCGCGACGCTCCTCAACACCATTCTCGCGGACATGTACGGCACGCACCGCCTGATTCGCGACGGGCTGGTGCCACCAGAACTCCTCTTCGGCAACCCGAACTTCCTGCGACCCTGCCACGACATCGCGCCGCCAGGCGGTGTGTACCTGCACAACTACGCCATGGACATCGCGCGCGCGCCCAACGGCGCGTGGTGGGTGCTGTCGGATCGCACGCAGTCGCCCTCGGGCGCCGGCTATGCGCTCGAGAACCGGCTCGTCAGCGCCCGAACGCTGCCGACGGTGCTCGACCGGTGCCGTGTGCGGCCACTCGACCGCTATTTCGAAGTGATGATCGAGGCGCTCCTGGCCCTCGCGCCACGCCGCCCAGACAACCCCCGCGTCGTCGTGCTGACATCAGGACCGAACAGCGAGACGTACTTCGAGCACTCGTTCTTCGCTCGGCAATGGGACTTTCCGCTCGTCGGCGGGGCCGATCTGACGGTCCGCGACAACCGCGTGTTCCTCAAGACGCTGGAGGGGCTGAACCCGGTCGATGTCATCCTTCGCCGACTCGATGACGACTTCTGCGATCCGCTCGAACTCCGCGGCGATTCGCTGCTTGGGGTGCCAGGCCTCGTCCAGGCGGTGCGGGCGGGCAACGTGTTCATCGCCAACTGCCTGGGAAGCGGCCTTGTCGAAACACCGGCGTTGATGGCATTCCTCCCACGACTGTGTCGGCACATTCTCGGCGAGGATCTACACATGCCGTCGGTGGCGACCTGGTGGTGTGGCCAGGAGGGGCCGCGCCGGCAAGTGCTCGACGCCCTGGACGGGGTGGTGATCAAGCCCGCGTTTCCCCGATTCGGGCAGCACGCGGAGTTTCCCGCGACGATGAGCACAGAGGCGCGCGAGGCGTTGACGGCCCGTCTCAACGCGCGGCCCGGGCACTACGTTGCGCAGGAACAAGTGGACCTGTCCACCACGCCGGTGCACACGCATCGAGGGCTCGAGGCCCGGCACGTCGTCCTGCGCGTGCTCGCCGCGTGGGACGGCACCTCGTACTCGGTGATGCCCGGCGGGCTCACCCGCGTGGCGACGGGTCGCAAGTCTCTCATCGTGTCGATGCAACTGGGCGGCGGCAGCAAGGACACCTGGGTCATCGGGCGGGCGGAACAGAAGCTCCCCGACGCCCGACCGCTCTCCTCACCGGCCTCCTTCGTGAGTTCCACGGAACTCTCGAGCCGCGTGGCCGACAACCTCTTCTGGCTTGGCCGCTATGCCGAGCGCCTCGAGGCCTCGGCGCGTCTCATCCGCGTGCTGCTCCCCGGTGTGTCAGGCGAATCGGAGCAAGCTCGCTACGCACCGGCCGAGACCATCTTTCATTTCCTCCGCGGCCTCGATCTCCTCCCGACTGAGTACCGGCACACGGCCCTGACCAAGCAGTGGTGGCGCCTCCAGCGCCTGCTCGTCGACATGGTGTTCGATACGACGTTGCCGTCCGGTCTCGGATGGCAGCTCACGCAGGTCCGCCGGCTCAGTTGGGAGGTCAAAGCGCGACTGTCCACAGACACCTGGCGCGTGCTCCAGCAACTGGAAGGAATTTCTTCCGACGCCCCTCCGGCCAATCACGACCGCCGGTATGTGGCGGCGCTCTCCAAGTTGGACGACGTCGTCATCATGCTCTCCGCGTTCGCGGGGCTCCTGGCCGAGAACCCCACGCGCGGACACGGGTGGCGATTCCTGAGCATGGGTCGGCGGCTGGAACGGGCCCTCCTGATGTTGGATCTGCTGAAGGTCGGCGTCGCGCTCGCACCGTTTCCCGACGACCCGTGCCTCGAGGTGCTCCTCCAGATCGCTGATAGCTCGACCACCTACCGATCGCGCTATCTCACCGCCATCCGCACGCGCTACGTGCTCGAGCTCCTGCTCGTGGACGACACGAACCCCCGGTCCGTGGCATTTCAGGTCGCCTCCCTGCTCGAGCGCATTCAGAGTCTGCCGGCTGTTGGTGCCGAGGATGCAACGCCGATCGAATCCACCCTGGCAACCCGGCTCGTCGAGCTCGTGCGCGACACCGGGTTGGACGAACTGGGTCGCCGTGACGACCAGGGCCGACGCCTCGCCCTCGAAGCGCATCTGCAGACCATCCGAAACGGCATCACCGACTTGTCGGACGCCCTGGCCGCCCGCTACCTGAACCACTCCGCGCCGTCGCGGTTGCGGTCGTCGGTCTGAGGCACGCCATGTTGTACAGAGCAACGCACACGACACGCTACCTCTACGACGCCACGGTGTCGCAATGCCAGAGCGAGGTTCGCCTGACACCCCGCACGCTGCCGTGGCAGACGCTCGTCGAGTCGAGTATTCAGACAACGCCGCTGCCCGCATCGGTGGATACCCGCGAGGACTACTTCGGCAACACCGTCACGACCTTCACCATCCTGGAAAGTCACGACCGGTTCTTGACCGTCGCCACCAGCCTCGTCGAGGTGCGCCCCCCTGAGACATGGCCGGGCGCCGAGATGGCCTGGGACGTCGCGAAGGACAGGATCGCGGCGCATGCCTCGTTCGACACCCTGGAAGCCTTCGAGTTCGTCTTCGACTCCCCGCTCGTGCCGCTGGGACCCGAGCTGGCACAGTATGCAAGCGCGAGTTTCCCGCCAGGGCGGTCGCTCGTCGCCGCAATCGAGGATCTCTCACACCGCATCCACGGCGACTTTGCGTACACCCCCAAGGCCACGAGCGTCGATACGCCGCTGCTCGACGTGCTGGCGCTGAAGAAGGGTGTCTGCCAGGACTTTGCCCACGTGATGATTGGCGCCCTGCGGTCGATGGGACTGGCCGCGCGATACGTCAGCGGGTATCTGCGAAGCGGCGCCAGCTTCCAGGGTGCTGAAGCCTCGCACGCCTGGGTATCGGTTTTCGTGCCCGGCGCCGGGTGGGTGGATATCGACCCGACCAACGAAGTGCGCCCCTCCACCGGACACCTCACGCTGGCCTGGGGTCGAGACTACGGCGACGTGGCCCCGGTCAAGGGCGTCGCGCTCGGCGGCGGGCAGCAGATCGTCGAAGTCGCGGTCCGCGTCGATCCGGTCAAGGGGCGATAGCGCTCTGCCGTAATCGGCGATTGTCGTCGGCACGGCCACCGCCGTCCCGCGCCGCTCATGCGGCGGGAGGCGATCCGCCCCTATCACCCTCCCTCGTGCAGCATCGGCCTGTTCGGAGAGGCACTGTCAACGCCGGTCGAAAGTCTGACAGATCGACGAGGGGACGGGCAATCCAACATCGGGGCTCTGGGGTGTCGGCGATCCAAGAGGTCCTGCGTGCGGCCGTATCCTCCCGCGCGGGTTGCACTGACCCTCGGCCTGGTCGCCGTGGCGATCGGATTCGATTCACCGCGCACATCCGTTACCGCGAGTGGTCCCGCCCTTGCGGCCTACGACAAGGTGTTCACGTCGTCCGCGATCGACAGCACGTGTCTTCGCAGCACCTCACGCTTGCCTGGGGTCGAGACTACGGCGAGGTGGCGCCCCGTAAGGGCGTCGCGCTCGGCGGCCGCCCTCAGATCGTCGATGTCGCGGTCCAGCATCAGATCGCACGGACCACCTCGAGCGAAGTGACACGAGGTGACGGAGCGGCGCTGAGACGCGAAGGGTTACTGGACGACTTGGCGGCAGGTCGCGCCGGTCGGCGCGACGAACCTGCCTGCGGGGACTCGCCGCAAGCGTGGATAGGACGACCAACGAGACCTGGGCAACTCCACGCCGTGCCGGCGGCGTCAACCGCGCCTGCGCGCCCGCGCAGCCACGTTCGGCGGGTGCGGACCGGCGCGTTGTCTTCTCGGAGGTAGGTTGGTGCGACGTGCGCCCCAATGCCGAGCGCGAGTTCGATCAACCCTGCCCCGAAGAGGGCGGGCGACCCGCGCTGAGAAATAGCGTGGTCGCCCGGCCCGCACTCAGATGGACGGCTGGCGCGTCAGAACGAACATCATCTGGTTGTTACCGGGAGGGCCACCCTGCACGCCGACCATCACCTGACCACCTGCGGTGGGGGTGAAGTCGTTGATGTCATCTCCGGCGTGGATGGTGACTAGCCCATTGTTGTATCCCCATGAGAAGGAACCATCAAAAACCCCGGACCCGCCAATGTTCGCGACCAGCCAGTTCAGGCTTGGGAACTGCTCCGTCAGTTGGCGTCCAGCCGCGACTTGTACCTGCTGTCTGACCGGTCCCACCAGCTCCAAACGTCGCGGTCCCAGTGACGACGTAAGACGCGATGGTATTGGGACCGCCATCCAGAGCGGTCGCGACCATATAGAAATTATAGGTGCCCTCCAGGTCGGCCGCCGTGATGTTTCCCTCAAACTTGGCGACACGGGCGTTGAGCGCAGCATCCGCTGCTGCCCGCGAGCTGGCCTCGCTGTTGAGACTCATTCGTGCGAGTGGAGCCGGCCGCCTACGAGACCGTTGACGCCCTTGGCCTCGGGCGGGCCGGAGGTCCACCTGTGACGACCTCGACGCCAGCTGCACGGTGAGCTTCAAGTACAGCATGAAACGCGACTTCAACAGGTCGCTCGCGAGCCTGGGCGACAAAGCCCTCGCCCCACGACGTGACGTTCACCGGTACGCAGTGCAGCGAGCCGTGGCTCATCACGATTGCCGACGCGTTCGATCAAGCCAGCAAGAAACGCGCGCGGTCGTCGGACATGCCGTGGCGAAGGGAGCTTACTGGACAGCGAGGAACGGATTCACCACACGTACCCGTCCGTAGCGCCGGTCGTGCGCGAGGTCTTCGGTGAAGAGCGTGTCGACCTCGAGCTCGTCGGCGGCGGCGATGATGGCGGCGTCCCAGTACGAGATGCGGTGGCGCAGAGAGGTTTCGATGGCCGCCATGATGAGTGCGTCATCGGTGGGCACGATCGGAAACGAGCGATACTGGTCGACGAGGCCGGCGGCAACTTCCGCAGGGAGAGGCGCTCGAATCTTTCTCGTCACCGTGACGTAGAACTCTTGCAGGATCTGCGCGGAGAGTGCGAACGCTCGCTCGGCGATGAGCCTCAGCGCGATCTCGCGCTTCTTGGCATCTGCCAGGGTTTCGGACACTGCGTAGACGAGGATATTCGTGTCGAGCACGCAGTCAGCGCTCATGGAGGTCATCACGCGTCCATGTGCGGGGCCCGACATCCGTCGCAGCTTGGCGGCAGAGCTCGAGGATGCGAGCCTTCGCCTGCTTCGCGTGAGACTCTCGACGTGTCAGCCGCTCCAGATAGTCCCGAATCAACGCATTCAGCGTCGTGTCACGCTCGGCGGCTACGCGCCTCGCCTCGCGAAGCAGGCCATCGTCGAGAGACACGGTGACATTCTTCATACCCCACAGT
>Ga0062381_10000328_pt1 | contig 12134 bp, 8 predicted proteins | sample DOMMetBare1Fresh_2_FD_59506 | JGI IMG/M metagenome (GOLD analysis project Ga0062381, IMG submission 59506) | Wetland sediment microbial communities from St. Louis River estuary, USA, under dissolved organic matter induced mercury methylation -... | ecosystem: Environmental > Aquatic > Freshwater... | reverse complement strand
CGGAAATTGGACTTTCTCCATTTGAAATACTTAAATACGAAGCCGGTTCCGGCTTTATTTGCTGTTATTTTGTTATTCACGCAGTTCTTTGAGGCCGATGCACCAACCTCCTATCTGGCTTTAGAGTATGTGTTTCTTATGGTCGCTATTTCCGTGATTTTCAAAGATAACTGGGACCGGAGGGTCTGGAAAGAGTGGGTATGTCTGATGATTGTTTCTCTTGCCGTTGTCATCACAAACCTGCTGATTGAACCCACTTTCCTTCAACGTTTCTGGCAGTTGTTACTTTACGTATGCCTTATGGTCTATGTAGCCCGCTTTATGAATAAGCTGGATAAACAGGCTCTGTTTTACTCCTGGATTAGAATTGCGGCGGTAACAAGTCTCGCTTTGGCTTTTGTGGGCATTGTGAGTAATCTGTTTGGCCGGTTCTCTTTGGCCTGTTTGTTGGGTGTATCCTCTGTTTTTGCAATTCTCCAGGCAGTCGCCTTGCCAGTATTCTTTGATACCGTTCAGGAGATCATCTTTTTGCACATTGAAAATCGTCGTTTGCGCAAAGGAATAAACCGGCCTTTTGATCATTTTATTGTGGTCAAAAAGCTCAAACTGCCATTGACCATTATTGTAGTGCTTCTGTGGTTTATCCTGTTGACATCCAATCTTAATGTGTATCTCTGGATTAGTGATCGTATCGAGTCTATTCTGACTATAACCCGGACCGTCGGAAGCGTGTCCTTCAGATTAATCAGTATATTGCTCTTTTTTGCCATCATTTGGTTTGCACATCTGTTGCAGCGATTGATTAGTTTTGCTTTTGGAGCGGTTGGTTCCGATCTCGATGATATTACCGAAGTGACCAAAGGCCAGCATTCCCGTTTATTGATGATTCGGTTGTTTGTCCTGTGCAGTGGATATCTGCTCGCTATCGCGGCATCGGGTTTACCTTTAGATAAGATAACCATTGTGTTGGGAGCGTTAAGTGTGGGGATCGGTCTGGGGCTGCAATCTATTGTGAATAATTTTATGTCGGGCATCATCCTGATTTTTGACGGATCGTTGCAAATCGGAGACGAAATAGAAGTCAGCGGCCAATCGGGTAAGGTGAAGGAAATCGGGTTGAGGGCCAGTACCATCAACACCGCCGACGGCGCTGAGGTCATAATCCCCAATGGTATTCTCACTTCGCAAAATATTGTCAACTGGACTTACAGTAATGACCAGCGGAGAATGATGATTGAGTTTTCTTTGTCAGGTGAAGAGCTGGATGCAAATGTTATTAACGAGGTGATAAACAGTACGCTGGCAAATGCTGCCAATGTGATCGGGAAAAAGAAACCGGTTATCTTATTTACGAAAGTTACTTTAGGTACCTGCTGGTTGAAGGTATATTTCTGGAGTACGATTTCAAAGGCAGAGCAGGTGAAAAGTGATGTCCGCTTACAGCTGAATGATGGATTTGCTTTAAAAGGAATGAAAATGGAATAGGCTATCCGAATGACAATTGTGTCATATTTGTAAAAACGAGAGAGGACATTTCATTGAAATGTCCTCTCTCGTTTTTACTTCTTGTTATAGATCTTTTCAGGATGTCTGTAGCCATTCTTATTGTAATACCAGTCAGGGTAGCTACCCCCCGAGGTTATAGCCCAATCATTGAAATATACATAACTACTATTTACAGGCAATGCTTCGATAGGATAATCAAAGGGTTGAATAATATTCAATGCCCAAGGTAGATTTGATGACGTTTTGTAATAGTTGTTTCCGGTTGAAGCGTCATCCCCCGTTTTAAACAAGGCCCGATTAGCCAATGATGTCGGAACTCTGTCAGGTAAGTGTACTTCGACCCCTCTTTGCTTGTTTACAACAATGAAAAAGTTGAATAAGTTAGACGGGAAGTTGTTCAGGGTTAATTTACCTCCTACTGGAGCCAGACCTTTATTGAGTAACGTGAGCGTAACATTCAACGTATCGAAAGGAATAAAAGGAGCGTTTGGATCCGTGTTTACGCCTAATCCAATAGCCGGTTTATGCATCAGATTGAAGAAGTTGTCAAATACAATACAGGTTGCATAATTTTGACCGGATTCCAGTCCATTGGCTGCATCGGTTATGTATGTCCCTGCAGATCTGTTACATCCTGATACCGATGTGATTTTGTCAGGCGTTATTCCATCCAGCTGGAAACCAAAACCATTCTCATATCTGGCACCTGAGGCACGCAGCACAAATTTAGCTTTAACTTCTACGACTTCGTTTGCGGCATTAGTAACTTTGTTGATATTGTAATCCACAACGACATCGTTAAGGTCATAATCACCTTTCTTAGGCCAGTTGTCTTCAAATCCCAATGAGCCAAATCCGGCCTGTGTAGGATAGAAGTTGTTGTAAGCTCTGTACCGATCGTTAGGATAGGCATCATCTGTATCGGCTACACCATCTGCATCGGTATCGACTATTTCAGGCTTGGGAAGGCCGCCGTTTGTGGGATCTGTGTAGTTCTGCCCCGGATATGTCAGGGCGTCCACAGCGGCTTTTGCTGAGCCTACCATCCCATTAAAGCTAAACTTGAATTTATACAACTTACCTAGCATACCTGAAGGAAGATTGAACGTCACAGGGATGATTGCATTGTTTACGTTGCTGAATAAGGAAATCGAGTCGATTTTGATTTCAATTCCTTTACCGTTTATTTTGCTTTGATCATAAGTGTAAGCACTAAGAATGTAGTTACGAGGGGTGTTCCCTTTGTCTATCTTCATCGCGATAGTTACGTTACCTTGGCCTACTTTTACCCATGGAGAAACAATCCATGCCCAGGGTGATGATGCGCTGATTTGAGTCGTTGCACCGGAGTAATTTCCATATATCAGGTAATTTACGGCATTGGTAAAATTCATATTTAAGAACTCCCAGCCAATGTTTTCCTGCAAAGTTTTATTGTTTGATTCAAAATCCTGTACTACCTGCGATTTGGCAGTAAGTCCGAAAGCCAGTGATAGGGCAATCAACAATATTGTTATATTCCACAATTTCATAATAGATTCAATTTAGAGGTTTACACTAGGTGTCAGGTACGAAAATTCTGCATTCGAGCCGATAACCGGACTGGTACGCTTTATCGATCCCATCGTAAGCGTCAATTCCTGTACAGTGGCTGGAACGTCTATGGACAGGGTCAGCGTATCACCGATTGCGTGAAGCCCTGTATAATAGATATCATTTCCTGCAGAGATCTTCAGTGTTGAATTGATGGTTTGACCAGTGGGTAACCCAAGGACTTTGACTGACACATTTTTGGAAGTGGTCCAATGAAAATCTGATGAAATCAAAAGGCTATCCAGATTTTCAGAATTGGATTTGTTTGCTATACTGGTAAATTGATCTTCCATACAGCTTGAAAACAATAATAAGGCAGTGACGGCTACTGCACCAACAAGTCTGTTCATATAATTTGTTAGGTTAAATTGTTACTAAGTACATATTCTCTCTTTCTCTAATGTTATATAAGTCCCAATAGTTAAGGTTTGGTTTTTCTTGAAAATCTTTTAATGTGTAATCTGTCTAAATAACAACCGGCTTAAAACCATCTCCTCTCTATTTTATCAAACAACGAAAAAATGAATTTGTTTAAGTCTTTTTTATCTCTTTGTTCTTTTGTCCTATCTGTTTAATACATAAACCGATGCAAAGATAGTGGGAGTGCTTAATAACTGTGATATAATGCTAATCAAAATCAGGCTTAAGGCCACATTTTTAATGTTTTTATAGATGTTTATTTGGAAATACTTCCAAATAGTAGTGGGGGTGTTTGTCTTGTCTAATTTATGCTGATTCAAAATAAAAATACACCGTGGCTGGCCTTTTTGATTTAGAATAGGTCTTAACAGTGTGGGTTTGGTATCTTCATGAAAAAACTCCGGTAACGCCCTGAGGCATTACCGGAGTTCAATAGCATATCGATTGCGCAGACAACTTATCTGCGTTTGTTGAGGATAACGGTTATACGTTCGCTCAAATCTTTGTAGTGAATGCGTGACATGGTGTCCGGGCTATGAACTATTGCAGCATCTATTTTGCTTTTGAGAGAAGCCAGATGCATTTTCACAATAGACGGAACATCTGTCTTAGCAAGGCTCTCGTTAATCATAGGCGTACCTCCGATTTCATTATTAGGAATGAATACGGCATTGAACAGCTCGTTGACATACGACTTTTGCAAATGACGTCGATACTCATCCACCGGTTTACGGGTGTAAAGCTCTTCATAGATGCATTTTTCCAGATCAGTCAGGTATTCATTCACGGAGTAGGCTTTGGGCGAAGAGGCTGATATCTCTGACAAACGGTTCAGCAGCGATGCACGGAACAGATTAGAGATGTGCCAGTCAGCGCTGTTACTGAAATCACGACTGGTAGAAGATGATACCTTGTTTTTAAATATTGGGTTCGCAATCCAGTTTGGAGTGTGGAATAGGTTGCGGTTGAGGAAGTCGATTGCCTCTTTTGATTTCGCCTTAGGCATATTACCATATACATCGCCCGATTGCTCTATACTCTTGGTGTTGACATATTGCCCACCGATATTATTGATTACATGGCCGATATAGGTGAAATACTGCCCTTTCAGCACACTATACATGTCGGCCAGGTTTTTATATTGATCGGCTTCTTCCCTTGTCCATTCAGGCAGGCGGGTAATGATTTGCTTGAGGTTGCGGATACCGTATTCATTGGCTTTCATATTGTCATTCCCAAGGTCTTCTGTGAGACAACGAGAGTCGGGCCACATTTCACCACTGCCAAACCAAAGCCTTTTGTTGGCGGCCAGGCTGTCAATTACTATTTTATTAAGAATCTTTCGCTCCTGTTCTTCATCCATGGCTTCGGGGATAGGGCGGTAGCCCCATTGGATGGCCCACATGTCGTAATCTCCGATGCGAGGGAAGAGGCCGGCGCGACTTACATGGTCTTCGGGTTGCGCCACGTAATTGAAACGTGCATAATCCATGATTGAAGGAGTATGTCCGTGCGCTTCCACCCATTTTTTGTCTCTTAGTTTCTCTACCGATACGGTGCTGCTCGATCCCATGTTATGGCGCAATCCCAGGGTGTGGCCAATCTCGTGAGAAGAGACGAAGCGGATCAGTTGCCCCATCAATTCTTGATCGAACTTCATTTTGCGGGCAGTGGTGTCGCTCATGCCAGCCTGTATCATGTACCAGTTGTGAAGCAGATTCATTATATTATGATACCATCCGAGGTGACTTTCGATGATCTCACCACTGCGGGGGTCGTGTACATGAGGGCCATAGGCATTGTTTATCGGAGAGGCAAAATAGCGGATCACAGAGTAACGGGCATCTTCAAGACTCATGGTAGAATCATTCTCCGGCCACTCTTTTCCCATGATCGCATTTTTGAACCCTGCTTTTTCGAAGGCTTTTTGCCAGTCGTTTATTCCCTGAATCAGGTAAGGATGCCATTGTTTGGGGACGGCGGGGTCGATGTAGTAGATAATTGGCTTCTGAGGTTCGATTAACTCACCTCGTTTGAATTTTTCCATATCTTCCGGCTTTGGCTCCAGTCTCCAGCGGGTGATGAACTTCGAATTCTCCACCTTTTCCTGGTGATCCGAGTAGAAGGAGTATTCATCCGCAAAATAGCCCACACGGAGGTCAAACAATCGCTTCTTCATCGGTATTTTAGGTAAAAGGATAAAAGAGGTATTTAATTCCATAGTCACAGCTCCGGTCATATAACCTCCGGGTATCATAAACATCCGGTTGCCGGTTATGGATGTATTGGAATTAAAGGTCTTAAGCGTTCGTATTTCCGTATTGATAGGGTAGGTAGAGATGCGCTGTATATAAGAACGGTCTCCGGCCAGTCCGGTCAGGTTGTACATCTGTTTTACCTGCTGAGGGATGGAGAAGCTTTGGTTGTCACCGTTGAAAAAGTCGGAAACATCGATTACCGCATATCCTTTGGGGGAAAGTGTTTTGATATCAAATGCTCCGATCACCGGATCTGTATTTGAGTTCTTCACCGCTTTACTGATGGCGTGGGTAGAGTCTGCTTTGTTGATCAGAATAGATACGCGAAGCAGGATCTTCTTATTGGGGGCTTTTTCCCAATAAATAGTCTGTTCGTTAACTTCCTCTCCGGCATAGAAATTCGCACCTGCAGGCGTTTTGGCGTAGCGGGTGATAGCCAGGATCTCCCTGCCCATGACAGAATCCGGTATCTCGAAGTACCACCTGGTATCCACTTTGTGTACCGTAAATAATCCCTCCTTACTGACAGATTTGGCGGTAATAATCTCTTTGAATGGTTTGAACGGAGCCTCTTTAGCATCCTTTTTCTTAGTTGTATCGGCTACGGCAACCTGTTTTTTCTGCTTTTTACGGCAAAAGGAGAGGTGCTTGCACGACTGGCTGCCCATTGCTACGAGCAGAAGTAAAAGCATTGATAACTTTTTCATGTGTGATTATATTTGAGTGTGTTATAGCTTGTCTTTCATTGCCGTTTATCACAATGGGATGATTTTAATTGGCTATGACTGGTTTTGGTAATAATTTCAGGTATTTAATTTAAGTTGTTCTGTTTGCATGTTAATGTTGCGAAGGTAGTTAAAATGATGGGGAGAAAAGGTCAACACTGTTGATTTTTCAATGCTTCGGGAGGAGCCAGTTTTATAGGGTAGGACGATGGTTTATTTGCGGATTCGGGCAGATTATAGTGCTATAAACAAATCGGCTTTAGCCTGTGAGTCATGCTCAGGCTAAAGCCGGAAGAGAGAGGTGGTTTTATTTTGAAGAAGAGGTCTTCCTATATGGTTATTTTACCGTTTCATCTACCTCTAAAATCCCGAATGTGTTATTGTCCGGGTCAAGAAAATATCCTTGCCAGCATCGGTTGGGAACAGCAAACTTAGGCATAGCCACTTTTCCGCCTGCTGCAAGAATTATTTCTGCTGTCTGGTCAAAGTTTTCCACTTCGATAGAACAGGTAAAGGCATTTGTACCGCAAGCCTGAGGAGGAAGTTCTGCCGGTCTTTTCAACATTCCACCGTATAGGCCTGGTGTCTCGATATGATAATATTCAATGGGTGCATTTTCGATCTTAATGAACTTCCACTGAAAAACCTTTTCATAAAACTCCTTTTCCCGTTGAGGATTGGAGGATTGAATCTCAAAATATCTGATAGCATTCATAGTGTTTATGTTTATGATGAAGACTAAATGGTAAAACCAGATAGATAAACAACAGGAATGGAAAAATGTTTTGGATACTTACAGGATCAATCGAATTCTATCCAGCCGGTTCTGTTATCTGTAGGATTGTTGAAAAAGATAGTTTATTCAAAGGCTGAATATTTTGCGATACTCTTCTTCCAGGTGGGAGAGAGTCATTTCACTCTGGTACTTACCGTGAATACTCAATATTCTTTCGCTTAATTTAAAAACATACTCAATCATCTGCTCATCGACACCAATCACCGTTAAAACCATTGGGTCAATAGTAGAATCCTTGCCTTCGTGAATAAAAAGTTTCGCTGATTCCGGTTCATGAAAATATACATATTCTTTTCCCATGACAGTAGTACTTTATCCTATACAAGTGAGGTTTTTGGGGTTATTCCGAATTAACAAACTGATGTCGTAGCCTGTTCTTGTAAAAGGTAATAATTGCGGAGTTATAACAAAGGTTATAGTACCCGGCAATTTCCTCTCTCATCAACGAAATAAAAGGTCAATCCCTGATATTTCCCTACCTTTGCACCCGATTTCAACAGAGCGCTATCATAGTCTGTTGTCTTAAGTCTTACATCTTCATTCTAAAAATCCGAAACAATGATACTTGCCCTATATCTGACCAATACTTGCGATAAAAAACAGTTGATCCGTGCCATCATGCAGGAAAACCTCCTGGCGGATCACATCGACCTGACCGGATTACATGGCTTACTGCACTCTACCATCACCATCGACAAGCTGATTGATGACGAATACCGTCACGATCGTTTCCCCATACAGACGGATGAGAATGATAGCCTGGAGTCGATGTCGAGCGGTCAGCAAAAAAAGGCTCTGCTCAATTACCTGATTGATCAGAAGCCGGATTATCTGCTACTTGACGATGTATATAGTAATGTGGATAAAGCCACACAGGTTGCCATCCGTGAAAGGTTGACCAATCTCTCTGCCGGTATCCGATTGATTCAGATTGTATTCCGCAAAGCCGATATATTGCCAGCCACGCAACTTGTGCTGAGTATGGATGGTGGAAATACTATCATAAAGACTGAAAGTTACTCCGACTTTATACTGCATACTGCATCTGCATCGCAATACGAGCATCGCTTTCGTCTGCCGGAAGGTTACACGGGCAGCCATTGCGAATCCGATCCGCTGATTGAACTGTGCAACGTGTCGGTGCATTACCTCGATAAGCCGGTTCTCGATCGTGTAAACTGGAACATCCGTAAAGGAGAGTTTTGGCAACTGGTAGGGCCTAACGGTGCGGGTAAGAGTACACTGATCACACTGATTACCGGTGATAATCCACGTGGGTACGGACAGGATATGATGCTCTTCGGGATGAAAAAAGGTTCAGGGGAAACCATCTGGGACATCCGCAAACAGATTGGTTACTACACGCCCAATATGACCACACGCTTCACCCGCAATGATTCGGTGCTGAATATGATTATTTCCGGCTTCAATGATTCCATTGGTTTGTATGCTGAGCCGACGGATTACCAGATTTATATGGCAGAGCAATGGCTTACGATGCTGGGGCCTTCGTTCCGAAATAAGTCATTCCAGGAGCTTTCCATCGGACAACAACGTATGGTGATGGTTGCCCGCGCAATGGTGAAGCATCCGCCGCTCCTCATACTGGACGAACCTACCATCGAACTGGATGAGGAAAACAGTCGTCTATTTATCGATATGGTCAATGCCATCGCAGCCGAAAAACAGGTCGCTATCATCTACATCTCACACCGTGATGAAGAGGATCTGAAACCGTCTCATGTCTTTGAATTGGTACCTTCTGAGAAAGGATATACCGGAGTGGTGAGGGGATAAACTGTCGGTTTGGTTATATCAAAAAAAGCATCCTGCTTTTGCTACACGAGCAAAAGCAGGATGCTTTTTTTTAGCAGAACGGTGAGGCTGTTACTTCATTCCATAAAGCTTCATTCTGAAATTCTTCACCTTCATACCCACTTTGGTTACGGCATTAAAACCGGTGCAAAGTTCCAGGTTGTTATTTTTCAGATATTCTTCGATGCCTATCACATCGTGAACAGTCAGCGAGTTCCATTGGTTGGGCAGGAAGCGGGCTCCGGACATGTAGTGCATGTCCTTGTTGGTCCAGAATAGTTCTTTGGTTGTTTCAGCAGATGGTCTGGAAGCCAGCATGAAGCAAAACTCGGGAACATTAATACTGTCCTTTTCCGAGGTAAAACAATCAAAGTCAGCCTCTACATACAAATGTTTGTACATTGGGGGAACCGCGATATTTTTGGTGAAAGCGGAAAAATCAACAGGCGTTACAAAGTCACGTTCCTGCGGAATATATATATTCCCGAGCAACACCCTGTTTTTCTGCATTGTATTATCAGGCAGAATGTGGTTATTCTCATATACCCAGTTGTTTACGGCAATGAAGTTATCACGCAGGTGGTTGATCTTCTGTTTCATTGCAGGGTTGGTGCACTCCACCTCCGACATGTCCGGATTGATTCTGAACAGTCGGTTTTCGCGCATGAAATAATTCTTAAACATGTACGACTCCATGACACGGCTGTAGGTCATAAACGATATCTGGTGGATATTACGGAACTTCGTTGCCGTATCCATCATGCCATTCATCCAGTGTACCCGTTTGGGGATGTGCTGGAGATTGTATTGCTTAGCCAGGAAGCCCAACAGGGTAGGTGTGATGTTATTATGGCAGTTAATGGATTCAAAACGGAGAGGTTTCTTCAACATCGGCGAATAAATCATAAACGGCACCCGGTAATCGTCAATGTCGTTGTTTGCGGGGACTGAGCCGTGGTGATGATCGCCCGTAACGATAAAGATAGTGTTTTTGTATTCTGGACGGCGGCTGTATTTGCGGAAGAAATCGCGCAAGGCATCGTCGGCAAACATGACACAACTCATCACCTGACGGTTTTTATGCAACGAAAGTTTCGTCTCTTTGTTGAGCGGGAGATTTTTCAGTTTCTTGTCAAACAGCTTGAGGTATCTGGGCTGTGCATCGAACAGGAAAGGCGAGTGAGTGGAAGCGGTCATGTACACATTCAGGTAGGGCTTTTTCTTCAATGAGTCGAGCACCTCAAAGCTGCGATTGAAAAGGGCATCGTCAGGGTATCCCATCGACCAGCCACCTTCCCCTTCGGCCATCATTTTGTATTTTCGGCCGTAGTTGCGCAAAATAAAATCCGTTTTTTGCATACGGATGAATCCGCCCATATTATCGTAATCAAGCGGATATCCAACCATGAAGTAGGAGTAATAACCGTTTTGTTTCAGTATGGAAATGAGCGATTCATGGTCGGGCATGATGCTATTATTGGAGAAACCACGGTTGCCGAAAGGCAGCGATGCCAACGTGGCCGGAAATACACCGAAAGTAGCGGTAGCATTACTCAGGTGGTTGTCCCAGCAAAGACTGCGTTTAGATAGCTCATCCAGAAATGGGGTGAAACTGGTCAGTGGCGCATTCCGACCGCTGAAGGTACGTGACAGGCTTTCGACTACCACCAGTACAATGTTCGGGCGTTCTTTACCCGGATTAAAGAAGGGGCTCAATACATCTGCATCACGGTTTTCGTGCATGAGCGGATAATTCTTGTCAGTAAACTTAAACGGGCGGTTTGCCTGAAAGTACGCAAATTCTTCCTGCATTTCCTCCGCTGACATTTTGCGATGATTTCGCATATCGCTGAAATATTTAATAGCATCGGTAGTCCAGTAACTTGCTTTGTTACACGCTAAATAGTATTGACCGGTCTGCCCGAACCCGGAAGACGACGGTACTATGAATTTGATTAGGAACAGGGGGGCGATGATTGCAACCCATAATGCCTTTTTCGTTACACGATTGAATTGAATGCGAGATAAAAATAACCGGTACGCTCCAAAGTATAAAATAGTGATCAAAATAAACGGAAGAAAAGCAAGGATCCCATTTCCTGCATAGGATTTTATGGTGACAATTTGTTCGGCTGCGTCACGTGTGAAGAATTCGTGGTCAAACGGAACGGAACGATCGATAAAAACATAAAGTAACGAGATGCAGCAGAACAGAAAAGCCAGATTCAATGTATGAAGGGCAACATTCGCAACCCGTTTGTTGAGATATGAAGTCATAAACCAGACCAGTAACACTACACTGCTGAAAACGCCCCATGTGAGGTAATCGTACCAAAGTCCGTGAATTTCAGAAAGTAAAACATGTTGGGTGGAATAGAATTTCAATGATGCTGCGAAATATTCATAGCATCTGACTGCTACAACGCATATTAATAATGAAATGGCGTAATGAAGGAATAGCAATTTAGGTTTTTCTTTGCACATCACTGTAATCGTTTTTTTATGCAAATGTAATGCTTTTGGAATATTAGAATGAAACGAATTAATGAAAATAGGGCACTGAAGGACAATCATAATTACCAGGTCTTATCACCCATAAAGTGTCATTCAATCTTTATGGTTACCCGTGTAAACGCAAAATGTCGCATTCCCCAAACAAAACCTAAAAAAGCCAAAGCGATAGCTGTAAATACTGTCTATTTGAAACAAAAACCCTATCTTGAGCTATCATTTGATTCTAATAATGCAAAACACATTCTCTATGCGTCTATTATATATCTGTCTTTTTGTCTTTTTTCTTCTCCCCATTTCTTTGTTGGCAAGCGATACGGAGGCTATTGAAGGTGAAACAGCTTATCCTTTTTTGATTCACACTCCTCAAGCTCCTTCTGCTGACAAACAACCTGTATTTATATTCTTACATGGACGCAGTTTGTGTGGACATAATCTGGAAAGAGTGAAAAGATACGGCGTCTTATATGCTATGGATAGGGGAACAGAAGTTCCGGGTATTGTGGTTGC
>Ga0062381_10000327_pt1 | contig 12138 bp, 9 predicted proteins | sample DOMMetBare1Fresh_2_FD_59506 | JGI IMG/M metagenome (GOLD analysis project Ga0062381, IMG submission 59506) | Wetland sediment microbial communities from St. Louis River estuary, USA, under dissolved organic matter induced mercury methylation -... | ecosystem: Environmental > Aquatic > Freshwater... | reverse complement strand
AGTGACGAAGTGACAGGTGACAGGTGACGGGAATAGGTAGTAGGGAATCGTTAGTCGGAAAAGCAACCTAAGATTTAACTCGGTGGAACTCTGAGCCTTTGCGCCCCTGTGTTCGTTTTCTCGGGAATCGTGTGTCTTATTCCATTATAATTCTAACGATTCACCCCAATTGTCAATTAATCCCTGAAAAGCCACATCACTAGTAGCTATAAAAAAGGATATCCAAGCATTGAAGCTACATTTACGTAGTTCCACTGCTTGGATATCATATGCTTAGTAAAACGCTAACAATCGGAGCCTAGCGGTTTACAACCAACCTGTTTTCTATCATTCTATTATTATACTGTTGTAGAACAGCCTTCATCTTTTTCTCATAGGCACTAATGTCAACCTTTCCCAGAAGGTTGTTTTTTAGCATTGGATCCTTAGCAAAATCGAAAACCTGGGTTATTTTTTTACCATCGAAGTAGATAACCGTATCATCCATCATAAACTGGTAGGCATCGCCGATGTAGTTAATAACAAAAGGTTTATCGCTATTGCTAAAAAGGTTAGTCCCGAAAGTTATAAATGGCTTTTTATAGCCAAGATAGCTTAGCACCGAAGGCATAATGTCAATCTGTTGTGCTAAACGATTGTCGATACCTTTTAGCGAACCATCTGGAGTGTAGAAAATTAGCGGAATGGCAAAAGCATTAACATTAGACTTGTACTCCTCGTGTACAGGAATAGCACTATGATCGGCAGTAATAACAAAAAGCGTATTCTTAAACCAAGGCTCGTTCTTGATGCTATTAAAAAAGGAACGCAGAGAGTGGTCGGTATAGCCAACACATTGATGTAATGGCAGCTTCCCCTTAGGGAAAACACCCTCGTACTTAGCAGGAACCTTGAACGGATGGTGCGAAGAAACCGAAAATAGAGCCGTGAAGAATGGTTTCTTCATTTGCCCCATTTGCTGCCCCCAATACTTTAAGAAAGGTTCGTCCCAAATACCCCACATTCCATCAAAATCGGCATCGTTGTTATACTCCGTTTTTCCAAAGTATCCATTAAAGCCAGCGAGCTTGCTAAAGGCTAAAAAGCCCATTGAGCCATTAGGAGCACCATGGAAGAATGATGTCTGGTAGCCCTCTTCACCAAGTAGGCTTGCAAGCGAGTTTATCTTGTTGGTAGAGTACTCCGAAACGACGTAAGGGAGTACCAGAGCTGGAAGCGAAGCTAATACAGAAGGCATTGCGTCGATAGACTTACGTCCGTTGGCAAAAGCATTAGGGAAAACCAAGCTATGCTGAGCAAGCGAATCTAAAAAAGGCGTGTACCCCTTGTAGGTTCCGTTGTCGAGCTTTTTATTGAATACCCCAAAATGTTCACGAGCAAAGCTCTCCAGAATAATCACAACAACATTTTTCTTCAGCGTCGGAGCTGCTTTATCGAGCTGCATTACAGGGTTGTAATCCTTTGCCAGCTCATTTTCCGAGCTGTAGAAATTCATCTTTGTAAACGACTTGTTGTTGAAAGTGCGAATAAGGCAGAAAGGAGTATTAACAACAAGGTAAACCTGCTCGGCAGATCTAACGTATTCTCCTGCATTGCTTATAGTTATAGGACGAGTGCTATGCTTAAAATCGCCCCTGATGCCCGCAACAGTAAATGCACTAAAAAGTAGAAGCATCGCTAGAGCAAAAGGATACGAGAAGTACCACTTTGGAATAGGAGTTGGTTTGGGTTTAGGCTTACGAGTAAGGTAAACCAACGCAGCAACTAGTAGTCCAAATATTAGGTAAACATACCAGTAGTCAACTACAAAACGAAGCGCAAGCGATCCCATATTTTGTTCATTCTTAAGGATATCGTAAACGTTGACGGTGGTGCGCTTAAGAATAAACGGAAAGTATTTAAAGTCGATAGCATTTAAAGCAATGCCCAACGAATTGACGATGATGAAAAACCAGCGAAGGAACTTCTGGTAGCCGTTAGCGAACTTCCACGGATGAGGGAAGATGTATAGCAGCATGTATGCAGCATTAAGGTATAGCAACCCAGCAATGTCGAACTTAACACCACCACGCATAATTGTGAGCATGTCAGCAAAGCCAATATTGGGGAACAGCGCGATGTTAAACCAATAAAAAAGCAGTCTGCACACAGCATACAAAAAAAGCAAAACAGCAAACTGGTAGAGAAGGACAACATATTCATTCTCTAGCCATGTTTTATTAAACCAGTTCTTTTTCATCCGTAGATACTATTTCTTTACGATTGGATTCTACCTGCATCAGAATGAGAGTAATCACCCGTTTGGGAAGGCTCAAGCTTCGCAGATGCTATTTTGTAAAATTATCCCTAGTTACGAGTGGCAAAATTAAAATTATAAATCGGAATGATGTCATAAACAAAGCTGACGTATGTTTATTAAGGAGATTCTAATATACCCACATTTTAAAGCAGTGTACTAAAGGGTGGAGGTAAAGGCGTATGTGGCTAGCGAGGGGAGATCTAGGAATAAAAAAGAGGGATATCCTATAGGACATCCCTCTGAACTATTTACTTGCGTAAGGATTAGAATCCGATGTTGAAACCAACATTGTATTGCATGTAAGCAACCTTAATGTCGTTTACCTTACCTGCATTTTGGTAGCTGATACCAAGGTTGAACCACTTAATCTTAAGGCCAAGCTCAGCACCAAAACCGAAGTTAGTCTTCGACTCAGATTCAGCAGCAGTTACGCCACCAATCTTAGCGCTACCAAAGCTTACATTGTAAAGACCAGTAGTGATTGCACCATAAGGACGAACCTTAGTCTCAGTGAAGTAGTAAACACCCTTTAGAAGGTAAGAGCTGATAGATGTAGTTCCGAATTCAGCTGTAGTTCCTAGACCATCAACAGAAGCACCAACAAGACCAGCACCGTTGTACTCAAGACCAGCAGACAACTTTGGAGTAAAGTTGTAGGTACAGTTTAGGTAGTAGCCAGCACCAACCTTTGCAATGTCCTTGAAATCAGATCCCATTGGAGATGCGATTCCACCACCAAAGCCAATGTTCCATTTGTTGTCTTGAGCGTTTGCAACGAATGCAGTAAGGACAACAGCCACCATTAGAAATAACTTTTTCATTTTGACTAAATAATTTAATTAGAATTAGTGTTACAATTTCGGTTCAAAAGTAACCTAAAAAGGATCGTTAGCCAATAAAGAGTTGTTTCGGCTATTTGAAAAGTTAATGTTATGTTAATGTGTAGGAGTGGCGAGCCGTAAAGCTAAGCTATCAATCAGACTATTAGTTTGCGTGCGTGCATAAGAGTTAAAAAATGTATTTAAGCTTGTTTTGTTCCTAAATTAAAGGCGTAAATAGGGATTTTATCCCCCATTTACGCCTTGTATAGGTGCTCAAGAAGAGCGTTTATCCTTTTATTAGCGATCGAAAATCGTTTCCTGTTGGGTTTTGGAATGGTACAAGGTTGAACTCAGGGAGGACAGACCAAAGATGTTCGAGTATGCTAGCCTTAATACCCTCATACTCATTAGCATCCTTCTTCTTCGAGAAGAATATATACTCAACCGGAACGCCTTTATCTATAGATTGCTGGTAACGAACCAGCAGCGTAAGCTCTTGGTTAACATCGGGGTTGTTGCGAAGCGATAGCTCGACGTACATCCTGAATAAGCTGAGGTTTGAAGGGCGCATCTCCATAGTTATCTCATGCTCCCCATTTGCACTTCCCTCTTTTTTGAGCTTAGATTTGAGCTCCTTTAGGTAGCTGCTAAGGATTGGAAACTTTGCTAGCTTGTCTAGCAGCTCGTCAGAGCAAAGCCTTACGGAGTTTACATCTATGTATATGCTGTTTTTGACCCTACGACCATCAGCAAGCTCCATCCCTCTCCAGTTTTGAAAGCTCTCGGAAACAAGCGAGTAGGTAGGGATTGAGTTAATGGTAAAGTCCCAATTCTGAACCTTTACAGACGTAAGGCTGATGTCAATTACTTTGCCATCTACATTGCGGTTGGGCATCTCAATCCAATCGCCAATTTTAACCAAATCGTTAGCCGATAGCTGAATAGAAGCAACTAGACCAAGAATAGAGTCCTTAAAAACCAGCATTAGGACAGCCGCAAAAGTTCCAAGTCCGACTAGTATTTTACCAGGGTCTTTGTCGGCCAAAATGCCTATAATAACAATTGCCCCAAAAAAGTAGGCAAATATTTTACCAACTTGAATGTACCCCTTAATAGACCTCTCCTTGGCCATTTCGGTAGTGTTGTACATATCGTTAGCAGCACTAAGAAAGGCATCTAACGACCAAATCACAACAAACACAGAGTAGCCTTTTAGCACAACCTGTATCACCTCGTAGTAGATGCTATCGAAATCGGTAAGCGCAATCTCTACCAAGTGAAAGGCTATAAGAGCAGGAACAAGGTTGCTCAACCTTTTAAATACCTTGCGTTCAACCAAAAAATCATCCCATTGGGATTTGGTTCTTTTGGTAATTTGATGGATAATGCGAAGCACTACAGCATCAATAATTTTCTTGGTAATAAAGGCTACCAAGGCAATGATAAGAATACTTGCTGCAACGCGAGTAAACATTATGATGCTTTCAGGAACTCCCCAGTTAAGGAGTAGCTGCTGAAACCTATGAATCAGCTGTTCGCCGTGGTGTGTTGCTATTTCGGCTTGTTTTTCGAAGGAATTCATATTTTGTTTAAATTTATACCTTCTACAAAATTATCAAAATGAATAGAATCCAAACCATACTAGTAGCGATTTGCATCTTTTTAACGCCCGCCTTGCAGGCTCAAGATGCATTTAATCGCTACTTTACAAGCAAGCAGCTCCGTATAGATTTCCTGCTTGCAGGCGATTCGCAATCGCAACGGGTGTTTATTGATAAGTACTCCGAAGAGCCCCTATGGGCAGGTACCCGAACAAACCTTGTAGCCCCATTCGAGTACGGAGAATACCTCTTTAAAGCATACGACAGGGCGAGTGGCGCAGAAATATTTAAGGTTGGCTTTAGTACGTTATTCTCGGAATGGCGGACTACTGCAGAAGCAAAGATGCTGCCACGGGCTTATTCGCAAGTAGTTACCATGCCCTATCCTAAAGCTACGGTTGATGTAGAGTTTTTCGAAAGAAACAAGGCAACAGGAAGTTGGACATCCCTTCAAAAAACAACTATTGATCCTTCGAGTATCTTTATAAGTAGAGAACAAAAAGCGAGCTACCCAAAAGTAAAGATACTGGATAGTGGTAATCCTGAAGCAAAGGTTGATCTTACGTTTGTTGCCGAGGGGTATACTGAAGCAGAGATGGATAAGTTTGAAAGGGATGTTCGATTTATGGTTGATTACATGTTTGAGAGAGAACCATACAAATCGCGTAAGGCTGATTTTAATGTTGTAGCTGTTAAATCGCCATCGGCAAGTAGCGGTCCAGATAACCCAGGGAAAGGCTATTGGAGCAAAACCCCAATGGCTTCAACCTTTTTTACCTTTGGAACAGATCGGTATCTAACAACATCCGACTTTAAATCGGTAAAGGATGTGGTTTGGGACGTCCCAACAGATGCCGTATTTATCTTGGTTAATACCGAAGTGTATGGCGGAGGAGGAATATACGGATACTACGCCATGGCATCGTCGGATAACAAGTATAAAGGTGAGGTGATGATACACGAGTTTGGCCATTCATTTGCAGGACTAGCAGACGAATACTTTGATTCTGAAACTGCCTATGAAGACTTTTACAACCTAAAAGTTGAGCCATGGGAACCCAACATTACGACGCTTGTAAACTTTGATACAAAGTGGAAATCAATGCTTCCAGAAGGAACGCCAATTCCCACAAAGGTAGATTCGAGCAAACCTAGAGTATTAGGCGTTTACGAAGGAGGAGGCTACATGGCTAAAGGGATTTATCGCCCGATTGATAAGTGCCAAATGCGGGTTAATACAAAAGACGGATTTTGTCCCGTGTGCCAAGAGGCTATATCGAGAATGATAGACTACTACACCAAGTAGAGCAAGAGAACAATATAGATCGGAAGGAGTGTATTAAGGTGCACTCCTTCGCTATTTTGTGTAAAACAGTAAACTCTCAACCTTTTTATCTGTTCATTACGTAGAATTATTCAAAACAAGGAGCTATTTTTGGCTTTCTTTTTTTGATGGAGCTTTTAATCCGCTCTAGGTAACATTTCAGAGCTAGTCTCCTGTCGTATTTCTGGTTGTCGAAAGAATTTAAAATGAAAAATTTAACTGTTGATACACCTTTAGAACAGATCAACAAAAAGGTTGAGGGAACGCTCGTTGAGCATCTTGGCATTGTGTTTACAAAAGTAGGAAAAGGAGTTGTTGAGGCAACTATGCCAGTTGATAGCCGAACCATTCAGCCAGTAGGAATACTTCACGGTGGCGCAACTATTGCTCTTGCTGAAACTATTGCAGGTTTAGGCTCGATGCTGTTGGTTGATGCCTCTACTTATGAAGCAAGAGGTATTCAGCTTAGCACCAATCATGTTTCGGGAGCGAAGGGAGGAGAAGTGCTAGGTATTGCTACAATAATTCATCAAGGCGAAACAACGCATATTTGGAATGTTGATGTTGTGCAAGGCGAAAGGTTAATTTCAACCATCCGAGTTACCAACATGATACTTAGGAGACGATAATGGGCTCAACCTTATCAGAATATATACAGCTACTAGATGAGCTGGTTAGCCGAGGAGCTGCATTTGCCTGCTACTTTTTGCCATTCGAAACCGAGCCTCATTTGCTAGTTAGCTCTACCGAGCCAGCCGAATTAGGGTCGCTAGAAGAGCTAGATGGGAGGGAAGGCTTTGTATTTGCACCCTTTGTTGCAACTCCAGAGGTTCCAATACTGCTTTTCGAACAAGCAGAGCACCATAATGGTTACGAAGTTAATGCTGCAGCTTTCGGAACAAGCAGCCTTACTCCCAAAATAGGAGTATCTAGCCTATCATCAACAAAAGAAGAATACCTAAGCTCTTTTCGCAAGTTTATGGAAGAGCTCGAGAGCAGGCGTTTCTCAAAGCTTGTTCTCTCTCGAAAGATGGTAGTTGATAGATTGGGAAAGAGCATTGGCAAGATATTTATTGATGCCCATAAGTCGTACAGCTCTGCTTTTACATATCTTCTTAGCTCATCGAAATCTGGAGTTTGGATGGGTGCAACGCCCGAACTTCTGCTTAAAAAGCGAGATAATATTTACCAAACAGTTGCATTGGCAGGAACAATGCCATTTCGTTCGGACTCCGCTCAATACATGTGGAACGAAAAGGATATAGAAGAGCAGCGTATTGTGGCCGATTACATTACTGATCGTTTGGAGAAGAATGGGATTGGTAATGTGGAAGTAGAAGGCCCTGTAACAGCTCGTGCCGCAGGAGTGGTACATCTTAAAACAACCTTTACCTTTCCCCAGAGTAATAATGCTGGAGTTGGAAGCTTGGTAAATGCGCTTCATCCAACACCAGCAGTGTGTGGTATGCCTAAAGAAGAGGCGAGAGATTTTATTATAGGGACAGAAAAGCATCAACGAGAGTACTACACTGGGTTTACAGGAGTTGTAGGGATAAGTTCTGATACCGATTTATATGTAAATTTGCGATGCATGAAGGTAGAGGCAGAACGTTTTGCCCTATTTGCAGGAGGTGGAATAACCGCCAAGTCTAATGCAGAAAAAGAGTGGCAGGAGACTTCATACAAGTTTCAGACCCTTTTAAATATAATTTAAGGCGATAAGATGTTTTCTAACAAGAAAAGCATACAGCAGCTGGTAGCATTAATGCTCGATTATGGGGTGGTAGATGTAGTGCTATCTCCTGGTTCGAGGAATGCACCGCTAATCCATACATTCACCCAGCATGGTGGGTTTAGGTGCCATACCATAGTTGACGAGCGAAGTGCTGCATACTTTGCCTTAGGGATGATTTTACAGCTTAAGAAACCCGTTGCTATTTGTTGCACTTCAGGGACGGCTCTTCTTAACTACAGCTCTGCAGCTGCCGAGGCATTCTATCAGAAGCTTCCGCTGCTGGTGATTTCGGCCGATAGACCTGCACATTGGGTAGGACAGGCTGATGGTCAAACCATCAACCAAAAGAATGTATTGGCCAACTTTGTAAAGAAGAGCGTGACGCTTCCTGAAGTTACCAGCACAGATGATGCTTGGCTCTGTAACCGGTTGATAAACGAGTCGTTAATTGCACTAACACGTAAAGATGCAGGCCCTGTACATCTTAACTTACCACTCTCCGAGCCTTTATACGAATTTACAGAAGCCAGCATATCGGCAGTTCGAAGAATATCGTTAGTTGAAGGGAAAGCATTGCTTCCCAATTCGTATGCCGAAAAGTGGAGCTCTGCACCTAAAAGGATGGTTATACTTGGGCAGCACGCTCCTGATTTCGCAGTTGAACAGCTCGCAGCAGCACTATCTCAGAGAAACGATGTGGTGGTAATTGCAGAACATACTGCAAATGTACCATCTGCTTATAGCATTGCTTATTTCGAGCAGGTGCTAATGGCGATGGATAGGAGTGAGGAGATGCACTTTTGTCCAGATTTGCTCATCACAATTGGGGGGCATGTTGTTTCGAAACGATTAAAGCTGTTGTTGAGACGGAACAAGCCTCAGATGCATTGGCATATTGGGCCAGAAGTTGTAGATACCTACCAGTGCATTACAAGCCTACTTGATATTGAGCTTAGCAGCTTTACCGATACGCTAGCAATGCTTACAGCTGGAGATTCGTCGTTCAAGCACCTATGGAGCGAGAGGGCGGCAATGCTGGCAAGAAGGAGTAGTCAGCTTGTAGGTGGAATTGCATACAGCGACTTAAAGGTTTACTCGAGCTTGTTTGACAAGCTTCCCGAAGGTATTTCGTTGCATTTAGGCAACAGCTCGCCTGTGAGGTATGCGCAGCTATTTGGCCTTCCTGAAAACGTTGAGGTTTACAGCAATAGAGGAACGAGTGGCATCGATGGGTCTCTATCCACCTTTATGGGTTTTGCATCTCTATCCGAAAGGCTATCTTTGCTAATTATTGGCGAACTCTCGTTTTTGTACGACTCCAATGGATTGTGGACACGATATACGTCGCCCAATGCACGTATCTTGGTTGTAAACAACTCGGGAGGAGGTATCTTTAGGCTGATTGACGGCCCTTCAAAGTCACAGGCTCTCGAACAGCATATAGAGTATAGGCATGAACAATCGGTAGAGCTTATTGCCAAAGCATTTGGATTGGCCTACCTATCGGCCAAGAACGAAGAAGAGCTGCAAGCTAAGCTGCCTAAGCTCCTTGATAAGGAGTTGGAACAAGCCACAGTTTTGGAGGTGTTTACGCCATATGCTGAAAACTCTGCAATTTACAAAAGCTACATTGAAAATTTAAAAACTAAATAGGTTACGACTATGGCTGAAAAAAGAGAATGGTCAACCATTAAGGAGTATGAAGAAATTCTTTTCGATTACTTCGAAGGTATTGCTAAGATTACCATAAACCGACCACGCTACCGCAATGCATTTACTCCAACAACAGTAAATGAAATTAGCGATGCGCTACGTATTTGTAGAGAAGATCAGCAAATTAACGTAATTGTTCTTACTGGAGCAGGGGATAAAGCCTTTTGTTCTGGAGGCGACCAGAATGTTAAGGGCGTTGGCGGATATGTAGGTAAAGATGGAGTGCCTCGTTTGAACATCTTAGAGGTGCAACGCCAAATTCGATCGATGCCAAAGCCTGTTGTTGCAATGGTTAATGGCTATGCTATTGGAGGAGGGCATGTGCTTCATGTGGTTTGCGACTTAAGCATTGCTTCTGAAAATGCAATTTTTGGACAAACCGGTCCGAAGGTAGGTAGCTTTGATGCTGGACTAGGCTCATCGTATCTTGCATCTATCGTAGGCCATAAAAAGGCAAGAGAAATTTGGTTCCTTTGCAGGCAGTACAATGCACAAGAGGCTCTAGAAATGGGACTTGTAAACAAAGTTGTTCCATTTGATCAGCTTGAAGACGAAGTTGTTGAGTGGTGCAAAGTGATGATGCAGCATAGTCCTATGGCTTTGCGTATGCTAAAGCTAGGTATGAATGCAGACCTTGATGGACAGGTTGGATTGCAGGAGTTTGCTGGCAATGCAACCCTTCTGTACTACCTCACCGAAGAGGCACAAGAAGGCAAGCACGCATTTCTCGAAAAAAGAAAACCCGATTTCCACAAGTATCCAAAGTACCCTTAATCGAAATCTAGATAAGCAAAAGCTTTTGCCCGAAGAGATTTCACTTCGGGCATTTTTATCCAAACTATTCTCGAAACTTAATCAGAAAAATACCGTAGCATTTGGTCGGTACTTGTATTGCGAATAGTCTTTTCTACTTCAGAAGTTCCCAATTCAAAGGCTTGTCTGGCTATTTTAAAGAATAGTAAGCGTACAAAATTGGTAGTTAAAAACAATAAGACTAAACAATTCATATATTGTAGGCCAAATGTTATGGAGTTTCAAACTCACTAAATAGACACAGAAATGAAGTTTTTTATTGACACTGCAAACCTAGCCCAAATTGAGGAGGCTAACGATCTTGGCGTATTGGATGGAGTTACAACTAACCCTTCTTTAATGGCAAAGGAAGGTATTAAAGGAGACGCAAATGTTAAGGCTCACTATGTGAAAATCTGTAACATTGTAGATGGTCCGGTTAGTGCCGAGGTTATTGCAACCGATTATGAAGGAATGGTAAGAGAAGGTGAAGAGCTGGCTGCTTTGCACCCCAATATTGTTGTAAAAGTTCCTTGCACCAAGGAAGGTATTAAAGCAGTTAAGTACTTTTCGAGCAAAAACATCAGAACTAACTGTACGCTAATATTTTCTGTAGGTCAAGCTCTTCTAGCCGCAAAGGCAGGAGCAACCTACGTGTCGCCATTTGTTGGCCGCCTAGATGATATCTGCTCGGATGGGGTAGAGCTAGTCGCTAAAATTGTAGAGATGTTTGACACCTATGGCTACGAAACCGAAGTGCTTGCCGCATCAATACGTAGCAGTCAGCATATTATAGATTGTGTTGAGGTAGGTGCAGATGTCGCAACCTGTCCGTTGAGCGCAATTCTCGGATTGCTTAAGCATCCGCTTACAGATAGCGGTTTAGCTCAGTTTTTGGTAGATTACAAAAAAGTGCAAGAATAGTCCATCTGTTTACATAATTAAAATCCTTGCCAGCATGCTGGCAAGGATTTTTTATGAAGAACCTATTTGAATTGAGATAGTTAATCCTGTACTAATCAGTATATTGCTTCTTTTGTGTTATAATGTCTATATCGTTTCTATTTTAACACTTTATTTAGCTAAAAAAGTATATTTTTGGACTCGATAAACTCGATTTATTTTTTTAATCGTTTCTATTTTTTTTATATGGATAAAGTATTGATTATAAATTTACTAATAGGACTTACATTTGCGATTTCGGCAATGATAGGTTTTATTATTGTACCTCGAATTGTTATTATATCAAAGCGCAAAGGGCTGTTCGATTTTGTAGATGAACGTAAAGTGCACTCTCAGCAAATTCCTCGTTTAGGAGGTGTTTCATTTCTCCCCGCACTTCTATTCTCCATCTCTTTCATATTGGGTATTCGCTACCTTTTTGGTTATGAGGTTGATAGCCATATTGCAACGAAGGTGCTTATCGAGCTCTTATTTCTGCTTTGTGGTTTGGTAATACTCTACTTTGTAGGACTCGCTGACGATTTAATTTCGGTAAGTTTTAAGTATAAGCTAATTGCACAGCTAATGGCATCCGGATTATTACTCATGTCGGGCGTATATGTTAATAGTTTGCACGGTTTTTTGGGTGTTTACGAAGTGCCTGTGTGGATTGGGTATCTTATTACGGTTATTCTTGTTTGCTTTGTAATTAATGCAATTAACCTTATTGATGGTATAGATGGATTAGCATCGGGCTTAAGCAGCATAGCACTTGCTTCGCTTGGACTTTGGTTTTGGATTCAGAGTCTTTACGTTTATGCAATGCTCTCATTTGCTATGCTTGGCGTAATTCTTCCATTCTTTATTTTCAACGTATTTGGTAGAAGGTTTAAGATATTTATGGGAGATAC
>Ga0062381_10000326_pt1 | contig 12146 bp, 8 predicted proteins | sample DOMMetBare1Fresh_2_FD_59506 | JGI IMG/M metagenome (GOLD analysis project Ga0062381, IMG submission 59506) | Wetland sediment microbial communities from St. Louis River estuary, USA, under dissolved organic matter induced mercury methylation -... | ecosystem: Environmental > Aquatic > Freshwater... | reverse complement strand
GGATGTTGAACATCGCCTGGCTCTCCAACGAAACCTTAATGGGAATACCTGATTCGAGGTAAGCTTGGTTCATTATTCTAACACGACCAAGAGCATAGTCAACCGTATAGTCGATATTCTCTGCAAGCTTAAGCCCTCCTGCTGTCACCACCACCGATCCTTGAGGTATGTTCATCGCATTCAACGATATATCCGATCCTGCCGATGATTGAAATGTTCCAAACAGCTTAAACTTATTCTTATCCGCAATTTGCTTAGCCTTTGTTAGCGACGAGTCGTACAGCTCCTGAAACACGTAACGATCGGCAATAGTATTATCGCCAATCTTTGCTCGCAGGTAGCTTCCAAATGGTTGCAGGGTTGGGAAAATGATCTTACCTCCCGACGAAAGAACCGTTACCCCATCAACAAAGTCGAAAACACCATCCGGATAGGGATCTCCTTGCGAATTAAGCCTATCGAGATTAAGCACACTTATCAGCGGCTTACTTTTTATGCTCCCTTCGGGGATATAGTTTATGGTTCTACCTACGTTGCTATCTTCGTACAGCACATCCATAAAGAAGTTTTCCTGGTTAATCTGGTAAGTCCCAATGGCATAAATATTTTTCATCATCAGGTTCCAGTTCGGAAGCTTTGGAGTAAGGTTTGTGCCTTTAAGCAGCTTTACAACAAGAGCTTTAGGTGCCTCGATTCCATCGGTAGAAAGTTCTCCTACTTTGTACGTTTTGCCGTTAAGGACATACTCGTAGGCAACACCAAGAATCTCGTCGTTATTAAGTGCCGTATTTAACGATATGTAGCCCAGCTTGGGGTTAAAGGTATATTCGTTAGATCCTAATCGGCGTGCATTCTCCAGCTTTTCGTAATCCACTCCCTGACGTAGCCCTGCACCTGTAAGAATGGTGTTTGTTTGCTCTATTTGCCTTATACCCGACAATGGGCCATTCATTGTTGCATACAGGCTGTTGGCATCGTTAGTTGGGAATGCGACAGCTGGCGATCCTGTAAAGGCTGCTTTATTGTAGATGTTTCGCTGCTGTTCTCCAAGGTCTAAAAAGGCTACAATGTTTCGAGAATTATCGAACTGTGCTGTTCGATTGGTAACCCATACCTCTATTTTGGTAATATTTACGCCCGATTGAATTACTGGTAATGTTGAAAGGGCATTGTCGTAGCTCTCTCTGAAGTAGTGACCTACAAGGAAGTGCCTGTTTGCATCGTAGGCATCTGCTGAAAGCTCAAATTGCTGGTTTTGCGCACCACCTTTTAGCTCTACCGACTGGCTTTGTCCGCGTTGTCGGCTAAATACAGATGTCATGGTAAGGTTCCCAAACTTCAGCTGCGTCTTAAAACCAAAAAGCGATTGGCTGCCCGTTATTAGAGTTCCTGGAAGTGGAAACGATACATTTCCTGCCTCAATCTTCTGGATAATCTCATCTTCTGTCCCAGTGTACTCTACCTTGACGTTATTTTCGAAATCGAAGGTTGCTTCCGTGTTGTAGTTGATATCCATCTTTAGCTTTTCACCTACCAAACCGGTAACGTTCATTTGTAGCTTCGACTGGAAATCGAAGATGGATGTTTTCCTGAACTGCTCGGCAATAATGGGATTATCCGTTTTGTTGGTTTTTATACCAAGTATAAGCTCTACCGAACCTCGTGGAACTACGCTTATGGTGTTACTTCCAAAAATCCTATCAAAGCCTTCGCCACCTACATTTAGGGTAGGTATTAGCGAGCTGGCAACGCTCGATCCTCCAGCAGGAGCGTCTGACGAACGCTTATCGAACAGAAGCGATTGCATGGCTGTTTGCACCTTGTACCGCTGATACTCCTCACGGCTCATCACCTTGTAGGGTACGCCTCGGGCAATGCTCTGGTTTTTATAAAAGATGTACTTATCGCTTTTTAAATCGTAAAGGATGTAGTCGCCCGTTGCGGGATCTACGTAGAGAGGCTTGCTGCTCTTCTCTGCAGCAACCTTGTCGTCTTGGGGTTGACTAAGATCTGCAAAGTTTACACAGCGCATGGCAGCCATCGTAGAGGCTGCACTGAGTATTAATGCTATAGCTAATAGTAGTCGTTTTATCATTCCAAACTTAAAGCCTTTTAAGGGCAGCTTTTATTATATCCTCCACCTTGGCGGCAGGCTCTTCTTTAAGTATCGCGTCAATTACCTTTTCGACGCTAGCTTTTACGAAGCCTAACGTTACAAGCGCTGATAAAGCCTCCTCTCGTGCAACATTCCCTACAGCTAAACCACCTTCGGCAGCTCCCATTTCCTTACCAACCTTGTCTTTTAAATCAACCAGCACACGTTGGGCTGTTTTTAGTCCAATACCTTTAACGCTCTTAATACGATTGATGTCTCCAGAGGTAATTGCTCCTGCAACTTCGGCTGGTGTAAGCGAGGACAGCATTATACGTGCCGTATTTGGACCTACGCCCGATACGCTAATAAGCAACCTAAACAAATCACGCTCTACCTTATCGGCAAATGCAAAGAGCAGCTCGGCATCTTCGCGAATCACATGATGTAGGTATAGCATTACATCCTTCTGTTGGTATATCTTTGAGTAGGTATTTACCGAAATTTGTAGGTGGTAGCCTATTCCAGCAACTTCTACAATTGCAAACGAAGGAGTGATTTCTGTTAAAGAGCCTTTTAGGTATTCGAACATGCCAGTTTATATCAAATTGTTGCAAAGTTGTTTTAGTTTTGCAAATATATTTATTTAGAGCAATTAGGATGATATGATGGTAGATGTTTAGCTAAGCTAAAGTTAACCTTAATAAAACTTTTTATGTTTAATCGACGATTCTATCTTACGCTTTTTGCTTTAGCCACTCTTACACTAGGTGCATGGGGGCAAGAGCGTTTACCCTACTCATTTACAAGCAAATTGCATTCAGAAGATGTGATTCCGTCGGTAAGCTTACCTCCTATACCTGTTGCCATGCTAAGCTCTAAAAGCTCTACCGTACGTCAAAGCTTCCTCAAATCGCTAGATTTTGGAACAACCTTAGCCACAAACATAAGCATTGCAACCAATGGCCGTACCGATACAGTTGGTCAGATGGTTATACATCGTTTAATTGTTAAGTCGGCTGGAGCTAAAAGCCTTATGCTAAAGCTAAAGGTTGATAAGGATCGAGCCTTTGATAGCCAAAAGGTGTTTGTTTACACTCCTTCGCGCAGCTATGTTGCCTACACCTTAGGAAAGCTAACCAACCAATCAACCATTGTTCTTCCTATTGTACCTGGCGAAAGCGCTGTTGTGGAGATTGAGAAACCAATTCTTAGTAAGGCTACCTACTCCATTGTAGAAGCTGTTCATAATAGCACTTTACCTCTTAAAATATACGACCTTGATAAGGATATTTCTCAGAGCTGTAATGTAGATGTTGCCTGCCCGTTGGGACAAGAACTTATCCCCGAAAAAAATAGCGTTGTAAAAATTATTATCAACACAGCTGCTGGTGCGCGTTTATGCTCGGGGGTGCTGATAAATAACACCGAGAAAAATAGAAAACCCTACATTCTCACCGCCCACCATTGCATACTCAACGAAAACGAGGCCAACAACGCTACCTTTTACTTCGGATACGAGAAAAAGGAATGCGGATCTACTAATATCATTCAGGGAAAAGCTATTGCAGGATCAACGCTCCGATCAACGGGCTATTTGGGTGCTCTCGACTTTTCGTTGGTTGAGCTTTCTGCTTCGCCTCCTGATGAGTACCAACCGTACTATGCAGGGTGGGATATTCGCAAGAACCCGTTTGACTTGCCCAAAGCAAGCTGCTTGCACCATCCTAACGGCGACGTAAAAAAGATCTCGGCTACCAACAGCAAGCCCACCATGGGCAACTACAACGATGTTGATCCTTTTTCGTCATTTACGCCTAATGCCCACTGGCTAATAGCTCGATGGGATGCTGGCACTACCGAAGGGGGCTCGTCGGGTTCTGCTCTTTTTAACTCCAACAAGCTGGTAGTCGGTAGCTTAACGGGGGGATTAGCATCCTGCCAAAGTCCTACTGACGACTACTTTTCGAGGATGAACGTTTCGTGGAATAGCAATAGCGACCCACGCTACCAGCTAAAAAAGTGGCTCGACCCAATTGGCAGCGGCGACTCAACTTGTACTGGAATGCAGCCTAGCAGCTTAAGCTACACCGTAATTGTGAGCAATCCAACCCCTTGTGATGGCGATACTATTACGCTTCGTGTTGTTCCGGAAGATCCTAACCTAACCATAAAAAACCTCAGCGCTAGCAATGTTTCTGAAGTTTCGGGTGTTGGAACCCACAAGCTTGTTTGGCATACCAAAAATCTTGGTACTAAGCGTAGCATTGTGGCCGATTTTGTTGTGGGTGGGATATCCTCTGGCGGCTATTTGATTGCAACCGTTAAGGATTTGCCTCCAAAACCCTCCATCCAAAAAGAGGGAATAACGCTATCAACCACCTCTACCTTGCTTAACCAGTGGTACTTAAATGGGTTGCCCATAAATAACACTACCTCACAGAGTACCGAAATTACGGGTCCAGGTAAGTACTACGTTGCTTCATCTAACGAAGATGGTTGCTCTACAAAATCGGACGTTGTAACCATCGAGTACACCGATGCCATTGATGGTAGCAACATCAGCCTATACCCAATACCTGTTGCGAATGGCATTATCCACATTAAAAATCAAGCCAGCAGCGGAAATACCTACAGCTTTTTTGGGGGTACACTTACTGTTAACCTGTACGATATGGCCGGAAGAAAGGTGGGTAGCAACCAGTACGTAAACCCAGCCGATGTATTCGACTACGAAATACCAACCAGTCAACCAGGTGTTTACATTCTCGAGATTGTTGCTAATGGCAAGCACTTTTCGAAAAAGATTATTGTTGCAGGGATGTAACAAAATTGGTCGCTTATGTGTTATTTAGCATTAGTCTAAATTTGCGATATGCACAACCAAAGAATATTTTTGTAGAATGAAATGAAGCCTTACAAAAAGTATCAAGATGCACGTATCAAGTATTGCCAAAAAACACTACAGCCTACTGTAATGTAGCCAACCACTGGCAATACGCAAACCGTGGTACTTGATACACCGTTTTTGGAAGGCCTACTCTACACCAACAACAAGCAAAAATGAGTATCGACAATCAAACCATAGAAAAGGTACTTTCTCAGGTTATCCATCCCGAAAGCGGCGACAACATTGTTGCCCTTGGCATGGTAGAGAATATAAGGATTGAGGATGAGGTAAATATCAAGTTTACGCTAGCATTCAAAAAAGCTCGCGACCCTTTTGCCGCATCCATTAAAAGAGCATGCGAGACAGCAATTGAGCAAGCTTTCCCTTCATATAAAATAAAGGGAAATATTCTTGAGCTTGTAAAAGAAAGCGAGCCAAAGAAGAAGAGCGAAAAAGCAACGTTCAATGCTTTAGGGAACGTAAAGCATCGAATTGCCATTGCGTCTGGGAAGGGTGGCGTTGGTAAATCTACCGTAACAAGCAACCTTGCGGTTACCCTTGCTAAGCTGGGCTATAAGGTGGGTTTGATTGATGCCGATATCTACGGACCATCTATGCCTAAGATGTTTGGCTTGGAGGATGCCAAACCGCTGATGGTTGAGGTTGAGGGACAAGAGCTGATCGAACCAGTTGAGAAGTACGGAGTAAAGGTAATATCTGTTGGCTTTTTTGTTAAGCTCGAGGATGCACTTGTATGGCGTGGCCCAATGGCTACCAATGCGCTTCGCCAGATCATACAGCAGGTTAACTGGGGCGAGCTCGATTTCCTCCTTTTCGATCTTCCTCCTGGCACTGGCGATGTTCATATCACCCTATCAACGGAGTTTCGTCCTGATGGTGTAATTATTGTTGGTACCCCTCAAGAGGTTGCTTTGGCCGATGTTATAAAGGGTATAAAGATGTTTACTGGCGCTAACCTTAATATTCCAATACTTGGTATAGTAGAAAATATGGCATGGTTTACTCCTGCCGAGCTTCCTAACAACAAGTACTACATATTCGGCAAAGAGGGCTGCAAAAACCTCGCCGAGAAGTACAAGCTCCCTCTGCTAGGCCAGATTCCAATCGTACAGAGCGTTTGCGAGGGTGGAGATAGCGGTGTACCTTCATCGCTATCCAACACTATAGTTGGTTGCACCTTCGATGAAATTGCTCAAAACGCTATTGCTGAGTTAAATAAGCTTTCTTCCTAAACACCAACTCTTACTTCAATGGATGCCAACCCCAACGTTATCGAACGTATTGAAAAAGCTCTTGACACCATTCGCCCATTCCTGAAAAATGATGGTGGCGACGTAAAAATCGTCGAAGTCACCCCCGAAATGGTTGTTAAAGTGGTGCTGCTGGGCGCCTGCAAAAGCTGTCCTTTTAGCGTAATGACCCTAAAAAACGGAATTGAGCTTGCTATCAAGCGCGATGTTCCTGAAATTGTTGAGGTAATAGCCATTCAGGAGGATGAGCTGCTAATGTAGCAATCCTTCCGTGTAAAGCATTTTAAGCCGTAGCTCCTTGGTAATTTACCTCGAAGCTGCGGCTTCTCGATTTCTAACTCAGCTTTTTTTGCTATAATTGTCTGCTTAAAACTAGCTGTAAGGCAGCGCTTAGGTTAAATAAACCCGTATATTTTGAAAAAGCTACTCTTTGCAATATCAATCCTGCTTCTATGGGGATGTTCGACCCAAAAAAACACGCTTGTATCTCGTACCTACCACAACGTTACGGCAAGGTACAACTACCTTTTTAATGCAAAAGAGAGCTTTAACGAAAGCGTAAAGCAGCTAAATAAAGATTATCCTTACAGCTATACCACAACGCTTCCTATCTTTCTATTCTCCGAAAAGCTTGCTCCTTCTAAAACTAACGAAGGGATGGAGAGAGCAATTCTTAAGAGCGGGTTGCTAGTAAAGTACCACTCTATAACTGTAAAACCCAAAAATGCTAAGCAGGATACCAAAGAGCAGAGAGCCTTTTACAACCAGCGGGAGTTTTGTAGGTATGTAGATGATGCGTACCTGTACATTGCGAAAGGAAATGCCTACCTCCAACAGTACGATAAGTCGCGTCAGGCAATCGACCAAATTGTGCTTAACTACCCAAATGCCAATTCGTATGCTGATGCCGTTATTTGGAAAGCTATAATCGCAGGTGCCGAAAACGATATGGTGATGTATGCTGATGCGCTAGGCACTGCCAACAGCGTAAAAGGACTAACATCGAGGCAGCAGGCTTTGCTTAAAGCTGCTTGGGCCGACTTCTACATTAAGAAGGCCGACTTCGCCAATGCTATCCCAAACCTTGAGGCTGCTGCAACCTTAGAGCCTAACAAGATGGATAGAGCGCGCTATACCTTTATTCTTGCTCAGCTGTACCTCAAAACAAATAAAAAGCAGCAAGCTGCCGAAACTTTTAGAAAAGCTGCAAAATCATCCCCTTCGTACGAAATGGCTTTTAACGCTCAGCTAAACGAAGCTCGCTCCTACACCAGCGGCAGTAGGGCCGAGCTGAAATCGCTCCTTTTAAAAATGGCTCGTAACGAGAAGAACTCGCCCTACAGAGACCAAATCTTCTATACTATTGGTAAGATTAACCAGCAGGATGGCAAAAGCGAAGAGGCTTTGCAAAATTTTCGTAAGTCGCTAGATATTAGCATTCCTGGCACAAATCAAAAGGGACTAACCTTTGCTGCTATTGGCGATATTCTTTTTGAAAAGCGCGACTTTGTGCATGCTCAGTCTTACTACGATAGCGCTTCAACAAACATCGAACCTACGCATCCTTCGTTTGCCGAGATACGTGGTAAGGCAACCCAGCTTGGGCCTCTTGCCGAAAATACACGCAGCTACTATCGGTACGACAGCCTACTAGCTCTTTCGGAGCTGCCCGCTAACGACCTCTATAAGCTTATCGACAAAAAGATTGCTGATATCCATGCTGCAAATGCTCGTAGCATGGAGGAAGAAAACCTTCAACGCCAAGCTCTTTTAAACCAAAATTCGCTGAATACTAGCAGCAACCAATCCGGCAGCTGGTACTTCTACAACCAAACTACTCTTGCTTTTGGGGCTAATGAGTTTAAAATGCGATGGGGGCAACGAAAGCTGGAGGATAACTGGCGTAGAAAAAATAAGGGCACAATCGAGCAGCTGGCTGAAGAACAGAAACAGGAAGAGAGAAAGCATGAGGAGAAGTTGTCTCCGCTCTCACGCGAATTTTACCTAAAGGATATCCCAAAAACTACGACAGAAAAGGCTAAGATGCAGGAGCTAAAGCAGGCTGCTCTTGTAAGCATTGCAGAAGCTTACCGGTCGGATATAGATGACCCAACAAAAGCAATCGAAGTATTAGGTCAGCTTAACTTTGCCACGGCTTCAAAAGCTTCGCTGATAAGGGCTTACTCTACCCTTTACCGTTCGTACCTTGCGCTTAACGACATCCCAAACAGCCAAAAGTATAAGCAGCTTATTGTCGAGCAGTTCCCTCAAAGCGAGCTTGCTCAGTCGGTAAGCGGATCGGCATCGGGTAGCTCGTTACAAAATCAAACAGAGAGCAGGGCACTCACCGAAAGTGTTGACCTGCTCAACAAAGGACGGTTTGCCGACTGCCTTGCTTTACTTAGTAGCTACCAAAAAGATAGCACGCTACAAAAATCACCACAGCTATCGCTAGTAAGAGCAATGGCTATCGGAGGCTTAAACGGAAAGGATGCCTACCGCAAAGAGCTAGCGCAAATTATTGATACCTTTCCAAACAGCGAAGCCGCTAAAAGTGCAAAAGAGTACCTAACAAGCCTCAACAACGAAACCTTAGAGGCGCTAAGCAAAGCTCCTAATGCTGCTAGCGAAACGCCAACAAGCGCAGCTGTTGCCACTCCTTTTACTCCCAATAGTGCTTCTAAGTATATGCCTTCTGAAGGTGCGCACACTGCTATCATCATCATCTCCAAAAAAGTAAGCTTTAACCAGCTTAAGTTTAACCTAACATCGCTCAATCTCGAGGCTATGCCCGAGGCCGATCTTAACATACAGCAGCTTCCCTACGACGATAGCAATATTATTGTTGCCATTACCCCTTTTGAAAACAAGAAGAAGGCGATGGAGTACTACTATGTTCTTGTAGAGAAGCAATCGCTTATTAGCCAAACAGGTGCAGATGTTTTTGCGATATTTGCCATATCGAACGAGAACCTAAACCTGCTACAGAAAGAAAAAACGCTCGACACTTACGCCAGCTTCTTTATGGAGAGCTACATAAAGTAGCAGCTGTAAAATCGAGCTATAACCTTTGGCCAACCTTTGCGTATAATTAGGTTGAGCCTTTGCAAAAAATGCAATACTGTCACTAATAAAGTAAATGATTATAGCTATTAACGGATTAGCCGAACTAGACAATGCTGCTAAACAGGTTGTAAAGGCTATTGGTAATCGTAAGATTGTTGCGCTCTACGGACAGATGGGTGCTGGAAAAACAACCCTCGTAAAGCATCTATGCAGCACACTTGGTGTGCACGATGTGGTAAATAGCCCAACATTCTCGTTGGTTAACGAGTATCAGCTGCCGAATGGTGACCCAATCTACCACTTCGACTTTTACCGCATTAACAAAGTAGAGGAGGCTTACGATTTTGGCTACGAGGAGTACTTCTTTAGCAACCACCTATGCCTTGTAGAGTGGCCCGAAGTTATTGAAGATCTTATTCCCGATGATGCTGCAAAGCTGTACATTAGGGTATTAAATGATGGTACACGAGAGATACAAATAGACTAACTATCAGTGTTATGGTAGAGGAGAATAGCAAAACCAAGTCTAGCTTTCCTTTTGCATGGGGGTTTAACCCTCAAGAGGAGATGCTGGAGGTAACCCGAAAAACTAAAAAGCTTACCATCGGGATTCCGAAGGAAACCACCTGTGGCGAAACTCGTATTCCGCTTACACCCGAGGCGGTTAAGCTGCTAACTCAACGTGGGCACGAGGTGGTTATCGAAGCTGATGCTGGTGTTAATGCCAACTTCTCCAACCTCCACTACTCCGAAAATGGGGCAACCATCGTACAGTCGGCTCGCGAGGTGTTTACCTCTGATGTGGTAATAAAGGTCTCTCCGTTTAGCATTGAGGAAGTGCCTCTTATGAACGTCAACCAAACCATCATCTCATCGCTCCACCTCAACAAGTACACTTCCGATTTTATCAAGGCAATAATGCAAAAAAAGGTAACAGCAATCGCCTCCGATGCTATTAAGGATGTTGATGGCTGCTACCCAATCGTTCGCTCGATGAGCTCGCTTGCTGGCTCTACCGCTATCCTGGTAGCTGCCGAGCTTATGAGCACTACCAACAAAGGTAAAGGCGTGCTTCTCGGAAGCATTCCGGGCATTACTCCTGCCGAAGTAGTGATTCTGGGTGCCAGTACTGCTGGCGAATATGCTGCTAAGGCAGCTTTGGGCTTAGGTGCCGAAGTCAAAATTATCGACCATTCCATAAAAAGGCTTACCGAGATTCAGTACTTGCTCGGCCAAAGGGTATATACGAGCAACTATCACCCACAAATCATAGAAAAAATACTTAAAACTGCCGATGTCGTAATTGCAACTAGCATTCCGGAGGATTCCAAAAATAGAATTCAGATTGATGAGGAGCTGGTTAAAATAATGAAAAATGGTGCGGTTATTATTGACCTAACGGTTGATAGGGGCGGAACCTTTGCCACTTCGGAGTACAAAACAAACAACGAACCGCCTTTTATTAAGCATAATGTTATCCACTACTGCATCCCCAACATCACTTCGAGGGTTGCTCGAACTGCATCCATTGCTCTTAGCAACGTTTACATGCCGCTGCTCGAATGCATTGCTGATGCCCCTAGCATCAAAGCTTACCTAAAAGAGAATACTGGAATACGTAATGGCGTTTACGTTTTTAATGGGATGTTAACCAACAGCTATCTTGGCGAGGTGTACAACATTCCTTCGCGCGACATCGACCTGCTTATGGCCGCCTTTTAGGGCTACTGCGCTACAAAACGATAGGTTATTGAACCTCTCTGGCTAGATGGGGCCTTCTCGTCGATGGTAAATCGTGAGCGCTTTGCGGCACGTACTGCTTCGGCAAAAAGGCATTCGCTTGCGGTGCTCCGTGCCGATATTGATGCCGATACCACCTGCCCTCTAGTATTTACTACAATATCTACCACAACATCTCCACCTCCTTCGCAAAGGTAGGCTGGTACAGGTAGGCTTACTCCTTGGCGCCCTTCTAACGAGTACGACAAAACGGACGCTCCTCTATAAGCCTTTTCGCTACTCGATCTGCTGCTTGCCGATCCTTGTCCTGCTTCCTGATTGTTCTGCTTATCGGCCTCCAACGATTTTTTATATAGCTGCTGGTTGGCCCTCATGCGCTCTTCTAACCTTCTAGCTTCTTCGTAAACGGGGTTCGACTTCCCAAACTTGTCGTCAACAAGCTTGTCGGTAAGCTTATTTAGGTTGCTATTTACGGCAACATTTCTAACTTCCGAAGCCTTGCTTGCTGGGGTAGTAGACGGAAGCTGTGCTTCGCTACTTTTTACTGGTGGTTCCTGGGGTTTATTCTGCTCTGCTTTTTCGAGCTGCGAAGGACTAACCAGCTCGAGAGCAACCATCGTTTCGGTTGGAGGGACTGGGTTAAGCTTGAGTATAAGCACAACTAGCAGCAATACCAGGTGAAAAACGACTGTGCTCAGCAACCCAACCTGATGCTCAACTATCCACTGCTTCGCGCTTCGTGGCTGACCCTCTTTGAATATATCCTCCATGTAGCCTGTCAAAATTTAGACAAAAATACACATTACGAATCAATTGACAATTGAGGTGGACCGTTAGAATTTGCGACACACGATTTCCGACACAAGACACACGATTTCCGAAAAAACTAACGCAGAGACTCAAAGGCACAGAGTTACACCGAGTTAAATCTTTGGTTGCTTTTCCGACTACCGATTCCTAGACACCCATCACTTCGTTACTTGTCACTGAAGTTACAACCTACCAACGGCATACTACGTCCATAAGTAGCGTAACCCTACCCCCGTAGGCACCGTGGCGAAGCCACACCAGACCGTACGAATTCTGT
>Ga0062381_10000325_pt1 | contig 12224 bp, 10 predicted proteins | sample DOMMetBare1Fresh_2_FD_59506 | JGI IMG/M metagenome (GOLD analysis project Ga0062381, IMG submission 59506) | Wetland sediment microbial communities from St. Louis River estuary, USA, under dissolved organic matter induced mercury methylation -... | ecosystem: Environmental > Aquatic >... | reverse complement strand
CTTGGCAGAAGGATCCCAATGGCGGGTTTCTTGGAAAATAGCGCCGCCCTCTTCAAGCACTTCGGCCTGCCGGCATATCTCATAGGCAAGACCATCGTGCAGGTTCTTGAAGCTATTGATGTTCTTCAGCTCGGTTTTAACCCCAAGCTCTTGGGAACCGCGACGACGCAATGAAATGTTGCCGTCGGCGCGCAGGCTGCCCTCTTCCATGCTGCAATCCGAAATACCCAAGGCCAAGAATATCTGACGCAGCTTCTGCATGAAGAGCCGCGCCTCTTCGGGTGTGCGAAGGTCGGGTTCGGTCACTAGCTCCATCAGAGGAGTACCCGCACGATTGTAGTCGACGAGAGAATGGGTTGCACCGGCGATGCGGCCTTCCCCTCCGCCGACATGGATCATCTTGCCCGCATCCTCTTCGAGGTGGATACGGGTTATGCCGATATGGGCGACGTACGCTTCTGCTGCGCCTTGGGCCTCAGACGCATCGATGCGTTCGGACGCGCCGGGTCCATCCACGTCCAAATCGAGGTGACCCCTCATGCAGAATGCCTTGGGACCCTGAGTGGTCTGAAAGTTCTTCGCCATATCGGGATACATATACCCCTTGCGGTAGAACATCGTGTGCTTCTCTATATCGCAGTTGGTAGCCAGTCCGGCCAGCACGATGCTTTCGATGGCGGCTCTGTTGGGCACCGGCAATGCACCGGGAAGGCCCAGGCACACGGGACAGGTGCGTGTATTAGGCTCACCGCCGAATTCCAGCTTGCAACCGCAGAACATCTTGGTTTCAAGGGTGGTCAGCTCGCAGTGGGCTTCCAAGCCGATAACGGCCTCCCAATCCTTCAGGACTTCTTCCAAGCGCTTCATCGGGCACCGTCCTTCCGGTCGAGGGTCGCACGCGCTGCCGCATCGGCCGAACTTGCGGCGTCGTCTGCGAAGGCAGGTGCGACGGAAACGGCTTCGTAGCAGGATTCCAAAGCCGCCGCCGCGCGGAACATGTCGGCATCTTTGAACGCAGGGGCGATCAATTGGGCTCCGATAGGCAGACCGGTATCGGCTCCCAAGCCAATGGGAACGCTCATGCCGCCATTGCCCGCAATATTGATCGAGATAGTGAACATATCGGAGAGGTACATGCTGGTCGGATCGCTTATTTCCCCGAATTCAAATGCCGTACGCGGGGAAACAGGAGCGAGAATGCAGTCGACCTTCTCGTAGGCTTGGGCGTAATCCTGCGTAATGAGCGTACGAATCTGCTGAGCCGGATAATAATAGGTGTCGTACACGCCCGCAGACAAAAGATAGCTCCCCAGCATAATGCGACGCTTCGCTTCGGCTCCGAAACCATGGGCGCGCGATGCCTCGTACTGGCTTTCAAGGTTGGCATGGCCGGGATCGCAGTAGCCGTACCGTATACCATCGAAACGGGCCAGGTTGGAAAAGGCTTCACAGGGACCCAAGACGTAATAGGCGCTCATGGCGGCACGGGCATTGGGCAAATCGACTTCGACAAGTTCGACCCCAAGGGAAACGAGCCTTTGGGCGGCATCTTCGATGGCCGCCTTCACTTCGGGCTCCAAACCTTCGGCTTCCATGAACGAAGGCACGATGCCTATGCGCATACCTTCGACACCCTTATCGAGGGAAGCAGCGAAATCGACAGCGCATTCTTGGCTGGTGCAATCAAGAGGGTCGCGTCCTGCAAGGGCATTGAGGGCAAGTGCCGCATCGCGCACATTACGCGCAAAAGGACCTACCTGGTCAAGCGAGCTGCCGAACGCCACAACGCCGTAGCGCGAGACTACGCCGTACGTGGGCTTCACTGCCACGACCCCGCAGAAACTGCCTGGCTGGCGGATAGAGCCGCCGGTGTCGCTGCCCAAGGACACCGTCACCATACCCGAGGCGACCGCAGCAGCACTGCCGCCCGAACTGCCGCCTGGAACACGGCTTGTATCCCAGGGATTCTTAGTAGGGCCGAAAGCACTCGTTTCCGTAGAACTGCCGAATGCGAATTCGTCCATATTCAGCTTGCCCATGGGCAAGCCCCCTGCGTCGATCATGCGCTGAACGCACGTAGCGGTGTACGGAGCGACATAGTTTTGCAGCATGCGCGACGAACAGGTAGTATGCGTACCTTTTTGGTTCATGTTGTCCTTGAAGGCCACGGGGACGCCCGCCAAGGGGCCGCAATCAGCGAATGAACCGGAAGCTATGGCGGCATCGATTTCGTCTGCCTTAGCTAACGCCAGTTCGGGAGTGGTTTCAAGAAACGCATTGAGAGAGCCGTTGATCGCGGCGATACGTGCAATGCTGGATTCGGCCACTTCGCGCGCAGTGAACTCGTGCGCACGCAATCCGGCCTGAATAGCCGCAACGCTCATGCAAGCAAATTCCATTATTGATCGCCTCCGCCCAGGATAGAGGGGACCTCAAAGCTTCCAGCCTGCTGCTTCGGGGCGTTCTCCAATGCCTCGTGCTGGGTGAAGCCTTCTTTGCATACATCTTCACGCATCACATTGCTCAAATCGCCGATAGGATGAAACGTAGGTTCTACACCTTCCAAATCGTATCCGGTGATGGGCTTCAAGCTCTCGATGATCGTATTCAAATCGGCGGTCATCTGCTGCAGTTCCCCATCGGCCAAACCGATGCGGACGCTTTCGGAAATGTCGCGCACATCTTTTTCCGTCACATGCTGGGTCATGATGTTCCTTCACTGCATTCATTACGCAACCCTCTGCGCGATCGTGCGCAAGGGCGTGTCCTGCATTTTGCGCATCGCGCGTTCGCACACGCGAAACTATTCAATGATAACAAAGCGCGCGCCGCTGTGGCACGCAGAGAGCCCCGAGACACGAACTCTTAACGTCATAAGACCCGAAATACGGCTTCGCACCTTTCCCGAAGGTGGCGAACCGAATGATTTCCGCACGACGGAGGCAGCATTGAATTACAATCAGAGCGAAAAGGCGCGGCGGACGCGCGAATCGAATCGGAGAGAACGAGGCATACCATGGATGAAGTGCTCGATTTCCTGAAAAAATGCGGAACCTACTATCTTGCCACCGTCGAGGAAGACCAGCCGCGCGTACGGCCCTTCGGCACCATCAACAAGTACCATGAGCGCCTGTATATTCAAACCGGCAAGGTAAAGAACGTCTCCGCCCAGCTGCATGCGGACCCGAAAGTGGAGCTGACTGCCTTCGACGGAAAGCAATGGCTGCGCGTCACGGCCCGCGCCCTAGAAGACCCGAACATAGACGCCCAGCAGGACATGCTCGATAACTACCCCGCGCTGACCATGTATGCCGCAGGGGACGGCAACACCGAAGTCTTCTATCTGGAAGACGTCACTGCCACGTTCAGTTCGTTCACCACCGAGCCGCGCACGGTTTCGTTCTAGAAGCCGATGAGCACCACCCACGACGACACCGGGGGCCTTTATGCGCGCCCCGAAGGATACCGGCATATCGACCACGGTTTCGACCCCGTATACGACGAGCATTCGCGCGTTCTTGTACTGGGTTCGTTCCCCTCGGTTGCGTCGCGTGACAATGGTTTCTATTACGGCAACCCGCGCAATCGTTTCTGGCCCGTGCTTGCAGTATGCACGGGCCAGAGTATTTCGTCCCAACTGGCACCTGAAGAATCCATTGCCGCCAAAAAACGCCTATTGCTCAGCGAGGGCATAGCCTTGTGGGATGTCGTCGAAAGCTGCGACATACGGGGATCGAGCGACAGCACGATTCGCAACGTCGTTCCCGTCCCCCTCGAAAATATACTGGACAACACCTGCATCCGGGCCGTTATCGCCAACGGGCGCACCGCCGAAAAACTCTATCGGAATCTTCTGCAAGCCCGAACCGGCATCGAAGCGATCGGGCTGCCGTCTACGAGCCCGGCGAACGCCGCCTATTCGCTCGAACGGCTGACCGAGCACTGGAAGAGCACCCTGGCACCCTACCTGCAGACCCGATAGCCCTGTAACGCCGAATATCTACTCTTTTACATTCAACCCAAGGAGAGATGCCAGCCCTGCGGCTTGAAAGACATTGACGGAAGCCCCCGCCAATTCGATAGGCGGTTTCGACACAATGGGGGCAATCAGCTCGCCATCCGAAAAATCGATTCCCGCAAGCTTCGTCTTGAAGAAGTCGTTTTCCACAAACCTGCATTCCGAAGGACGGAATCGCTCAAGTTGCATCTGGGAAAAAGAGGCTCGTGTGCAATCGGCACGCACGAACCTGACATCGGTAAAATGACATTCGTCGAAAAGAGCATCCGAGAACCGCGAATCCATAATCTCGACCATCGAAAGCGCAGCGTGGCCAAACCGCGCGCCCACCCCTTTGCACCGATTGAAACGGCATTTCTTGAAATAGCCTTCGGAGAAATCGCAGTTGGAGAAATCGCATTCATCAAACTCTACCTCGATAAACGTACAATGGGAGAGATCGCACGAAGACAAGGAGCAATTTTCGAAACGGCTGCGATCTATTTCAGCATTGTCATAGCAGCCCCCGTCTATGCGAACGTTGGAAAAAAGCCTGCGCGTCATCGCGCATTCCGATTCGCGCGACCTCATGGCGGCAAAAGCAAAATCGTCCGTCTCAGTCAACGCACCCAGATGTTCCAGGCAGTCGAGACTCCATGGCCGCATAATATTCTCTCGCATAGTACCCATCCTTTCAGCGAGAAAACATCATAGCAGCTTGAAGGGACAGGTATACTGGGACGAATCTGGCAGGGAAAGAGGGGACCATGGAAGAGCATCGCACGCACCCGTATGAAAACGGGAAGGCATCCGCAGCCCTATCGCGCCGTGCCTTCATCGGAGCATCCCTCGCAGCTGCCGCGAGCATCTGGGGGCTTTCCGGTTGCACCGGTTCGAACGAACAGCCTGCAGGCACCGAAACAGCATCAGGCCCAGACATCAACCGCAAGATCGCCATCATCCACACCAACGACACGCATGGACATGATGCCGGCCAGAATCCAGGATTCAGCATGGCGGCCGTAGCCCAATTGGCTCACGACTACGAAGAAAAGGGCTACTGGGTCTTGGTTCTCGATGCGGGCGATGCCATACAGGACGCCCTTTTGGTCGATGAATCAAAGGGTTCGTCAGCCATCGATTTTATGAACTCTGTCGGATATGCCGCTATGACGCTTGGAAACCACGAATTCGACTGGGGCTTGGACAACCTGAAAGCACTGCATACCAAGGCATCATTCCCTTTTTTGTCAGCAAATGTGATGACAGATTCGAAAAACACCCTCGTCGACCCCAATGTCATCTTCTCCTTGGACAATGGGGCGAATGTCGGCATCTTCGGCTTGACCACTCCCGAGACAAATACCAAAGTCAGCCCCGACAAGGTATCGGGGCTGACTTTCCTTGAAGGCGACAAGCTTTATGAATGCGCACGTAAGCAGGCTAAATACCTGCGCGCGCAGGGTTGCCGGCTGGTTATATGCTTGGGGCATCTAGGGTACGAAGGATCGGAAGAACCGAATCGGTCCGTCGATGTGCTGAAAAACGTCGATGGCATCGACGTTTTCATCGACGGGCACGACCACCTCGTCCAAAACGGGACCGTAAACGGAACCCTCCTTACCGAAACAGGATGCTGGCTGCAGAACATCGGCGTTATCACCTACGACGACGGAGTATTGGCCGAACAGCTCATTCCTTACGGCAGCTATGATGGTATCGATGCCAATACCCAGGCTATTATTGACCGTGCACAAGCAGATGTCGATGCCGCCTCGGCCGTACCCTTAGCCCAAACGGCCTTCGATTTGGATGGCAGTCGCAATCCCGGCATACGCGGCCGTGAGACGAATCTGGGCGATCTGGCATGCGACAGCATGCTCTGGGATGCCAAGAAGGTTGCAGGAGGCACAGCCGTCGACGGTGCCATCATAAACGCCGGAGCCCTTCGTGCATCCATTCCAGCGGGACCCATCACCCTGCGAGATATTAAATCAGTCTTCCCCTATGACGACCGCATACGCATCGTATCCGTTACAGGCGCTCAGCTTCTGGAAGCCATCGAGGCATCCACGTACCAAGTCCCCCAGCCATTCTCTGGATTCCCCCAGGTTGCAGGGATGCAGTACAGCATCGATACGGCGGCGACCTGGAATCCGGGAGACCAGTATCCGAAATCGACCTATCATGCTCCTGCGCAACCGGGAACACGCATCAAGATATCCGATGTTGGGGGTAAGGGTTTTTCAACCGATGCTCTCTACACCATAGCAACGAACGATTTCATAGCCGAAGGCGGCGATACCTATTACGCATTCAAACAAGCGGCGTCCGAGCGAGGAACCACATCGGGCAGCTTCGATTATGAAGCCTTCCAGAATTTCATCACCGATTCATTGAAGGGCACCGTTTACGATCCTTATTCGCAGCCTCAAGGACGCATAACTATAGCGTAGAGGACGACGGCCCCTCTTCAAAGCTGTCGACATACTGAAGAATAACGGCAGCGGACGTGGGAGTGCAGAGCTCGCCATCAAGGCGGGTTCTGCAGAGAGAAACCCCCTGCGCCAGAAGAACGGCAGTTGCAGGAGCCGGCACGTCGAGTACGCCATGGGCGCAGACCACGGTGCCGCTGCCTACCTGCACGGGCGTTGCGATTATGCGCTGGGGATCCAGCATTTCGACAGCCCGACATATGCGGAGTACCATACGGATAGCTTCGGCATTCCCCACCTCATGAAAATGCGTTTCATCGACAGGGCAGCCATGCACAGAAGCTTCCGCTTGGGCAAGGATGCCGTATATGCTGCGCATGTCGTCTTTCACCCGAGCGCTCACATCGGACATGTCGTCGATGCGCTGGAGCACCTGTGCAAGATCATGGCAATGGCCATCGGGAATACAACGCTCTATGGACGCATCGGGCTGGCCGCCCCGAAGCCGTATCATTTCCTCGAGTTGGCACACGATGCCCTGGCGTGTCGCATCCTGGGTAAGATCGAGATGAATTACATTCATAGCATCTGCCTATCGAACATGCCGAGACGAGACATGATTGATCATGGAAGCCTGATAGCCAGCCCCGAAGCCGTTATCGATGTTCACTACCGATACCCCGCTGGCACAGGAATTGAGCATCGCAAGAAGGGCCGCCACACCCCCGAATGAAGCCCCGTACCCAACGCTAGTGGGCACGGCGATAACCGGGCAGCTGGCAATACCGGCGATAACGCTGGGCAGAGCGCCTTCCATGCCGGCGACGGCCACTACCACACAAGCCTGTTCGATGTCGTCGGCATGGGCAAGAAGCCGATGAATACCCGCCACGCCTACGTCATAGAGCCTGACGACGCTGCTTCCCAGCATCTCAGCTGTGAGGGCAGCTTCTTCAGCCACCGCAAGGTCACTAGTTCCCGCAGCCGCCACGACAACCGTTCCGTTGCCATCAGGTTCAGGAATGCCCCCGATAATACCGATACGGGCTTCTGGATGGTAATCCAAGAAAAGCGGCTCATGCAGAATCGCAGCCTTATCAGCATCGAGACGGGTGATAAGCACCCGTTCTTGACCGGCCGTCGCCATCGAGTCGCAGATGCCGCGTATCTGAGCAGCCGTCTTGCCTTCTCCGTAGATTATTTCAGCGACACCCTGGCGCAATGCGCGATGGTGGTCGACCTTCGCATACCCCAAATCAGAAAACGGAGCCGTTTTCAAACTGGTTAGAGCCTTATCGATCGGGCAAGAACCGTCGGCAACGGCTGCAAGCATCGTCCGTACATGCTTCTCGTCCATATAACCCCTTTCCTGCCTGAAACGAGCCCCGCCCCTGGTAGCGCGATTCAATGCCATACCTTCGCGAAGCATACGTCAAGCATCAGACGTTGAACTTGAAATGCATGACGTCGCCGTCCTGCACCACATATTCCTTGCCTTCTTGGCGCAACTTGCCAGCTGCACGGCACCCCGCTTCACCGTCAAGATCGCTGTAATCTTGGAACGAAGCCGTTTCGGCTTTGATGAACCCGCGTTCGAAATCGGAATGGATGACCCCAGCCGCCTGAGGCGCTTTTGCCCCGATGGCAACCGTCCATGCACGGGTTTCCGTTTCACCGCTGGTAAAGTAGCTCTGCAGCCCCAGCAACCGATAGGCTTCGCGAATCAACCGGGCAAGACCGCTTTCCTTCAAACCCAAAGCCTCAAGATATTCTTTGGCCTCCGCAGGATCGAGCTCTGCCAGATCGGCTTCAACCTTGGCGCAGATGGGAACTGGAATCGTTCCGTCGATTTCTGGAAGATCGGCTGCAAGCGCATCCTCGTCGACATTGGCGATATAGAGCATGGGCTTCATAGTCAGCAGGTGCAGATCATGAATACTCTCGGCTTCTTCTTCGGAAAGACCGAGGGTACGGGCGCGATGCCCTTCGTTCAATCCCTCCTCGACCTTGGAAGCCGTCTGAAAGCGCAACATCAGGCCTTTATCGCGCTTCGCTTCCTTTTCTAAACGCCCCATCGCCTTTTCCAGCGTAGCCAGATCGGCAAGGATAAGCTCGGTTTTGATTGTTTCGGCATCGCTGCATGGATCGACTTTGCCACCGACATGCACGACATCGGGATCACTGAAAAAACGGACGACTTCGCAGATAGCATCGGTCTCCCGAATATTGGCCAGGAACTGGTTCCCCAGCCCTTCCCCCTTCGAAGCACCCGCTACCAGACCGGCTATATCGACGAATTCCACCGTTGCAGGAACGATGCGCGCCGGATGATCGATTTCGGCTAGCCGGTTCAAACGCTCGTCGGGCACGGGGACGATACCGACGTTGGGTTCGATCGTGGCGAACGGATAATTGGCAGCCAAGCCGCCTTTATTGGTAAGAGCCGTGAACAGCGTCGATTTACCGACGTTGGGCAGGCCGACGATGCCGATGGAAAGCGACATGGTGAACTCCTTCTGAAGCTATACGGTTCTGCCATGATAGCACGAAGAGGGCCCGGAAAAGCCCTCTTCGCAAAGCCGGATGCAGACCCTATCAGAGATTGATGATGCCAGCTGCATTCAAAATGTAGCTGACCAGAATGACGACCATAAACACCGGGGCGATATACTTGACCATAACCACGAACAGCTTCTCCGCATGGAATGGCGAAGATTGTTTTACCTCTTCGATCAGTATCTTCGGCTTGATGATATAGCCGACGAACAAGCAGGTCAGCAATGCCACAATAGGCATAAGAACCGTATTCGAAATAAAATCGAAGAAGTCGAGCAACTGCGAACCCTGGTACGTTCCAAACCCGAATAGCGAGTACATTGGATCCATCCATAGAAGATTGTTGTACCCCATGTTGACGAAGATACCTACCACAAAAATGACGGCCGCAGCGATGATAATCGCCATCTTGCGCGTGATGTCGAATTTGTCGCAGACAATCGAAACGCAGGTCTCGAACAAGCTGATCGAACTAGTCAGTGCGGCGAAAAACACGAGGGCGAAAAAGATGAACCCGATGATGTTGCCTGCAATGCCGAGATTTTGGAATACCTGGGGCAAGACACCGAACATAAGTCCCGGGCCCGCTTTAGCAGCCACGGCGTCCGCGCTTCCGGTAACGCTGAAAGCCGCCGGGATGATCATGAAACCAGCCAAAATAGCGATGCCCGTATCGAATATCTCGATATGTCGCACGGAAGCTTCCAGATCATGGTCTTTTTGGAAATACGAACCGTACGTGATCATAATTCCCATAGCCAACGACAAGCTGAAAAACATCTGACCCATTGCAGCGACCACCAGCTCAACGGACATTTTGGAAAAATCAGGAATGAGGTAATACGCCAAACCGTCAAGACCACCGGGCAGCGTGGCCGAATAGATAGACAGCCCAACAGACATGACAATCAGTGCGACCATGAGCACTTTGTTCACACGCTCGATACCCCGCTGCACGCCTAAAGCAACCACGAAGAACGTTAGCATCAAAAAGACGACCAGCCAGAGATACGTCTCGTTGTTGTTAACGATAAAACTAGTGAAATAGGTAGATACTCCTAAATCTGCAGCGGGCTCTGCGATGTACGCAACCATATATTTCGTGACCCAACCACCGATGATGCAGTAATAAGGCGTGATGATAAAAGGGACAAGGCTGGCCAATACACCGATAAAGGCGTACTTCTTACCAAAGCTGGAAAATGCGCCGATTGCACTCTGCCCGGTTTTGCGCCCCAGCGCCGTTTCCGCCATCATCAACGTAAAACCGAACGTCACGACCAGAATTACATACACCAACAAAAAAGCACCGCCGCCGTATTTAGCCGCCAGATACGGGAAACGCCACACATTGCCCAGCCCAACGGCACTCGCCGCAGCTGCGAGGATAAAACCCCACTTGCCCGACCACGAAGACCGTGCCGGTGCATCCGATGAAACCATGCAGAAAACCTCCTGGGAAAATAGACAGGGGGAGCAGTATACCGTTATATCAAGTTCGCTATGCTCTTTTCTGTGAGTTCAGCGTATCGAAATACTGACAAGGGAAGGCTGCGTTATCATAATTCCCATTGCGGGGCGCCATCGTCTATTTCGAAACGAAAACCGCAGAACCGGATTGCCGGCAGGCATCGTCCGAGCCCCTGTGGCATAGTCGGGGAAAGCGCCTTCGCCGATAACTCGAGAAGGAGCGAATATCCCATGTGCGGTATCTGCGGTTTTACCGGTGCAAGCGTCGATGACGCAGCCGTCCTGAAAAGCATGTGCGACATCATGGCCCATCGCGGGCCCGACGGAGAAGGCCAGTACCTCGCCGACGGCATTGCGTTCGGCCATAGACGCCTGTCCCTCATCGACCTAGAAAGCGGCAATCAGCCCATGGTGCGCGAAACGGGTGCACCGAATGCTCGTGTGACCAGCCCCAGCGCCCAAGGCGGTGCAACATTCGAAAGCGGCGAGTTCGCCATCGTATTCAACGGCGAACTGTACAATTACCGCGCCCTGCGCGAACAGCTGCAGCGGGAAGGCTGGACATTCCAAACCGAATCGGACACCGAAGTACTGCTGGTCGGCTATATCGCCTGGGGTGAAGAGGTACTGCAGCGCATCCGGGGCATGTTCGCTTTCGCCATTTGGAACAGGACCAGCAAAGAACTATTCTGCGCCCGCGATTTCTTCGGAATCAAACCTTTTTACTACACGCAAGCCGCCGGACATTTCATTTTCGCATCCGAGATAAAAGGCATCTTGGAGCATCCCGCATACGAGCGGAAGCTGAATGAAGAAGCACTTGACCAGTATCTTTGCTTCCAATTTTCCGCACTCCCTGAAACATTTTTCAAGGGAATCTTCAAACTGGCTCCCGCCCACTGCATGCACGTGCACGCAGACGGAACGAAGGACATCAGCCGGTATTGGACGCCCTCGTACGCCATCGACGAAAAGCGTTCGTATGATGAGACGATCGACGCCATCGACACCGTCATGCAGGATTCGGTGAAATACCATATGGTAGCTGATGTTGAAGTCGGCTCATTCCTTTCGAGCGGCATCGACTCCAGTTACCTGACCGCCAGCCTGAACAAGCAAAGCGACAGAATAAAGACCTTTACCGTCGGGTTTTCCGAGTATTCTGGCGAGCGCGACGAGATATCGTGGGCAAAAGAGCTTTCCGACGAACTGCATATCGAAAACAACTCTCGCTTCATCAATGAAAACGACTTCTGGAAAAGTCTGGCGCGCGTTCAATGGCACATGGATGAACCCTCTGCAGACCCCAGTGCCGTCGCCTTGTATTTTGTCGATGCTGAAGCCGCCAAGAAAGTAAAAGCCGTCCTTTCAGGTGAAGGCGCTGACGAATTCTTCGGCGGATACCGCATATATCAAACACCTTTCGCCAACCGCAAGCTGGGATGGGTTCCCAAGCCCTTGCTGCACGGCGCGTCTTCCATACTCCGCTCGTTGCATGTCCGCGGGGCGAATTATCTGGAACGAGCCAGCGAAACCGTAGAAGACTGGTATTACACCAATGCGAACGGGGTTGCCTTCTCATTCAAAGAAGCACAGCAGCTCTTGAAGCACACAAGCACCGATGTCACCCCTCAGCAACTATGCGCATCCACCTATGCCCAAGTGAAAGATCAAGACGAGACGACCCGTATGCAATACCTCGATCTTCATTTTTGGCTCATAGGCGACATCCTGCTCAAAACGGACAAGATGAGTATGGCCCATTC
>Ga0062381_10000312_pt1 | contig 12503 bp, 7 predicted proteins | sample DOMMetBare1Fresh_2_FD_59506 | JGI IMG/M metagenome (GOLD analysis project Ga0062381, IMG submission 59506) | Wetland sediment microbial communities from St. Louis River estuary, USA, under dissolved organic matter induced mercury methylation -... | ecosystem: Environmental > Aquatic > Freshwater... | reverse complement strand
TCAAAAACAAACAGGTGATTTTCTCAAAGGTAAAACATTTACCTGAAAGAAAATCACCTGTTCAGTGAGATTAAAGGCCGAATGATCAGAACTTCAGATCAGCCAGTTTTACGCCGACATTTCCTTTGGCTGAAGCTGTCATACGAACGGCCCCGGGCACCAGTGAAAGGTCGTTGACCGTTACGCTGTTCAGTTTGCCTTGCAGGCTCACACCGGGATAGACCGAATAGTTGGACAGCATTTTGTTGGTATCGGAAGTCAACTGTTTCAGCTGATCAGTCACCGGATAGGTGAGGTAAGGAATGATTTTCTTCAGGATCATTCCGTGCAGCAACCAGTTGGCCGATTTAGCCAGCACGTTTTTAGTTTTGATGTCAAACTCAGGCTCGGTGATTTCAATGGCGTTCTTCTCTTTGTTAAACGTCAGGTTGCCGGTAAAATAAACTTTGCCCTTCATCGAACCAATCAGGTCGGCGATAAAGATCGCTTTGCCCTGGCTGCCATAAATGGAAAGGTCTTTGATCGTAATCTTTTTACCAGCTTGTTCGAAGGTTTGATCCACCAACTGCTTTTTCGCCATTTCCGCTATTTTCTCAAACGTCACGTCAGCGGACAGATTAAGCGTAAACTGCTGCGGCGGACGATTCAGGTATTTGAACTCAGGCAGTGAGGTTTTGTTACCCAACAGCGGTTGCGCGCCGATCACCGATTCGATCTGCGAATAGAGCGAGATCGCCATATTCAGCTTATTGCCACTAGTAATGAACGGCGATACAAAAACATCTTTCGGAGTTATCTTCAGCCACATCTGATTTTCGGGGCTCACCTGCATCGGCTTTTGCACCTCGGACCAGGCCTGCGAAACGTATTTCTTCAAATCCACCGCATCCGACAGTGCTTTGTCTATTTTCTCATCGATGATCTTTTCGCATTTGGTCAGGGCCAGATTGGCCACCGGACCTACCGGCACGCTAATGCCGGCGACATTCAGCTTCGGAGTCTCAATCCATTGGTAGCCGTTTGATGTGGTTTTAGCCACCAGCTTCCAGTTTTTATCCAGCGTAATAGCCGTTTTGTAGTTGAGGACGATGGAGCCATTCGCTTCGTAGTTGTCTGCCAGGGTGATGCCCAGCTTCTGTACTTTCCAAGCAAATTTAGTCCATATTTTCAGAGGGACACGATATTCGATCACGTTGTTGGTGATGGTAAACGAGAAGGGTTGCGCTTTCCACACTTTCACGGTCAGGTCCTTATCCGCCAGATTGGAGCCTTCAAAAATCAGACCGTTCATTTTGGCATTGATTGCCGTTTCGAGCTTTTTCACATCCAGTTCGATCTGAAGCGGAAGTTCTGACATGGCGGGCGCCATCGTCGATGGGATATACGACTCTTTCGGCTTCTCGATCTGAGTCGTTTTACAGGATACAGCCACCACAGCCAGCACGGCTACGAGTAACTTCAAACTAATCTTTCTCATTGCTATGATTTTTATTTTCAACTAATACGGGGTAGATTACCGGATGCAAAAATAGGGGTTTTATTTCATAAAATGCTAAGGTTGTGGGGCTAATTAAATGCACCTCACATCCATCCCATGCCCTGCGATCGGGATTTTTTACTTTTGAGAAACCAACCATTAATTAGTAGTAATATCGCGAACCAATCAAGACGAACGTTCATTATACTACTATCTTTGCAAACGAATAATCAGCTTATGAGAAAGAAGATAAGCGAAATGATCCGTATTATTGAAGATGACGGATGGTATTTTGTCCGGCAAACAGGAAGCCACAAGCACTACCGGCATCCCAGCAAAGCCGGCACTGTCACCATCCCGGATCATGGAAAGTCAGTTGTGCTGGATCATGCGATAGTCAACTCAATATTGAAACAAGCCGGTTTAAAATAGAAAACGATGAATAAGATTATTATTGAAGTCTCATACACAGGTAGCCATTACGGAGCACACATCCCTCTTCTTCCGGGATGTATTACCACCGGGAATTCTATCAGCGAACTGGATGGCAACATGAAAGAAGCCATCCGGGGACATCTTGAAGTCTCGAAGGAATTTGGCGATGCTATACCTTTCGAATTCGAAGGTGAATATGAATTGGAATATCACTTGTCGGTAGAAGCCCTGATCAACCACTACAGCAGCATTTTCACCAAAGCCGCCCTGAGCCGCATTACCGGCATCAACGAACGCCAACTCTGGCACTACGCCGCCGGACTGCGCAAGCCCCGCCCCGCCCAACGCAAACGCATCGAGGAAGGGCTTCACAATCTGGGGAAAGAATTAATGTCATTATCGTTGGATTAATCAAGATCCCCATAACAAAAAATCCCGACCAACAGAGTTGATCGGGATTTTTTCGTTATATCAAACAGGTCTTATACGAAACGTTTGTCACTTCCTTCAATGTAGTTGATGAAAGCCTGATTCACTAAGCGTGTACCGCCGGGAGTCGGGTAATTTCCGGAGAAATACCAGTCGCCCTTGTTGTTCGGACAAGCCTTGTGCAATGCGGGAATCGTTTGATAAACAATCTCCACTTCGGCACGTGTACCTTTCGGAGTGAGGATTTCGGCAATCTTGGCAGAAATCTGCTCATCGGTGTAGCCGCTGTAGATATCGTTTACGTAGTTCACCACCTGCTCTTTGGGAAGGCCTTCCTGCGCTTTCGATTTGGCATATACCTCGTCGATTACATTTTGCTTGCCATCCTGTTTCAACAGTTCGATCGCTGCTTTGAATGCGATGAACTCGTTCATGCGCGACATGTCGATACCGTAGCAGTCCGGGAAACGGATTTGAGGTGAAGAGGAGACAATCACGATCTTTTTCGGTTGCAGGCGGTCCAGGATCTTGATGATACTTTGTTTCAACGTCGTACCACGCACGATACTATCATCGATCACCACCAGATTATCAATACCCGGACGGATAGATCCGTACGTTATATCGTAAACGTGAGTGGCCAGATCGTTGCGGTTTCCATCCTGAGCGATGAAAGTGCGCAGCTTGATATCCTTGATCGCAACCTTTTCGAAACGAATCCGGTTATCTAAAATAGACAACAAATCTTCGTCGCTGAGGTGGCCATTCTTCTCGCGGATCAGCTGGATTTTCTTTTGGTTATTGTAGTTCATCATTCCGCCGAGCAAACCATAGAAGGCCACTTCAGCTGTATTGGGAATGAAAGAGAATACTGTATTTTCAATATCGTAGTCGATAGATTTGAGTACCTGATCCACCAACAGGTTACCCAGCTCTTTGCGTTCGGTGTAGATCTCTTTGTCGCTTCCGCGGGAGAAATAGATGCGTTCGAATGAGCAGGCTTCCACATTCTTGGGTTCGTGGATTTGAGTCAGGTTTACAGTACCGTTTTGTTTGACCACGATACTTTGTCCGGGGTTCAGTTCTTTAACATCTTCGAATGCCACGTTCATCACCGTCTGGATCACCGGACGCTCCGAAGCCACCACCACCACTTCATCATCCTGGTAGTAGAATGCCGGGCGGATTCCCCATGGATCACGGAAAGCAAACATATCACCACATCCGATCAATCCGCACATCACGTATCCGCCATCCCACATGCGGCTGGCTTCACGAATGATGTTTTCCACATTCAGTTTCTCTTCAATCAACCGGTTCAGTTCGGTACCGTCCTGAGTCTTGTCTTTAAACTGTTCGTACAGCTTCTCAACCTCCTGATCAAGCAGGTAACCAATTAATTCAAGAACGATAAAAGTGTCGGCATTGTGGCGGGGGTGCTGTCCCTGAGATACGATAAAGTTGAATATTTCGTCAACATTGGTCAGGTTAAAGTTACCGGCAAGTGCAATATTGCGGCTCTTCCAGTTGTTGCGGCGAAGGAAAGGGTGAACGTAGGAAATGCCTGAACGGCCGGTAGTACTGTAGCGAAGGTGCCCCATGTAGAGTTGACCTTTGAAGGGGATGTTGTGAGAGTTTTCAGTATTGGCCATATCCTTTCCAATACTTTCAAAAGCATTTTGGATGGCATTCGCCCCCATCTGTCTTTCCCGAAAGATATACTCTTCTCCGGGTTGAACGTTCAGTTTTACGCAAGCTACACCTGCGCCTTCCTGGCCGCGGTTGTGTTGTTTCTCCATCAAGAGATAGAGCTTGTTCAACCCATAGGAATCAGTCCCGTACTTCTCCTTGTAGTATTCAAGTGGTTTCAATAACCGGATCATGGCTATACCACATTCGTGTTTGATGCTATCGGACATCTTTCAGGAATAAAGTTATGTAAATAAAAAAAGAGAACACAGACTATTTCTGATTCTCAGTCTCTCGTTTTTTTGCGTTACAAAAGTACGCATTATCCACGAAAATCTGACTACAGAATAGTCTGTGTTCTATATAAATGAATGTTATTTAAGGAACGTGTCGATTTCCTCAGCAGCTTTACGGCCTGAAGCAATAGCTCTTACCACAAGGCTGGCACCCAAATGAGCGTCACCTGCAGCGAATACTTTGCTTACAGAACTTTGTTGTGCTGCATTAACAGCTACGTTTTTGCGGCCGTCAAGATCAACACCAAGCTCGGTCAACAGACCTTCGTGTACCGGGTGAACGAATCCCATTGCCAGGAATACCAAATCCACTTTTAAAGTTTCTTTGTTGCCTGTGCGGTGGATAGTCATGCCGGTTTCGCCTTGTCTCCATTCTACTTCTTCGATTTCAACTTCAGTCAGCTGACCGTCTTTACCGATGAATTGTTTGGTTTCAAGATTCCAGCGACGGGTACATCCCTCTTCGTGAGAAGAAGAAGTTTTCAATACCATCGGGTAAGTAGGCCATGGAGTGGCTGGGTTGTGGTGTGCAGGAGGCATAGGCATAATCTCGATCTGAGTTACGCTTGCAGCACCGTGACGATTAGAAGTACCCACACAGTCAGAACCTGTATCACCACCACCAATCACCAATACGTGTTTGCCTTTAGCATTGATACGATCAGCTTCAGGGATTTCAACACCGGCAACTACGCGATTTTGCTGAGTCAGGAACTCAAGAGCGAAGTAAACACCTTTCAACTCACGTCCTTTGATCGGCAGGTCGCGGGGTTGTTCAGCTCCTACGGCAAGACATACAGCATCAAATTGCTCCATGATCTCTTTGCCGGTGATATCTTTACCCACGTGAACGCCGGTTTTGAACTCAACACCTTCTTCAGCCATCAGGTCCAAACGACGGTCGATGATTTTCTTATTCAGTTTAAAATCAGGAATACCGAAACGGAGCAGACCACCAATGGTTTCATTCTTTTCGAACAAAGTCACAGTGTGTCCTTTCAGGTTCAGCTGGTTAGCAGCAGCCATACCGGCAGGGCCACCACCGATTACTGCAACTTTCTTACCTGAGCGGTATTTAGGTGGATTCGCCTTGATATATCCTTCCTGGAACGCTTTCTCAACGATAGCAGCTTCGTTTTCACGAATAGTTACGGGGCTATCAGCCGACAGTTTCAACACACATGCTTTTTCGCAAGGTGCAGGACAGATGCGGCCGGTGAACTCTGGAAAGTCATCGGTAGCAACCAATGCCTCATAGGCTTCTTTCCATTTGCCTTTGTAGGCTAAATCCTGCCATTCCGGCTGACGGTTGGCTACGGGACATGCCCAGTGACAGAAGGGCACACCACAGTCCATACAGCGGGAAGCCTGCAATTTGCGGTCTTCCAGGTTCAGGGTTTGTTCTACCTCGCTGTAGTCATTTAGTCTTTCAGAAACCGGACGGTATCCGGCCTCTTTGCGTAGTATTGATAAAAATGCTTTAGGATTTCCCATAATGTTATGATTTAACCTGACAGGCTCTTGAAGCCTGTCAGGTTTTTTCTCTAATTAATAATCTCTCTCGACTTCAGCTATTTTTTTTTTCAGTGCAGCAGCCTTCTCTTCAACCAACACTTTCTTGTATTCAATAGGTGTTACTTTGATGAATTGACCGAGGTACTGATCCCAATTTTCCAACATGCGTTTTGCAAGCGGACTTTGAGTGTATTCGAAATGTCTTTCGATGTAGCCTTTCAGCTCTTTGGCATCGTACAGATCTTCAACAAGAGTAAGCTCTACCATTTCCATATTACAGAAGAAGTCGAAGTTGTCTTCTTTGTTCCAAACGTAAGCCACACCACCACTCATACCGGCAGCGAAGTTACGTCCGACAGTTCCTAACACAATGGTACGTCCACCAGTCATGTACTCGCAACAGTGGTCACCTGTTCCTTCCACAACAGCGGTTGCTCCACTGTTACGTACACAGAAACGCTCACCTACGCGGCCATTGATGTAAACTTCACCACTTGTAGCACCATAAAGCATCGTGTTACCGGCAATGATGTTGTTTTCAGGAGCGAAAAGACTTCCTGCAGGAGGAACAACAATCACTTTACCGCCAGAGAGACCTTTTCCGAGGTAGTCATTCGCATCTCCTTCGAGACGGAAAGTGATACCTTTTGCAAGGAACGCACCGAAACTTTGTCCGGCAGAGCCTTTGAAGTTGTAACGGATGGTATCTTCAGGTAAGCCTTCGTTTCCATATTTTTTAGCCACTTCACCTGACAACATCACACCCACAGAACGGTTAACGTTCACAATCGGGAAGTCTTGTTGTACGGGTTTGCCGGAGTTGATTGCATACTGTGATGCTTTAATCAGTTCGCGGTCTAGGATATCGTGGATTTCATGAATCTGATCTTTCACTTTACGAACTGCATTTTCAGCAGCTTCAGCCGGACGATACAGCAATTTCGACAAGTCGATTTTCTCTACTTTAGGGTTAGCGTTATCCGGTTTGAATTCGATCAGTTCGCTGTGGCCGATGATGTCATCCAGTTTGGTATAACCCATTTCAGCCAGGTGCTCACGCACGTCTTCTGCCAGGTAAGTGAAGAAGTTAACGAGGTATTCGTATTTACCAACGAAACGTTTGCGTAATTCTTCATCCTGAGTAGCCACACCCACAGGGCAGGTATTCAAGTGACATTTACGCATCATCACACAACCTAATACGATCAACGCAGAAGTTGCGAAACCAAACTCTTCAGCACCCAACAACGCTGCGATAACGATATCACGACCGGTTTTCAACTGACCGTCTGATTGCAGGGTTACCTGACCACGAAGGTTGTTGATTACCAGTGTCTGTTGTGTTTCAGCCAAACCTAATTCAGTAGGCAGACCGGCGTGTTTGATTGAGCTGGCAGGAGATGCACCTGTACCACCTTCAGCACCGGCAATGATGATTGAGTCAGCTTTCGCTTTCGCAACACCGGCAGCAATAGTACCCACACCACTTTCAGAAACCAGTTTCACACTGATCACGGCAGTCGGGTTAACGTTTTTCAGGTCGAAAATCAACTGTGCCAAATCCTCGATAGAGTAGATATCGTGGTGAGGAGGAGGTGAAATCAACGAGATACCCGGGATAGAGTGACGGGTTTTAGCAATCACTTTATCAACCTTGAAGCCCGGAAGCTGACCACCTTCACCCGGTTTTGCACCCTGAGCTACTTTGATCTGGATTTCGTCAGCGTTTACGAGGTATTCAGTTGTTACACCAAAACGACCTGAAGCCACCTGTTTGATAGCGCTTCGTTTAGAAGTACCGTCAGCCAGTTTTTTGAAACGTTCCGGATCTTCACCACCTTCACCGGTATTACTTTTACCGCCGAGGATGTTCATCGCGATCGCCATCGCTTCGTGAGCCTCTTTCGAGATTGAACCGAATGACATCGCACCGGTTACGAAACGTTTTGTAATCGCTGATGCAGGTTCAACCTGAGAGATATCGATCGGATTGCGTTTATATTGCATGAAGTCACGCAAGAAGATACGCTCCGGTTTCTCATCAACGATTTTAGTATATTCTTTGAATTTCTTGTAGCTTCCTAAGCGGGTTGCCAACTGCAATGCAGTGATTGACTCAGGATTCCATGCGTGTTTCTCACCGTCACGACGGTAAGCATAGTTACCCTGGTTGTCCAATTGAGGAGCCTCAACCGTCCAGTTGAACGCTTTGGTATGCAACGCAACAGTTTCGCGGGCGATGTCTTCAAGTTCAATACCCTCGATTTTGGTAACAGTTCCGGTGAAATATTTATCAACCACTTTGCTTGAGATACCGATAGCTTCGAAGATCTTAGCCCCTTTGTAACTTGCCAAAGTAGAGATTCCCATTTTAGAAAGCACTTTCAACAAACCTTTGTCAACCGCTTTCAGGTATTTCTTCTCAGCAGTGTGGTAATCAAGCTGGATTTCTTTTTCTTTAATCAGTTTATCCAATACGGCAAACGCCATGTAAGGATTGATTGCGCTCACTCCGTAACCGAACAACAACGCGAAGTCCATGATCTCACGAGGTTCTCCCGATTCGAGTACCAACGCGATTTGCATACGTTTGCGCTTGCTGATCAGGTGGTGGTGTACTGCAGAAACAGCCAGCAATGCAGGGATTGGAGCCATTTCAGCATTTACGCCGCGGTCAGACAGGATGATGTAGTTGATATCATCGTCCGCAGCAGCTTCGGCTTTCACTACCAACTCTTCCAATGCTTGTTCAAGACCTTTTTCACCTTCGCTTGCTTTGAATAAAGTAGGCAAAGTGATATTTTTAAAGCCTTTGTATTGCAGGTTGCTAAGGACATCCAATTGTGTATTAGTCAACAGACCGCTGTTCAAACGAACCATTTTGCAAAGACCGGCAGACGGCTCCAACAGGTTCTCGGTGATTGCGCCGATGTAACCGGTGTGAGACATCACCAACTCTTCACGGATCGGGTCGATCGGCGGGTTAGTTACCTGAGCAAATTGCTGACGGAAGTAACGCGACAGCGGTTGTGGTTTGTTAGAGATAACAGCAAGTGGAGTATCGTTACCCATCGAAGCAGTTGGCTCACCACCGTCACGACCCATAGGAAGGATCAGGTTGCTAACATCTTCTTTGGTATATCCGAAAGCTTTCAACATGGCGTCGTAGTTATCTACAGCATGTTTCACGCTTCTTCCTGATTGGATATCGTCAAGGCTGATACGGTTTTTAGCCAACCACTCTTTGTAAGGGTGTGCAGCCGCCAACTCTTGTTTCAGCTCTTCGTCGTAGTAAACTTTACCTTCTTCGGTGTCAACCATCAACATTTTACCCGGAGACAAACGGCCTTTTTCTTTCACTTCAGCAGCATCGAAAGCCAATACACCTGTTTCAGATGCAACTACCATCATATCATCTTTGGTGATCAGGTAGCGGGCAGGACGAAGACCGTTACGGTCAAGCATACCACCGGCATAACGTCCGTCAGAGAAAAGGATAGTCGCAGGACCGTCCCATGGCTCCATCAGAATACTGTGGAATTCGTAGAAAGCTTTCAGGTCAGATGAAATCGGGTTTTTAGCGTTCCAGCTTTCAGGCACCATCATAGACAATGCGTGAGGCAGGCTCATACCTGACATAATGAAGAATTCAAGTGCATTGTCAAACGAAGCACTATCACTCATCGCAGGCTGGATAACCGGGGAAATATCTTCAACGGTACAACCCAGTTTCGCAGGTTTAAGCAGGCTTAAACGAGCTTCCATCCAGGAACGGTTACCGCGGATGGTATTGATCTCACCATTGTGACCTACCAAACGGAATGGCTGAGCCAAATCCCAGGTCGGGAATGTATTGGTAGAAAAACGTGAGTGTACCAGCGACATACCTGAAGTAAAGTAAGGGCTGGTCAAATCTGGATAGTAGTAACGCAATTGCAGTGAAGAAAGCATACCTTTATAAATAATGGTACGCGTAGAAAGACTCACCAGATAACAGCTGCGTTTCACTTTTAATGCAGAAGCAAGAACTGCTTTTTCAATTTTTTTGCGGACAACGTACAGTTTACGTTCCAAATCCTCCTGAGAAAAATCTCCGGTGATGAAGATCTGTTTGATGTCCGGTTCTACTAATGCAGCAGTCTCACCAATCTGAGAACTGTCAACAGGCACGTCGCGCACTGCAATCAACTGCAGCGACTCAGCTTCAATTACCTCTTTGATTTTGGTCAAGCACCATGTCTGCTCTTTTGCGTCTTTCGGAAGAAAAACCAAACCAGTACCGTAACGGCCCTTCTCAGGCACCGGGATACCTTGAAGCAATATGAACTCGTGAGGAATCTGAACCATGATTCCTGCACCATCACCGGTTTTGGGGTCAGCGTTTTCAGCCCCACGGTGTACCATGTGCTCAAGCACTTTCAACCCTTTTTCTACAACGTCGTGAGATTTGGTGCCCTGGATGTTTACCAACAATCCTACACCACACGCATCGTGTTCAAACTCGGGGCTGTACAATCCTTGTTCTATCATTTTCGTTGTTTAATTATACTGCCACTTTCGGAGCCTTCCAACGTTATACAAGCAAAGTCATCCTCGCAATACAGCGAAAATGACAGCTTGAATGACGCTTTCCAGCGCCGAACTAAAGCCTCCGGTGAAGGAGGCTAAAGCGGCTTCCTGTTTATTTATTTCTATTATTATTCTGATAAATAATTTGTGCTTCCGGCAAACTCAGTATTGGTGAATGCCGGAATGAGTAACCAAGCGTTTTTTATTTCAGGAAAATATTATGCGATGCACATTCCGAAATCATCTCTTCCGGCCAGATCGAAGCCTGAACTTCGCCGATGTGTGCGCAACGCAGGAAATACATGCAAAGACGCGACTGTCCGATACCTCCTCCAATGGAAAGCGGGATCCGGTCTTCGAGCAGGGCTTTGTGGAATTCCATTTGGGTTCTTTCCAGGCAACCTTCAATCTCCAACTGACGAAGCAATGCTGCTTTGTCCACACGGATACCCATCGAAGAGATTTCGAATGCGTTTTCCAATACCGGATTCCACAGTACGATATCTCCATTCAGTCCCGGCAGGCCACTTTCTGCTATCGTTGACCAGTCATCGTAGTCAGGAGCGCGTCCGTCATGCTTTTTACCGTCAGCCATTTGGCCACCAATACCGATCACAAAAATCGCACCATATTTCTTAGCTGCTTCATATTCACGTTCCTTCGGAGTAAGATGCGGGTACAGAGCCAGCAACTCTTCGGTATGAATGAAAGTGATCTCTTCCGGAAGACAGGGAGTGATATGATTGAACTGGTGATATACCAACGTTTCAATATGCTTCAATGTCCCGAATATCTTCGTCACGATCTCTTTCAGGAATCCGACCTCGCGGTCTTCCGCCGTAATCGTACGTTCCCAGTCCCACTGGTCAACATACAGCGAGTGAATATTATCGAGATCCTCATCGGCACGAATCGCATTCATATCGGTATAAAGACCAAATCCCGGGGCAATGCCGTGCTCTCCTAATTTCATTCTTTTCCATTTGGCTAAAGAATGAACCACTTCGGCACGACGATCACCCATGCATCTTATAGGAAAACCAACGGCTCTTTCCGTTCCGTTCAGGTCGTCATTGATACCGGTTCCTGCCAACACAAACAAGGGTGCAGTCACCCGACGTAAACGCAATTGTCTTGACAGTTCCTGTTGGAATGAATCTTTCAACAGCTTAATCGCATGCTCCATAGATTCAGGAGCAAGTGTCGCCCGATAGTTTTTAGGGAAATAGGTTGCCATCCTTAAAAATTGTTAGTTTAAAAATTCGAGACCAGCCCGCAAAGTTACATAGAATGTTCAGAATCAGCACGCGAGTGTACTAGATTTTCCAATTTTTTATACGCTCGATAGCCTCCTGAGTATTCTCGCGGCTACCGAATGCCGTAAGACGGAAATAACCTTCACCGCTCGGGCCGAAACCTACACCCGGTGTTCCCACCACATGACATTCGTAAAGCAAACGATCAAAGAATTTCCATGAAGTCACATCTTTCGGTGTTTTCAACCAGATGTAAGGAGCATTCGTTCCACCGAAAATCTGCAAGCCGGTAGCTTCCAATCCTTCACGAATCAATGCTGCATTTTCCATATAATAGTCGATGGTCGCTTTCACCTGAGCTTTTCCTTCCGGAGAATAAACAGCTTCCGCTGCTTTCTGGATAATGTAAGCCGTACCATTAAATTTAGTACACTGGCGACGGTTCCACAAAGCATTCAGGGATACTTTCTGTCCGTCCGGAGTGCGGCCCATCAGTTCTTTAGGAACCACGGTGTAACCACAACGCAAGCCTGTAAATCCTGCAGTTTTAGAGAAGCTGCGGAATTCGATAGCACACTGTTTTGCACCTTTGATTTCGTAGATTGAATGGGGTACATCTTCGTCGCGGATAAACGCTTCGTAAGCTGCATCGAACAGGATCAGCACTTCGTTCTCCAGTGCGTAATCCACCCATTTTTTCAATTGTTTTTTATTCAAAACCGTACCGGTCGGGTTGTTCGGATAACACAGGTAGATCATATCTACACGTTTTTCCGGCAACTCGGGGGTAAAGTTATTTTCAGCAGTACAGGGGATGTAAACGATGTTGCTCCAACG
>Ga0062381_10000308_pt1 | contig 12592 bp, 10 predicted proteins | sample DOMMetBare1Fresh_2_FD_59506 | JGI IMG/M metagenome (GOLD analysis project Ga0062381, IMG submission 59506) | Wetland sediment microbial communities from St. Louis River estuary, USA, under dissolved organic matter induced mercury methylation -... | ecosystem: Environmental > Aquatic >... | reverse complement strand
TCCCCTTGATTAAACTCTTGCCTCCAGCAGCAAATCATATTATAAAGCACAGCTTCATACTGTTCTGCTCTATCATTATTAGATTCTCCCTGATACCAAGCAACACCTTTAACTGCAAATGCTTTTATGGGGTAAACCATTGCATTGTAAAGTCCTCCTATTGTTTGTCCTTCTGGCCTGTAGCTTTTCGACATCACCTCGTCGTAGTTCTTTGCCAACGATTTAAGCAATGGGTTTGCCCAAAGAGACTCCTTACTTGTCCAGTCTTCGGCGGGTGTCCCTCCTAATGCCGAAAATACGATGCCTATGGGTATATTCAAATGTAGGTAAAGCGACCGTGCAAAGAAGTACCCAACCGCCGAAAAGTCTGACACAACATCAGGACTACAAACCTTCCAATATCCTCCGGCATCTTCAAGCCTCTCCTCTGAATACCTTTGAGGAACATGGTACTCTCTAATAAGCGGAAACAAGGCTCCATCTCGCTCCTTCTCCCAGTTCGTTAATGGTGGCTGAGGAGGCCGTGGACCTAGCTGTCGCTCCATATTCGATTGTCCGCTACAAATCCATACTTCGCCTACGAGTATATCACTAAGCACTACTTTGTTTACTCCAGATATTACCATTGTTTGAGGTTGCCTCTGATACTCCATAGGGTCAAGCACCACCCTCCATTTCCCTCCTTTAACTACCGCTTTTTTCATCTGTCCGTTAAATGCAACGGATACTTGCTCACCTTCGTCACCTGTTCCCCATACAGGAATTGGCTTGCCTTTTTGCAGAACGGCATGGTTACTAAACAGCGAGTTCACTCGAATCTCTCCAGAAACAACCTTACTACTTAGCGCGAGCGCAGCTACCATCGCTAGCAGTAAACCTCTTTTAAGGTAATCCATATGCTTAACAAATTGTAATCATACAAATTTACGACTTCTTCAAGCATCAGTATTAAAAACTAGAAAGTCAACCCTAAGCCCTTCTTCCTGAACCACAAAAAAAGGCTACTAAACAGTTAGTCTAGCAGCCCATTTCTCTATTTAACCAGAAGTACCTAAAGCGATTGTTTGCTTTCGGCTGGTATATCTTTCGCAATTTTGTTTACCAGACCCTGAAGAACCTTACCAGGACCTAGCTCTACGAATGCGCTAACTCCATCTGCAGCCATATTCTGTACAGTTTGAGTCCACCTAACTGGAGCTGTAAGCTGATCGACTAAATTCTTTTTAATTTGATCTGGATTGGTGTAAGGTCTTGCATCTACATTTTGGTACACAGGGCAAGATGGAATACTAAAGCTAGTTGCTTCAATTGCAGCTTCGAGCTCAACCCTTGCTGGTTCCATTAATGGAGAGTGAAAAGCACCACCAACAGGAAGCTTAAGAGCACGCTTTGCACCTGCAGCCTTAAGAGCCTCGCATGCTGCATCAATTGCCTCATTACTTCCCGAAATTACAAGCTGACCTGGACAGTTGTAGTTAGCTGGAACAACAACACCATCAATAGAAGCACATATTTCTTCTACTTTAGCATCTTCTAATCCAAGCACAGCAGCCATTGTTGAAGGATTCTTTTCACAAGCTTTCTGCATTGCATTTGCTCGAGCAGCTACTAATCGTAATCCATCCTCAAAACTTAAGGCTCCTGCTGCAACAAGTGCAGAAAATTCGCCAAGAGAGTGACCTGCTACCATCTCTGGTTTAAAGTCTTCGCCTAACGATTTAGCAAGAATTACCGAATGAAGAAATATCGCGGGTTGTGTTACCTTGGTTTGCTTCAAGTCCTCATCAGTGCCACTAAACATCAAATCGGTGATACGAAATCCTAGTATCTCGTTTGCCTTTTCGAATAGTTCTTTGGCCAAGGGTACATTCTCGTACAAGTCTTTACCCATACCAACAAACTGAGCACCTTGCCCAGGAAATACATATGCTTTCATGCGTTTCTGTTTTATAAGAAGCCACAAATATACTCTTTTTTTGCTCCTTAAGTCCCTATTTGTTATGACCAATTAACATTTGATGTAGCTATCCATCCTCATACATCAGTCATCCTATACAACTCTTAACACCTGACAAACAAACGATTGCCTAAAATCTACAACGACACAAGATTTTGCTACATCAAGAAATCAAGTAGAGTTCCTGCTTGCTTTACCTAAAAAAGAGAGGGGCTGTCTTTAAAAGACAGCCCCTCTGATCTATAGAGAATACTATTCAATCTCCCAAGTATCTCCGCTTCTTAGAAGCTCATCAACACTACGAATTTTGGCCTTTTCCATAACTTCAAGAACCTGGTCGCGAACATTATCATCGTAGGTAGAATCTTTTACCGCACGAATTACACCAAGTGCAACAGGGAAGTTTGGCGACTTCATATTAACTAGCATCATATGGATCCCCGGATTAGGATTGTGAGCGTTGTGAACAAGAATATCCTTTTCAGTCACACCATTCTCGCCCAATGTAACAACCTTTAAGTTAAGGTTTTCAACATCAAGCACTAACCCCTTATCCTTATTTTTACCAAAAATCATAGGTTCGCCATGACGAAGGACAATCGTTCTATCCTCGCGAACATCCCTATCCATAAACGAAGCGTGGGTGCCATCATTAAATATCACGCAATTCTGAAGCACCTCTACAACCGACGTACCATCGTGCTTAGCAGCAGCAACCATACAATCCTTTGTAAGCGCAACTTCTACATCTAGCGATCGTGCGAAGAAAGTTCCACGCGCACCAAGAACAAGTTCTCCTGGCAAAAATGGATGCTCAACTGTTCCAAATGGCGAGGTTTTAGTTACGATACCAAGCTTTGAAGTTGGTGAGTACTGACCTTTTGTAAGACCATAAATCTCGTTATTAAACAGAATAATGTTTATGTCGATATTACGTCTTACCGCATGGATAAAATGGTTACCTCCAATTGCTAAAGCGTCACCATCACCTGTAATTTCCCAAACGGATAGCTTTGGATTAGCAACCTTAACACCTGTGGCAATCGCAGCAGCACGTCCGTGAATCCCATGAAAACCATAGGTTTGCATATAGTATGGAAAACGAGAAGAACAGCCAATCCCCGAAACAAAGGTAAAACGCTCCTTTGTATAGTTTAGGGCTTCGGCAACTTCTGGTAGTGCTTTTTGAACTGCTGCAAGAATGGCATGGTCTCCACAACCTGGACACCATCTTACTTCCTGATCGCTCTTAAAATCCTGAGCTGTATATTTATTGCATACTTCTGACATGGCTATTTACCCTCCAAAACTTCGTTAAACTTATCTACCAACTCAGTAACCGTAAATGGTAGTCCCTGAACCTTATTGTACTGTAGGTACTCAAATTCTTGGAAATTGATACGTAAATAGTTAGCAAACTGTCCCATATTAAGCTCGCAAACAACAATCTTTTTAAAGCTGCTTAGTATTTTGCGAGTGTTACTTGGTAGAGGGTTGATATAGTGGAAATGCGCCAAACTCACGCTCTTGCCCTGCTTACGAAGCTGCTTAACTGCTGTATGTAGGTGTCCATAAGTACCACCCCATCCAACTACTAGCACATCGCCTTCTTGATCTCCAAATATCTCTTGTTCTGGAATATAATCGGCAACCTTCGCAACCTTTGCGGCCCTAACTTCAACCATCTTTTGGTGGTTAATAGGATCGTGCGACACTGTACCTTTAAGAAAATCTTTCTCAAGACCACCAACACGGTGCTCAAGACCTGCTGTTCCTGGGATAGCCCAACGGCGACTAAGCTTTTCATCTCGCTTGTAAGGAAGATAATCCTTATCGCCAGCAGGTACAATTGGAGGATTTATGGCTGGGTAATCCTTCATACTTGGAACACGCCAAGGCTGCGAGCCATTTGCGATAAATCCATCGGTAAGAAGCATTACAGGAGTCATGTGCTCAAGTGCAATCTTGCTTGCGCTAAAAGCATAGTGGAAGCAATTTGATGGAGTGCTGGCCGCAATAACTACCATAGGAGCTTCGCCATTTCGTCCCCAAAGTGCTTGCACTAAATCCGATTGTTCGGTTTTGGTTGGTAAACCGGTAGATGGACCTCCACGCTGAACGTTTACAACAACCAATGGAAGCTCTGTCATAACCGCTAGTCCAAGAGCCTCCGATTTAAGAGACAGTCCAGGACCTGATGTTGTGGTAACAGCAAAATCTCCAGCAAATGCTGCTCCTATTGATGTACAAATGCCCGCGATTTCATCTTCAGCTTGTAACGTCTTTACCCCTAAGTCTTTACGCTTAGCAAGCTCCTGAAGAATATCCGTTGCAGGTGTAATAGGGTACGAACCGCAGAATAGCTCTCTACCCGACTTTTCGGCAGCAGCAATAAAGCCCCAAGCTGTAGCTGTATTACCATTTATATTTCTGTAGGTTCCCTTTTCGAGTTCGGCTGGGGCAACCTTGTATGTGCTAGGAATAGCATGCGTATTTGCTGCATAGTTGAATCCTGCTTGAAGCACCTTCTTGTTTGCCTCAACTATTTCAGGACGCTTCTTGAATTTCGACTCGTAGTACTTCTCTGTAAAGTTTAATGGGCGGTTAAACATACAGTAGCAGATTCCCAAGGCAAACATATTCTTACTTCTGATAACGCTCTTGTTATCAAGGCCAGAATCCTTAAGAGCTTCCTTGGTTAGCGATGTAATCGGAGCAAAAACAACGGTATAGTCTTCTAGCTTAAGCTCTGCTACTGGATCAGAGGTTGTGAAACCTGCACGTTGCAATCCTTTTTCGCTAAAAGCATCAACATCTAGAATGATGGTACCTCCCCTTTTTGTCCACTTAGCGTTGGCCTTTAGGGCAGCTGGGTTCATTGCAACCAGCACATCGCAAAAATCGCCTGGTGTTGCAATAGGGTGGCTTCCGAAGTGTACCTGAAAACCTGACACACCTGCGACAGTTCCCTGTGGAGCTCGAATTTCGGAAGGGTAATCTGGAAAGGTGGAAACACCATTCCCTAGAAGCGCAGAGGTATCAGAAAACAGCGTACCTGTAAGCTGCATCCCGTCACCTGAGTCTCCTGAAAACCGTATCACCACGTCTTCTAGCTCTAAGCATCTTTCCTTTGCATCCATAATAATATCTTTTAGGTCAGCATGCTGCTATACAGCATTTATTAGTCTCGTTTTGTAAACCGATTGATGATTAAATCACAATCGCAAAATTAGTGATTTTGATATATCGACCTCATTTTATTTCACTTTTTTATTAAGTTTTCAAAAAAATCTACAAAAACAAACAACAAACAGGAATAATGCTTATACATTGTAGCTTAAATGTCGGTTTTGATTTATACTCCAAACTTCTTCTTCAACGAAAATTCACTTCTATCATATCCAAGCAGTATGCAATATAACATAGTTTAAGCTTGCTATTATTTTACTTTAAATAGATGCTTTATGATTTTTGGTCTATTACCTTTGCACCATTCACATTTCAACTAAAAAAATTTATAGTATGCCATACATAAGACCCGTACGTGGATTTACGCCTTCGATTGGAAAGAACTGTTTTATCGCCGAAAATGCAACCATTGTTGGCGAAGTTACCATAGGCGACGACTGTAGCATTTGGTTTAACGCTGTTTTAAGAGGTGATGTCAATACGATCACCATCGGAAACAAGGTAAATATTCAGGATGGTTCTGTACTTCATTGCCTTTACGAAAAATCGAAGATATTTATTGGCAACAATGTATCAATTGGCCATAACGTTACCATTCATGGAGCGACAATAAAGGATAACGTACTTCTTGGGATGGGCTGTACCGTTTTAGATGGAGCTGTAGTTGGCGAGAACAGCATTATTGCAGCTAATGCGCTTGTTCTTAGCAATACCATAATCGAGCCAGGTAGCATATACGCTGGCGTACCAGCAAAGTTCGTAAAGAAGGTGGATCCAGAACAAACTAAGGAGATGATTAACAAAATTGCTGACAACTACTTAATGTATGCCAGCTGGTATAAAGACGAGGAATAGGGTAGTGCTTTTATAGCACTACATTTTCTTCGACAAGACATTCCTTAATATTTACTTCTAGAACCTCTGTAAGCAATGTTTTCAGGGTTAACGAGCTCCCGCTCGTATAAAACGAGTAGCTATGTCCCACACCCAATTGTTCAGCACTTCTTTGATTTTCTAGAATTTCTTTAACCCTACGTGCAACCGCTGGTGCAGGATCCACAATGGTTACCCCCTCTCCCACTATCTTATCTACTAAGGGTCGAAAAAAGGGATAATGTGTGCACCCTAGAACAATATGATCTGCCCCTTTCTTTAGCATTGGCTCTAGGTATTTACGAAGCAGCACCTCTGCCTCCTTACTATGCTGCTCGCCCTTCTCCACCAGCTCAACTAGTCCTGTCCCCACCTGTTTAACCACCTTTATATGCGATGCATATCGTTCGGTAGTTGCCTTAAAGAGCTTACCGCCAAGAGTTCCTGCTGTTGCCAGTATGCCAACACAGCTGGTTTGTGTACTAATAGCCGCAGGTTTTACGGCTGGTTCCATTCCAACAAACGGGATGCTATACTTTTTGCGTAAATGATCTATAGCGGCTGCCGTTGCCGTATTGCATGCTACGACTACAAGCTTTACCTGTTTTTCAAGGAAAAAGCTGACTATCTTATCGGACAAGGCTACTACTTCGGCTTGTGTTCTTGGCCCATACGGACAGTTTGCATTATCGGCAAAGTATATGATATCTTCATCGGGAAGCTGCTTTGCAACTTCTTTCCAAACAGATAACCCGCCTACACCTGAATCAAATATGCCTATGGGCTGTTTCATAAAATCAAATCAATAAAAAAAGCCACCCTTTATTAGGATGGCTTAAAATTACAAAATATCTCTTTTACTTCTTAGCTGGTGCTGCAGGTGCTGCTGCTGGCTTTTCTTTAATGCCAAGCTGCTTAACTACTAGAGGTAGTACATCAACTGCCTGAGCAGCATCATAGTATGCTAGCGAAGGAATTGCAGTATCAAAGATGTAAGCAAATCCGTTAGCCTTACCAACTGCCTTGATTGCATCGTTAATCTTCTCTACAATTGGCTTAAGAAGTGCGCTCTGTTGCTTGCTAAGTTCAGTTTCTGCATTTTGAGCATACTCTTGAATACGTTGCTGTAGATCTTGAAGTTCTTTCTCCTTATTTTGGCGAACTAGATCTACCATTTTTTCTCTACCTTGAACGTATGCTTGTAACTTCTGGTTGTACTCAACTTGCAAAGATTCAATTTGCGACCCAAGCTCATTTCTAAGCTTCATTAGCTTTGCTTCAGCTGAATCTCTTTCTGGCATTTTTGAAATTACCTCTTGAGAGTTGATAATTCCAAACTTTAGGCTTTGCCCAAAAACAGCATTGCCAAGTAGTACAGCGCATACTAGTAATAGCGCCTTAATTCCGTTTTTCATCTTAATAGTTCTTTTTCGTTTTACGCAAATATACATTTCTTAAATTACTTATAACCTAATTTCTGCAAAACTTCGTCGCTTTTATCGATTTTCGGACTTGCAAACATTACCGACTGATTGTTAGCCTTGTCAATTATCAGAGAGTAGTTTCCGTCGGTTGCTAGCTCTCTTACCGCACTAAAAATCTGATCGTAAAAAGGCTTAAGTAGCTCCTCTCTTTTCTTAAACATTAGCCCATCTGGACCAAAGTACTTTCGTTGTAGCTCGTTGGCGGCAAGCTCTCGTTTTTCGAGCTCTGCCTCTTTGGCTCGTTTTTGCGATTCGGTAAGCAGTACCTTCTCTGCCTGATAAGCTCTATATGCTCTATCTACCTCTTCGAACTTTGCCTGAACGTCGGCCTGATACTGTTGCGATAGCTTGTCAAGCTGTTCTAGCGCTGCCTTGTAGTTTGGTATCTTTTTCAAGATATACTCCGAATCTACAACCGCATACTTTTGACCATAGCTAACAGCTGCAAATGCTGTAAGTACGATTACTATCAACCACCTTTTCATATCTACCATCCTTTATCTAACCTTCGTTCTTTCTACTACTTCGCTAACAAGCTAAGTTTTACTAGTTGGTTGGCATACCAATCACAAAGTGGAAGTTGCTTCCGCCTGCTCCTGGCGATCCTGGAATTTCGTCAAATCCGTATGCCCAGTCTATGCCCAACATTCCAATCATAGGTAGGAATATACGTGCTCCTATACCTGCTGATCTAACCATTTGGAATGGGTTAAACTTGTTGATATCCTGCCATGCGTTACCTGCTTCAAAGAATGTCAGCACGTAAATAGACGATTGTGGGGTTAACGTAATTGGGTAGCGCATTTCTATGTTAAACTTGTCGTAAACATTGGCGTTTCTAACCGATTTTCCTCTGTAGTAATACGAAGGTGTCAACGATTCGTTTTCATAGCCTCTTAAACCGATGGTTTCGGTTCCATACATTGCATAACCGCTCAACCCATCACCCCCTACTACGAATCCTTCAAATGGCGAATACCCTACTTTAGAGTTGTACATTCCGAGGTACCCGAACTGACCTCTTACTGCTAGGACTAAATCTTTAAAAATGTTTTGGTAGAACACGCCTTTAAAGCCTACCTTATAGTACTCAATCCAGCGGTAGCGCTCTTGGTCGGTCATACCGCCCTTTTCGCTATAATCCTTACCATTCAATAACGAGTATGGCAGGGTCGCCTTTACCGACAGTGATACTTCCGAACCACCTCGAGGGTAAATTGGGTTATTGGTAGAATTACGTGAAAATGCTGTTGCTAAGCTTAAGTTAGTTGAGGTTCCATTGCTGAAGATAAAGCCATCCCAATCCTTCAGCTTGTAAATTTCAGCATTAATTGAAGTTGAAAGGGTAAAGAAGTTATCAGGCCAGTTCAAACGACGACCTAAGCCTACCGACCCCCCGATAACCTTAAACGACTTATCTCCAGATTGATACAAGTAGTAACTATTGTTCTGAACTTGGTAGAATAGCGAAACAGACAACGATTGAGGCTTTTTACCTCCCAACCAAGGCTCCGTAAAGCTAGCCGAAAATGCCTTGTAGTACGATCCGTTTGTTTGAGCCCTTAACGATAGAGATTGGCTATCTCCTGTTGGTATTGGTTTCCAAGCATCCTTTTCGAAGAAACGACGAGCAGAGAAGTTGTTGAATCTCAAACCTACAGACCCTACGAACATATTACCACCCCAACCTCCTGAAAGTTCAAGCTGGTCGTTAGACTTTTCGCTAACAGTGTACTTAATCCCAACCGTACTTTCCTGCGGATTTGGATCCATCTGGATTCCTTCCCCAAGCTTTTCGGCATCAAAGTGACCAAGCTGTCCGAGGTATCGAATGGTGTTTACAACATTGTCCTTACGGTAAAGATCTCCAGGTTTTGTAAGAAGTTCCCTTCTAACAACGTGCTCATTGGTTCGATCGTTTCCTGCTATGCTAACGTAAGAAATGGTTGCAGGTTTACCTTCACTAACTCGTATTTCAATATCAACAGAGTCGTTCTCCACCTTTGCCTCAACTGGTGTTGCATTAAAGAATAGATAACCTTGATTTTGGTAAATACTCGAAACCGATTCCTCGTCGATATTCAAACGTTTGTCAAGCGCAACCCTATCGTAGTAGTCGCCTTTCTTTATCTTTAGAAGCCGATCAAGCTCTTCTGCTGTATTCTTGGTATTCCCAATCCATGTAATATTTCTGAAGAAATATCTTTTACCCTCTTCAATCTTAACTCTAATACCAATACGACTGCTGTTAACAACATAAACCGAGTCGGAAATAATTTTTGCATCACGATACCCCTTTTGCTCGTAGAAATCGATCAGCTCCTTTTTATCATTCTCGTAGTCGTTTTTAATAAACTTAGATACGTTGAAGATATTCCAGTCTCTCCTGTGCGTTTTCTTAAACACCCTTCTAAGCCTATCGTCGCTGTAGTTCACATTTCCATCAAAAACGATATCCCTAATTTTCACCTTTTTCTTCTTATCAACAATAAAAGTAAGGTGCTGCGTATTTTGAACCACAGTATCAGCGCGCTGAGCTACATTTACGGTTACATTAAGAAAGCCCTTGTTAACATAGAATTTCTTAATAATATCGGTTGTAGAGCTTAGCATAAATTCGGTAATGGTTGTACCGCGCTTAAGCTTCAACTTTTCGTTTAGGTCTGTAACTTCCGATTTTTTCGCTCCCTTAAAGTCCCAGTTGTAGAGACGAGGCTTCTCTTGCAGATCAACCTTAAGCCAGACCTTATCCCCCTCAACTTTGGCAACACGTATCTTTACATCGCCAAAGAGATCCTGTTCCCAGAGCTTTTTTACAGCTCGAGCAAACACATCTCCTGGAATGGATATAGTATCACCCTTTGCAATTCCAGTAACACCAATATACAGATCGGGATCTAAATATTTAATGCCTTCAATAGAGATATCCTCAACTACATACTTTTTGGGCTTTTCGTAGTTAAGCTCAATATCAACAGACTGATCTTGAGCAAATAGATTGCCCACAAACAGTAGAAACAATAAGAGAAAAAATGCTCTTCTGCGCATTATAATGAATAATAGAAGTTAGACTTATACCTTTACTTGTTCGCTTGTTTTACCAAATCGACGCTCCCTCTTCTGGTAATCAACAATGGCTTCAACGAAATCGTTCTTGCTAAAATCAGGCCAGAGCACTGGCGAGAAAACGAATTCGGAGTATGCACACTGCCACAACAAGAAGTTGCTGATACGCTGCTCGCCACTAGTGCGAATTATCAACTCAGGGTCGGGCATCCCTTTAGTTGTTAGATATAACGGAATGATTTGCTCATTTATTGCGTCTATATCAATGGCCCCCGCAACAACATCCCTGCAAATATCCTTAATAGCTCTGGTAATCTCCCAGCGCGAACTATAGCTAAGCGCTAAAGTCAGCACCAACCCCGTATTTGAAGAGGTGTTGAAGATCGCATTTTGCAACTTTTCTCGAACTCCTTTGGGGAGATGTTCTAAATCGCCAATTGCATTTAGCCTGATGTTATTCTTATTTAATGTGGGGGTTTCTTTTTCGATGGTAGAAACAAGAAGCTCCATTAACCCATCTACCTCATCTTTTGGTCTCGACCAATTTTCGGTAGAAAAGGCGTATAGAGTAAGGTACTTCACGCCAAGTTCAGCAGCAATCTCTACCGAAGCTGTAACGGATGTTACTCCTTTTCTATGTCCAAATAATCGCTGATTACCTAGCTTTCTAGCCCATCTTCCGTTTCCATCCATAATAATTGCAACGTGCTGGGGCACTCTACATTTATCTACAGACTCAACTGACATTTTCTTCATTCCTTTTATAAGTATGCTGGACAAGTTTTTTGCCCTAATTTTAACCGGTAGGATACTGTTAGCCCATAAAATACAAACCAATCGTTGTTTATCAACATCGATTTGGTGGCAGCAAGATTGCTATAATCGTCCAGCTTGTCGTAAAATGTTTTAGATAGCTGAATCTCTGCACCAACCGTAATTCTTGGAGATGCAGCAATTTTAACACCTGCCCCGAAGGGTATTGCGGGTAGCACATTTCCGTTATAGAAATAGCATCCTATTCCAACGAGCAAATATGGTGAAAAAAAATCATCCTTCGACTTTAATGGATTAAAAGGTATGAAGTTTACCTCATATTTCGCATCGATGTTAAAAAAAAGAGTCGAAAACTCAATATCGGGAGGGATATTGGGGAGATTGTAGCTAAGATTCTTAGAGTTTCCAGAGAGCTGACCAGCACCCGCAGAAATCCTGATGCTATTCCAATCGTTTAAAATCCGTCGATAGTGAGCCCCCATGTAAAAGGATGGGGACTTAAAGATGTTGATGTGGTTAAAATCGCCGAGGTAAGAGCTTGCACCTGCCTGAATCCCAATCTCGTGCACCTCCTGGGCTCGGGTACTTATACCCGTAAAGATTAGCACCGCTGGCAGAAAAAACGTAAAAAGTCTCCGAATTAAGCTCATTCGTTATCGTCTATACAGGCGAGACTTCCTCCAGTTCGTTTTTTCGTTTCCAATCTGGTAAACAAGTCCCAGCGTAAAATTAAAGTAAGAGTCGTTGCTCTTCGAATACTTAGGATTGCTGTAACCATCTAAGTAGTCGGTAAGCGTAATAACATAGTTTGTTTCGGCGAATAAACGCACATCTCTGGCAATAGGAAGGGTTGACCCTAACCCAATAGGAAAAACAGGCGTTGCTGTTTTACCTCCTTCATATCCCATGAGTGTAGCCTTCGAAAGCCTATCGTTGGGCATTAATGAGTAGATGCATAAGCCTACCCCACCCTGTATATATAGAGATGGGTAAACATTCCTACTCCATCCTGTATTTCGTACCCTTGATCGGTAGAAAAAGGGTTCTTTTTCTGAAAAAATGTAGTACATCCCTATTGCAGAAACTTCAACAATAAGTGCCGAAAAGCTGTACTGACGATTCTCGTTTCGTGAACCTGCATCGCTACCTGCAATAAGCCCAACTGTACCATTAAGCTTTATCGAATAACGAGGAGATAAGTTAAACTTAAAGTAGCTAACTATACCAGGGCGCTTAGATGCTTGAATTA
>Ga0062381_10000307_pt1 | contig 12596 bp, 10 predicted proteins | sample DOMMetBare1Fresh_2_FD_59506 | JGI IMG/M metagenome (GOLD analysis project Ga0062381, IMG submission 59506) | Wetland sediment microbial communities from St. Louis River estuary, USA, under dissolved organic matter induced mercury methylation -... | ecosystem: Environmental > Aquatic >... | reverse complement strand
TCGATGGCAACATCGGTCTGGGGAATGAAGGTTTCCACCGCCGTTTTGCTGGCAATGACCTCTTGGACGAACGCAACATCCAGCCATTGGGCCAGAAGCAAGCCGCCCGATCCGGTGATGGCGGTGGTCATAGTCGTGTCGCCGTATTCGCGGGCAGCATTCTGCAGGACCTCAACGATGGTCGCACGCACGTCGGCATGATGACGCTGGTAGATCGAGTATTTGAGCTCGTTTGCATCATTCACGATAGCAAGTTTCACGGTCGTCGAGCCGACATCGATTCCGATGTGCAGATTTTCGGCCGCAGCAGATACTGGAACCATCGCAGCTTGTGGATGCCGTGCAACGGAAGCGTTCTGTTCCTTGTTTTCCATACTGTATACGTCCTCGTTTTCCTCGCGTGTACGCGTTTTCTACAGCCGAATCGATTCGCCTGGTTTGATGAATAAGAGCCTTTGCGAAATAAGAGCCATTTCTTCAGATGTTTCCTGCATCCCTGTTTCGACCCAGCGGGATATGATGCCCAGATACGCCGAAGCGAAGAATGCCACGTAATAATTGACGAACGCCGTGGGGTTCTCTCGGTACCTTTCATGCAGGATGGTCTGAATCAAGTGAGTGCATACCGAATCGCGCAACTGCGGGCCGAACCGCACATCGCCTCCGGGACCCATTACCGCGTGCAGGAAATCGCCTTCTTCGCGTAGATAGTCGAACAAGCCGACCAGAAACGGAAGCGGCTTCTTGCGCGCCACGTAGCGGACGATATCCTTAACGTCGAGCCGGGCCATCTGCACCTGGAATCCCTCCAAGCCCGACATGGCCTCGTTTTCGAATGTGGCGAGCAGGTCGTCTTTGCCTTTGAAATGGTTGTAGAACGTGCCCCTGTTCAAACCGGCATGCTCGCATAGGTCGTTGACGGAAAAACCGTCGAACCCTCGTTCTTCCATCAAATCGATCAAAGCAACCCGCAAAGCAGCCTTCGACCGAATGATGCGCCGATCCTCAAGGCATGCCGGACAGGAAGCATCCGACGCACCGGATACAACAGAGAGGCATTCCGCCTCTTGCGTTCCAAGCGCATATGCAGACATGGGCAAACCGGCTTTCGAATCGCTGATTTTGAACACTTTGACCATTATTGAACACTTTGTTCAATAATTGAATTGTAGAGATTGGAATGGACGATTTCAAGCCCTGTACGGCCTTCCGACAAGAAGCGCAAAAAGTGCATGTAAACCTATCGACCCTCCACAGGACGGCACTCATTTGCATGGTTCATGTCGAATTGCCGAAATGCCGTGTGGGAGCTGCGAAGAGCAGGCGTGGCAGAAACACGAACCGTTATACTAATGCCCATCGAACTGTCTGAGAATCATTGAGGAAAGAAGACCTTCTATGCAGATTACCCCCGCGGAAGTAGCCGAGACCCTGGCCATGGTCAGCAAGCAGCATCTTGACATTCGCACCATTACGCTGGGATTAAACCTGCGAGGATGCACGAATGAGGACATCGATGTGATGGCCCGCAAAGTCTACGATCGCATGACCACCGCAGCCGAACAGCTCGTTCCCACCGCCGAGCAGTTGGAACGCGAATTCGGCATCCCCATCGTCAACAAGCGCATTTCGGTCACCCCTATCGCCGAAATCTGCGCTGCCACCGACGCCGTCGACCTCACCCCCATCGCCATCGCCATGGACCGCGCAGGCAAGGAAGTCGGCGTCGATTTCGTCGGAGGATTCTCAGCTTTGGTGCATAAAGGAGCTTCGCGCTCGGACATGAAGCTGATGGAGTCGATCCCGCACGCGCTCGCCGTTACCAAGAACGTATGCTCGAGCGTTAATGTCGGATCTACTCGCGCCGGTATTAACATGGATGCCGTCTTGAAGATGGCGGGCATCGTGCGCGAAACAGCCGAAGCAACCGCCGACCAGCAATGCATCGGCGCAGGCAAGCTCGTCGTATTCTGCAATGCCGTCGAAGATAACCCATTCATGGCCGGCGCCTTCCACGGAAGCGGCGAAGCGGATGCCGTCGTAAATGTAGGTGTCTCAGGGCCCGGCGTAGTGCGCAGCGTGCTGGCTGGAATGCCCCGCGATGCCGACATCACCAGTATTGCCGAAGCCATCAAGGCAACAGCCTTCAAGATCACCCGTGCAGGCGAGCTCATGGCACGCGAAGCCAGTGCGCGGCTCGGCGTCCAAAAGGGTATCCTCGATCTCAGCTTGGCCCCCACCCCTGCCGAAGGCGACAGCGTCGCCGAAATCCTGGAAGCTATCGGCGTAGGCCGCTGCGGCGGCCCTGGCACCACGGCCGCCCTCGCCATGCTCAACGATGCTGTGAAAAAAGGCGGTGTCATGGCATCGAGCAGCGTCGGAGGCCTTTCCGGCGCATTCATCCCCGTTTCCGAAGATGCAGGCATGATCAGAGCAGCCGAAATGGGCGCCTTGTCGCTGGAAAAACTCGAAGCAATGACCTGCGTGTGCAGCGTTGGATTGGACATGATCGCTGTCCCCGGCGACACCAGCATCGAAACTATCTTCGGCATCATCGCCGATGAATGCGCTATCGGCATGATCAACAATAAGACCACCGCCGTGCGCATCATTCCCGCTATCGGCAAGAAGGTCGGCGACAAGCTCGATTTCGGCGGACTGCTGGGCTATGCGCCGGTTATGCCGGTAAATGCCTATGCCGGCGACGTTTTCGCCCATCGCGGCGGCCGCATGCCTGCGCCAATCAATTCGCTGAAGAACTAGCAGGCCGCATCTGCTTTCATCTGGCAGACCTTGCCAACATGTACGCTGCGTAACGAAAGCGTTTCAGGGCTGGCTGCGCCGTGCCGGATGAAGCCGATAGAGCCTACCATGGGATTTGCAAACTCAAACCGCTGCCCGATGCATAGCATCGGGCAGCACCCCCCCCTTGGGAAAAGGAGATGTGCATGAGCGCAATGATCGGCATCGATCTTGGCACGACGAATTCCTGCATGGCCGTCTTGGAAGGCGGCAAACCCACCGTCATAGTCAACAGCGACGGCGAACGCACTACTCCTTCGGTGGTAGCGTTCTCGAAAGACGGCGAACGACTGGTAGGCACTCCTGCAAAACGCCAAGCTGCCATCAATCCCGACCGTACCATCTCGTCCATCAAACGCGACATGGGCACCGACCGACGCATAAAGATCGATGGCACCGCCTATGCACCGCAAGAAATATCAGCCATCATCCTGCAGAAACTCAAGAAGGATGCCGAAGCTTATCTGGGTAGCCCCGTAACCGATGCGGTCATCACCGTCCCCGCATACTTCACCGATGCGCAGCGGCAAGCGACCAAGGACGCCGGCACCATCGCCGGGCTGAACGTGCAGCGCATCATCAACGAACCGACAAGCGCAGCGCTTGCCTATGGTGTCGACCGGGAAGAAGACCGAGCTGTTATGGTATTCGACCTAGGCGGCGGCACCTTCGACGTATCAGTGCTGTCCATCAGCTCGGGCTACATCGAAGTGCTGGCCACAGCAGGTAACAACCATTTAGGCGGAGACGACTTCGATAAACGGCTCGTAGACTGGGTCGTGAAAGAATTCAAGAAAGAAAACCGCATCGATCTCTCCCGCGACGAAACGGCTTTGCAACGCGTAACCGAAGCATGCGAGACGGCTAAGAAGGAGCTTTCCTCAACAGCAAGCACCTCTATCAACCTGCCGTTCATCGCTACTAAAGGCGGTGCACCCCTCCATCTGGAAATGCAGGTAACCCGCGCTCAGTTCGAGAAACTCTGCACCGATTTGGTGGAATCGACACTAGGACCTTGCCGCCAAGCTCTTTCGGACGCAGGCATAGCTGCCCACGACATCGGCAAAGTCCTGATGGTGGGAGGTTCTTCGCGCATCCCCTGCATACAGGAATCCGTAAAGGAACTGACAGGGCGCGAACCGGTGCACAGCATCAATCCCGACGAAAGCGTCGCTTTGGGAGCCTGCCTGCAAGCAGGGGTGCTGGCCGGCTCGATGGGCGGCCTCATCCTGCTCGACGTAACGCCCATGTCGCTCGGCGTCGAAGTGCGCGGCAATGCGATGAGCACCCTCATTCCCCGCAATTCGTCAATCCCCACCCGCCACAGTGAAATATACACGACGGCCTCCCCACTTCAGACAACGGTGGAGATCAACGTCTTGCAAGGCGAAAGCTCCCGAGCGAGCGAGAATCGATCGCTCGGGCGTTTTCGCCTTTCAGGCATCAAGCGCGGACTGCAGCCCCAGATCGAAGTTTCGTTCGACCTGGATACCGACGGAATCGTACATGTATCGGCAAAGGATCTGGCAACAGGCTCATCGGCCGATATCACCATTACCGGATCGTCGAACATGACGGATGCAGCCATTCGCAAAGCACAGCATTTACTGGCGAACTGACACGGTGCAACCCGGTGCTTCGCAGGAGAACAGCCAACCGAGCACACGCCCTCGAACAGAGGCGCGAAGGAGATACCTATGGATTCGACGTTCGATGAAAAACTGAGGAAATACGCCGAGACAACTGTCAAGGTCGGCTGCAATCTGCAACCAGGGCAAGAGCTGTTCGTGTCAGCCGATGTATGTCAAGCACCGCTTGTACGCCACATCGTGCGGTGCGCCTACGAATCAGGCGCAAGCGATGTCACCGTGTCTTTCGGCGACGAACACGTAGGGCGCATGCATTACGAATACCGGTCGGCCGAATCCTTCAAGGACTTCCCCGCTTGGCGGGCATTGCTGCAAAACGGCCTGGCGCAACGCGGAGCGGCCCTGCTGTTCATATCCAGCGAAGACCCCGAAGCTATGACCGGCATCGACCAAACCAAGCTTATGAACAGGATCATCGCAAGTAACGAAGCCTGCAAGGATTGGCGTGACGGCATGGATTTCGGGCGCAATGTCTGGTGCATCATCGGAGCCGCAAGCCCCGCTTGGGCCCAGAGGGTCTTTCCCGACCTGCCCGAAGACGAAGCCGTTGCCCGGCTTTGGGATGCCATCTTGCATACCGCCCGCTGCGACGGCGAAGATCCAGCAGCGGCATGGGCGGCGCATAAGGCAAGTTTCGTCAAGCGCCGGGCGTGGTTGAACGAGCAGCATTTCGATTCGCTGCATTATTCCAACGCGCACGGTACGAATATCGTTATAGGATTGCCTGCGGGGCACCTATGGAACGGTGGTGGCGACACGACGGTGGGAGGTACGGATTTCTTCCCCAATATGCCGACTGAGGAGATATTCACGACACCGGATCGCCTGCGCACGGAGGGAACAGTGGCTGCCAGCATGCCCCTCAACCACGCCGGCAGCCTAATCGAGGGCTTCAAGCTGACATTCCACAACGGCCGCGTAGTCGCATACTCGGCAGAACGCGGTGCCGACGTGCTGAAGCAGATCATCGAAACCGATGAGGGTTCGCATCATCTGGGAGAATGCGCGCTCATTCCCAAAACGAGCCCTATAGCGCAGACGGGCATCCTGTTCCTCAATACGCTCTTCGATGAGAACGCCAGCTGCCACTTTGCCCTAGGCATGGGATTCCCCGATTGCCACAACGGCGGACGCGATATGGACAAGGCCCAGCTGCTCGCTGCAGGTGTGAACGATTCAGCCACGCATGTCGACTTCATGCTGGGAACCGACGACCTGTCGATCGTCGGCAAAAAGGCCGACGGAACGGAGCTGGAGATTTTTCGTAACGGCGATTGGGCATTTTAAGCACAGCCCGAAGGTCGCCAAGCGGCGGTATCTTCAGCTGAAATCCTCGCCGCGCGCGTCGAGAGTCATCCGGCCGTTGTTGACCGTATATGTATACGTAGCAGTAGCTGCAGGCTTAGCCGATTTTTCCCACGGCCGCACATAGGAGAAGTTTATCGTCACCGTACCGTCGCCTTCGGCTTGGAATACATATGTCTGCATCCCTCCCTCTCCAGTATGTTCAGGCATACCCAACACGGTATTGGCTCGGTATTCATCCTTCGAAAAAACAAGCACATCATCCCTGTCCATCGTATACACCCATTCATACCCCGTTGACGGGTTGGCGGGAAGTGAAATGGTAGTGGATGCTTTAGAGGGCAGGCACCCTGCGCATAGCATCGCACACATCAGGCACCCTGTAAGCACGGATGCATGCAACGCCCGCCTATAGGCTTTCGTCTTCTTTTTAACGATTTCCCTCATTGTCGGCTCCTTCCCCCGATACCTAGCCAAGCGGCCCGAAATCAAACGGCTCCTCATGGTTGAGAGCTGCAGAACACAGCTCGTACCAGATACTCGACATTGCCGCTGCGTTTACCGATTATCGAAGATTCCACCACCCCATCGACGCGGAATCCAACTTCTTGCAAAGCGCTTTCCACTTCTGCAACCGTACGGGCGCGCACTGCCGGATCGGCAACGACCCCTCCCTCTGTTTCATCGTGATGACTTTCGAACTGAGGTTTCACAAGCCCTATGAAAACACCGCCCGGGCGAGAAAGCCGCGCAAAAACAGGAGCAAGGCGCGCCAGCCCGATAAAACTCAAATCAGCAACTAGAAGGTCGAAAGGCGCTCCCAATACAGCCGGATCAACCAGCTTAATGTTAGTTCGTTCGAACACCCGCACCCGCGAATCCTGCCGTATCTGCCATGCAAGCTGACCGTAATTCACGTCAACGCATGCCACATCGGCAGCCCCCGACTGCAGAAGGCAATCCGTAAAACCTCCGGTAGACGACCCGATATCGATGCAGTGCATGTCGGCAACATCCTGGTGAAAAGCGTCGAGGGCTCCTTGGAGCTTATGTCCCCCGCGCGACACGAACCTGCGAGCATCCTTCACCTGTATATCGGCTGCAGGGTCGACCATGAGCGCAGCGCTTTCGGCATAGACGCCATCGACTTTGACTTCATGCGCGAGCACGCTGCGCAGGGCTGCCTCCACATGGGGGAAACAACCTTTTTGGACAAGCAATGTGTCGAGTCTGATCTTTTTCATGGGCAAAGTATAACAGGAGCCGCGTAAGCGCAAGGGAACACCGTAGGCACCGAAGGCGACACTCCCAAAAACGCATCCGTCCATCCTGACATTCGAACGCCGCGCGAATCCTTGCGCTACGAGGCAGAATCCGCAGCGATACTCGAAGGAAGACTCCCCGTTTCCAATAATCCGAGGAACTCTGCTTCATCGATTACGGGAACACCCAGAGATACGGCTTTGTCGTATTTCGATCCCGCAGATTCCCCCGCTACAACGCAGCTTGTCTTCTTCGAAACGCTTCCCGACACCTTGGCACCCATCGCCTTGAGCTTTTGCCCCGCTTCATCACGCGTCATGCCGCTCTGGACCAAACTGCCCGTCAAAACGAAGGTAAGACCTGCCAACGTCTGGGGAGCAGCCCCCTCGGATGATTCCGCCGCCATCGACACGCCGGCCGTGCGCAACCGATCAATCACCGCCACGTTGTCGGGCATGCGCAGGAACAGGTATATGCTTCGGGCGATAACCGGGCCGACACCCTCCACCGCAGCCAGCTGCTCTTCTGTTGCAGCCCGCAGCGCATCTATCGTCGGAAAAGCATGGGCCAGCAGCTCGGCAGTCGTTTTACCCACATGGCGGATGCCGAGCCCGAAGAGAACGCGGGCAAATCCGCGCGATCGGCTCTCATCCACAGCAGCGATGAGCTTTGCGGCAACAACAGGGCCCAAATGTATCGATGCGCCCTCTTTATTCACGCGACCCATATCAAGCGTGGCGAGATCGTATTCGGTCAGACTGTAATAATCAGCGGGATCTGTTACCCGGCCCGATTCCAGCAAGCGCCCGACGACTTCATCCCCCATACCTTCGATGTCCAACGCTCCCCTGCTCGCCCAATGGACCAAACGCTCATGGGCTTGGGCTGGACAGTCGATGGACACGCAGCGTGAAACAACTTCGCCCTCTTCCCTCACCACAGGGCTTCCGCAGCTCGGGCACCGATCGGGCATATGCCACTTCGCCGCATCGGGGGAACGCAGCGAAGCGACCGCTCCCAGTATCTCGGGAATAACATCGCCGGCCTTGCGCACGATAACGGTATCCCCGACACGCACATCCTTGCGATGCACCTCATCTTCATTATGCAAAGTAGCACGAGAAACCGTAGACCCTGCCACTAGCACCGGCTCGAGTTCAGCCACGGGGGTAAGCGCACCGGTGCGTCCCACTTGCACGGTTATATCCCGCAGCACCGTGGTCTTCTCTTCTGGGGGAAACTTGAAGGCAATGGCCCAGCGAGGAGCACGGGCGGTGAAACCCAGAGAATCTTGCAAGGCAAAATCGTTCACCTTGACAACCACGCCATCGATTTCATAGGGAAGATCGCCGCGTTTCTTCAGCGCGTTCTCGCAAAAACTACGCACGGCTGCACGATCGGAGCACAGGGCGACATCGGGATTAACATGGAAACCCGCGCTGCGCAGCCATTCCAGCAGCTCGAACTGACCGGCAAGCGAAAACGTGCTGGTCGAAGCCGTAGCATAGATGAAAGTGGAGAGATCGCGATGCTCGGTAATCGTCGCATCCTTCTGGCGCAAACTGCCGGCAGCCGCATTGCGCGGATTGGCAAATGCCTGCTTGCCCTCTTGCTCGGCTGCATGGTTCAAAGCTTCGAAGCTTGCTTTCGGCATATACACCTCGCCTCGCAGCTCGATAGCGGCTTCGGCATCAGCAAGCGCGGCCAAGCTTCCTGCACGCAGGCGCAGCGGCACATCGCGAACCGTGCGAATATTGGCAGTTACATCTTCGCCCGTTGTACCGTCCCCTCGCGTGGCAGCTCGGACCAGACGCCCATCTTCATAGGTGAGCGCTATGCCGCTGCCATCGATTTTCAGCTCGCAGCACAACGGCACTTCATAGCCTAAGGCTTCGACCGTGCGATCCATCCAAGCATCCAGCTCATCCAGATCCATAGCATTATCCAGGGAATACATGCGCTGGGCATGGACAATCGGCGCGAAGCGGTCTCCTACATACCCCCCGACCCGCTGGGTAGGCGAAAGCGGATCATAGCATTCAGGATGAGCTGCTTCCAAGGTGCGCAATTCGCGCATAAGGGAGTCGAAGGCAGCGTCGGAGATAGCCGGTTGGTCCTGCGCATAGTATAGATAGGAATTATGCTCGATTTCACGGCGAAGAACCTCGATGCGAGCGGCTGGGTCATCGAAAAGACTGTTCGGCGCTTCTACGGCAGATACGGTTGGATTAGTCGATTCACTCATCATATTCCCTGTTCAAAACAGCAAGAACTGCTTTCGGAAGATACTCGATCACGTCTTCGGCACACACCGATACGGCGCTGAGGTCCGTCTCGGCAAGCGAGGCAGCCCGTGCATGAAGCGTCGTACCCAGAACGCAGGCATCAACCGGGTCGAGGCCCTGTGCCAGCAGAGCGCCGGTGATGCCAGCCAGCACATCACCGGTACCGGCCTTGGCAAGCGCTGCAGTCCCACGGGACATGCGGTACAAGCCGTCACCGTCTGAGACAAGCGTATCAGGCCCCTTCAATACGACGGTAACCCCGTATGCGCGCGACAAGTCGAGCGCCAACTGCTCCGGATCATCAGTCGCAAGGCCGAAGGGACCGGCCAACGTCGTCGCCTCACCTGCATGAGGGGTGACGATCGTAGCATATCCACGCTCGCACCGCTCGCGGCACAGTTCCCGTACTTTTCTAGAAGACATGAACCCGAGAGCGCCGCCGTCTATCAGCACAGGCGCCTGTGCAGCACGAAGCAATCGCCTGACGATGCTTGCCAAGTAAGGATCCTGGGGATCGAACCCGCATCCCATCACGAAGGCGCAAGGATGTTCTTCAGTGCACGGTTTGCATTGGGAAGCATCCCATCTGTTCCATGGATGTACTACCAGCGAAGGACGCGCCATCTGTATCTGCGGGACGATAGAGTCTTCGACATAGGCTTCGGTATATCCGGCTCCTGCGCGCTGGGCAGCCATCGATGCCAGCACGGCAGCACCCGGATACACGGGGCTGCCCACTACCAAGGTCAGCTTGCCGCGCGTGTACTTGTTTGCCTGAGGTGAAGGAAAAGGCACGAGCCGTGCAATGTCTTCATCGTTGTACGTACGCATCATGCATCGCCGTTCCCCTCTTTGGCGGGCAATTCATCAAGCAGCGCACGCGCTTCCTTGAATTGCTGGGCCAGCTCGCCCATCGGGTCGACGCGCTTTTCACTGGCGCGGACAGAATCCGCCGTAATAGCCATAGCACATGCCACCGCATCGGTGTGGGTATACGAAAGCGACAGGGGAATTTCCCGGACGCCCAGTTCGACAGCGACTTCTTGGGCACGTCGATGCAGCACGACGATAGGCCGGCCCTTCGCATTGCGAGACACTTCCACATCGACAGGAGCGATACCGCAGGCAAATCCGGTGCCAAGCGCTTTCAGCACCGCTTCTTTAGCAGCAAAACGGGTTGCATAATGAACCGCAGGTTGCGCGGTCTTGTCACAGTAGGCCCGTTCTTCCGCAGTAAACACCCGTATGCGAAAGCGCGGGGTGCGTTCGAGCACCCGCCGCATACGGGCGATTTCAACCAAATCAACCCCTAAGCCGACCCCGTCTTCGATAGGCAGCGGAGCAGAAGCGGAAGGGTCCGCATCCTCGGATGACAGGACGACAGCGGCCGCAGCCGCGGGTATATGTTCGTTCGTAGACTCCATTGTTCGTCCTACGCTACTCAACGGTCACCGATTTCGCTAGGTTGCGCGGCTGGTCGACATCGCATCCACGCGCCACAGCGATGGCCCGCGAGAACAGCTGCAACGGGACTGTAGCGGTTATGGCGCTGAAGCAATCACGTACTTTGGGCACATACATCACATAGTCAGCAAGCTTGGCGATTTCTTCATCGCCTTCGGTGGCAACGGCGATGATCATTGCGCCCCGTGCCCTGCTTTCTTGGATGTTGGATACGATTTTGTCATAAACGGGTGACTGGGTAGCCACCACGATAACGGGAAACCCGGGGGTGAGCAAGGCGATAGGCCCATGTTTCATTTCACCGGCAGCATATGCTTCGGCATGCAGATAGCTGATTTCCTTGAGCTTCAACGCACCTTCGTAGCATATGGCCGCACCCATGCCGCGCCCGATGAACAAGGCATCATGCGCATCCTTGCACGCCTGCGCGGCTTCTTCTATGGAAGATGTATCAGAAAGAATGCATTCAATCTGCTCGGCGGTATCGGCGAGCTCACGAAACAGCAGGCGAATCTGAGATACCGACAGTTTGCCCTTCGACTGCGCCAACACCAATGCCAGCAGCGTCAGGCTGACCACCTGCCCGAGGAAAGACTTCGTGGAAGCGACGGCGATTTCCTTGTTGGCCTTGGTGTAGATGACGCCGTCGCTTTCGCGCGCAACGGGGCTTCCCACCACATTCGTGATACCGAAGACCTTGGCACCCTTGATGCGGGCGTCGCGGATAGCTGCAAGCGTATCGGCAGTCTCACCCGACTGTGATACGGCGACCACCAAGGTGGAAGGCGTGATGATGGGGTTGCGGTAGCGGAATTCGCTCGCTACTTCCACTTCGGTGGGAATGCGCGCCCATCCTTCGATGAGCTGCTTGGCAATAAGCCCAGCATGATAGCTGGTGCCGCAGGCGATTACATATACTCGGTCGATCAGGTTGAGTTCTTCCAAGCTCAAGCCGAGTTCGTCTATCTTCAATGCACCATTCGTCAAACGCCCGGCCAACGTGTCGCGCACGACACGGGGCTGCTCGTGGATTTCCTTCAGCATGAAATCCGGATAGCCGCCTTTTTCTGCCACATCGACATCCCAATCGACATGGGTAATCTTTGGTTCGATAACAGCGCCTTCACGATCGCGGTACTCGATGCCATCGGCATCCATGAGGGCAAATTGGTCATCGCCCAGCACCACCACATCGCGCGAAGCATCCAGCACGGCAATGATATCGCTCGCAACGTAGCTTCCGCCGTTGCCATGGGCCAGCACGATAGGCGAATCCTTACGCGTCACCACGATGCGGCCCGGTTCCTGGGCGCAGACCACCGCAAGCCCGTATGCTCCGACAATCTGCTCGCATGCGTCGCGAACCGCCTGGTACAAATCGCCCGCATAGGCCTCTTCGATCAAGTGGGCGATCACTTCGGTATCGGTATCGCTCGAAAACACATGGCCGCGGGCTTCGAGGGCGTCGCGTAGTTCCATGAAGTTCTCGATGATTCCGTTGTGCACAATGGCGATATCGCCATTGCATGACGTGTGGGGATGGGCGTTGCGCTCGGCGGGAACGCCATGCGTGGCCCAGCGGGTATGGCCGATGCCGCACGTGCCGTCGTTATCCAGAGACTGGACGGCCTGGGCCAAGCCTTCAACCTTGCCGACACGGTGAACCACCGTAAGAGCGCCATCTTTCTGAAGCGCGATGCCTGCAGAATCGTACCCGCGGTATTCCAACCGTTGCAAGCCTTCTATCAGGATATCCTTTGCAGGAGAGCAACCCGTGTAACCGACGATACCGCACATACCGTAACTCCTTCGCATCATGCCGATCGGC
>Ga0062381_10000304_pt1 | contig 12608 bp, 11 predicted proteins | sample DOMMetBare1Fresh_2_FD_59506 | JGI IMG/M metagenome (GOLD analysis project Ga0062381, IMG submission 59506) | Wetland sediment microbial communities from St. Louis River estuary, USA, under dissolved organic matter induced mercury methylation -... | ecosystem: Environmental > Aquatic >... | reverse complement strand
GCCACGAACGGCGCGTGGCCGGCGCTCTCGTGCACGATGTCGGGCGCGGGGGTGTACTCGATGTGCTCGTGGCTGCGGACGTCCGCCGCGATGGCGAGCACGCGCCGGCTCTGCAGCTCGGTGAACACCGCGGGCGGGATGAAGCCGCGCACCGCCACCGCGGACCAGCCCACCCGCCCGAGCTTCAGGTTCATCTCGTCGAGGCTCGGGATGCGGTCGACGGGGATGCCGGTCGCCTCGAGGCCGGCGAGGTAGCGGGGGTGGGCCCGCTCGGCGAGGTGGGCGGTGAGCCGGCGGAGCACGTGGCGCCAGACCGCGTGGTCGCGGGGCGTGTACGCGTCGTACGCCTGCGCCACCACGAACCGGCGCAGGTGCGGTGGCAGCCCGGCGATCGCGCGCTCCGTGGGGGTCATCGTGCTCCTCCGCCGGACCGTCCGGCGCCCGCAGCAACGATCCGTCCGCGCCGGCGCGGCGGCCAGGGGTGGCCCGCGCTCGCCTCCGCTTAACGAGCGCGCCCGGGGACGTCACGCTCGCGAGGGGGCCGTCGCGGGTCCCGTCACGCGAGGACCAGCTCCCCCGACGCGATGCGCCACGTCGTGCGCGTGACCGCCGCGGCGAGGCGGTCGTCGTGGGTGACGACGAGCAGCGCGCCGGGGTACGCGCCGAGCGCCGCCTCGAGCCGCTCGATCGCGGGGAGGTCGAGGTGGTTGGTCGGCTCGTCGAGCACGAGCGCCCAGGCGTGGCGCCCGAGCCCGAGGGCCAGGGCGAGCTTCCGCGCCTCGCCGGGCGAGGGTCGCGCGGCGGCGCCGGCGGCGAGGAGGCGCGCCGGGTCGCTGCCGAGCGCGGCCACGACCGAGAGCACGCGTCCGCGGACGTCGGGCGGCAGCGCGCGGACGTCGGCGAGGAGCCGCTCCCCGGCGCCGGCGGGCAGCTCCTGCGGGAGGAACAGGAGGCGCTCCGGCGGCAGGCTCGAGCGGGCGAGCAGCGCCTCGAGCAGCGTGGTCTTCCCGGCGCCGTTCGGCCCGGCGAGGCGGACCCGGTCCTCGCGCCCGAGCCGCACCGCCGCGCGCGCCACCAGGAGCCGGCCGCCGGGGTCGGCGCCCGCGCGCAGCTCGGCGCCGTCGAGGCCGAGGAGCGAGGGCCGCGCGGACCGCTCCCAGCCGACGTACACCGAGCGTCCCAGCTCCTCGGCGGCCGGCGCGTCCGGCACCGCGGCGCGGGCCCGGTCGACCCCGCGCCGGAGCTTCGAGACCTCGCGGCCGAGCCGGGCCTCGGCCCAGGCGGCGACGGTCTTCGCCCCGAGGGTGCGCGAGTCGGAGTCGTGGCGATCCCGGTGCCGGCCGCTCCGTGCCGCCTCCGACGCGGCGCGCTCGCGGCGCGCCTCGGCGAGGCGCCGCTCCGCGCGGCGCGCCCGGGCCTGCGCCGCGCCGCGCGCGTCCCAGCCGGCGCGGTCCTCGGCGCGCCAGGCCTCGCGCGCTCCACCGTAGGCGAAGGGCCAGAGCCGCGCCTCGCCGCGGTGGAGCCGGAGCGTCCGCGAGGTCAGCTCGTCGAGGAGCGCGCGGTCGTGCGAGACCACCAGCGCGACGCCGCGGAACGCGCGCAGCGCGCCCACCAGCGCGGCCCGCGCGGCCGCGTCGGCGTGGTTGGTCGGCTCGTCGAGGAGGAGCACCGCGGGCTCGGCCGCGAGCGCGCCGCCGAGCTGCCAGCGCTTGCGCTCGCCGGGCGAGAGGCGCTCCCAGCGATCGAGGCCGGCGGCCTCGAGCCCCAGCGCTGCGCGCAGCCGGCGCGCCTCGCCGTCCTCGCGCTCCGCGAGGGCCGCCTCCGCGCCGCCGGCGCGATCGACGCCCTGGGGGCAGAGCACGATCCTCGCGCCGGGCGGATCGGTCCGCACCCGGCCGGCGGAGGGGCGGAGCTCGCCGGCGACGATCCGGAGCAGGGTGGTCTTGCCGGCCCCGTTCTCGCCGACGAGGCCGGTCGCGCCCGCGGGGAGGACGAAGTCGGTGGGAACGAGCAGCGGGACCGCGTCCGACCAGGCGAACGCGATCCCCTCGAGGTGGAGGGAGGGCATGGGCAGCTCCTCGGGACGAAGCGGGCGCGGGCCGCGGCGGGACGCCGGCGGCACGTCGGGTGAAGCGGCTTCGGGTCAGGAGCGGGCGCGCATCGGGCGCCGGGTCGCGGCGCGAGCGACCGTGTAGCGCCCCCGGGCGCGGGGCGCAAGCGCCCCGCCGGCACGTCAGCCGCGGGTGCTGCCGGGCCCGTCGAGCAGCCGGGCGGGCAGGAAGACCACCGCGCGCAGGAGCGCGAGCACGCCCTCGACGGCGATCCCGAGCAGCCGGAAGGGGAGCAGCAGCACCCACACGAGCGGGAAGAGCACCAGCGCGAGCAGCGCCAGCGGCCAGCTCACGACGAGCAGCGCGACCCAGAGGAGGAAGGCGATCATCGTCGATATCGTACGCTTACTCGGTCGGGACCATTTCGCTCGCCCGCACCTCCGTTCCGCTTGCCCCCGGCCGGGGCTCGGCTTACGTCGACCTGCTACCGGATGGGCACACAGCAGCGAATCCTCGTGGTCGACGACAACGCCCCGCTGAGGGAGAACCTCGCGGAGTGCCTGGAGGCGGAGGGCTATCGAGTGAGCCAGGCCGCGAACGGCGAGGAGGCCATCGCGTCGCTCGCGGGGGATCCGCCGCCGGCCGCGGTGGTGCTCGACCTGCTCATGCCCGGCCTCACCGGGCGGGAGATCGTGGAGCGGATCCGGGGCGACCCGCGCCTCGCGGACGTCCGCGTGGTGCTCACCACCGGTCACCCGAACCCGTCCATCCGCGCCGGCGTGGCCGCCGACACGTTCCTCCCGAAGCCGTTCGGGGTGAGGGAGCTCCTCGAGGCGCTCGCGCGCGTGGGGGCGTAGCGGGCGGGCTAGCGGCGCTCGATGAGCTTGAGCGCGTGCCCCCAGCGGTTCTGCCGAAAGCCCGGGATGCACCAGAGGATGCAGAGCGGCTCGATGGCGCGGGCGGCCGCCGCGGTGCCGAGGTCCTCGACCTCCCAGCCGAAGGCGCGGAGCACCTCGGCGACGGCGGCCTTCGCCGCGGGATCGTCGCCGCAGGTGAACATGGTCGGCGGCCCGCCGGGCAGCGCCGGGTTCACCATCAGGGCGCTGCCGACGCAGGAGAACGCCTTCACGAACCGTGCACGGGGCGCGCGCGCCTGGAGCCGCTCCATCAGCGACCGGTCGAGGGTGGTGAAGAAGCGCAGCACGCCGTCCTGGGGCGGCGCGTCGGCGATGGGGTTGGTCGTGTCGACGATCGGCTTGCCGTCGAGCGCGCTCCCGCACGCCTTCACCACGTCCTCCGCGGCGCTCCCCTTCACCGCGAGCACGACGAGCTCGGCGGAGCGGGCCGCGTCCTCCATCGTCGCCGCGCGCGCGCGGGGGCCGGCACCCGCGACCCAGCCCGCGAGCTTCCCGGGATCGCGCGTGCCCCGGACCACGTCGTGCCCGTGCTTCAGGAACCCGTCCGAGAGGACCTGCCCGACCACGCCGCTGCCGATGACCGCGACCTTCATCGCTCGCTCCCCGGGCACGACGGTGTCGCCCGGCGGAGCGTGTAGGGAGCGGGGACGGATGGCGTCTCGTCCCTGTGGGAGCAGCGCGGAAGGACGGAGCCGAGCCACCCCGACCGCGACCTCGACCCCACCTCGACCCCGACCCCGACCTCGACCTCGATCTCGACCCCGACCCCGACATCGACCTCGACCCCGACCGCGACCGCGACGTGGGCCCCGGAAACGCCGCGGCGCCGCGCGGGCGCGAGGCCCGGCGGCGCCGTCCGTGAGGTCGGAAGCGGCCGTCCCGCTGCTACTTCTCCTTCCGCTCCGCGATCTCCTTCTCGAGGGCGTCGAGCTCCTTCGAGGCCTTCGGCTCCGCCTTCTTCTCCTCGCCGGGCTTCCCGCCCAGGTGCGCCTCGCCGGCGGCCCAGCCCGGGCTCACCGTGGAGGCCAGCTCGCCGGCGCCGCGGGTGAAGACCGCGGCGGCCTTGCCGACGATCGCCCGGCCGAGCACCGCGAACCCGATGACGGGCATGGCGATGAGGAACGTCGCCCCCATCACCGGCACCAGCACGAGCGCCAGCGCCGTGTTCACCTTGAGCCACGACCCCTCGCCGGCCGGCAGCCGCTCCCCGTCCTTCGCGACGGGCGCGATGTGCCACCGCTTCGCGTTCAGGTAGTAGCCGCTCTTCACCGCTGCGCCGCTCTCGTAGGTCGTCATGGCCGTTCCTCCCTTTCGACGGGAAGTATCGCGGAACGCCGCCGCGACGAACATCGGGACGAGCGCGGAGATCCTCGGGAAAGAGTTCGGTGACCGCGCGCGCGCACACCCGAGATCGGCATCGGGCGATCTCCCGAGGCGCCGGAACGGCCACATCGGGGCCTGCCCGCGCTCTTCCGCCGCCCCCTTCCGAGCCGGGACCGGTGGCGATCGCGGAGGCGTACGATCCAGGCGTGAAGTCCTCGATGTCACGCTCGATCGCGCTCGCCCTGCTCGCCGCGGCGGGCGCCGGCTGCGCGAGCGCGCGCCGCTCGGCGCGCACGCCCGAGTCGGCCGCTGCGCTCGCGATCCCCGAGCGCGACCCCGCGGACCAGGGCACGCCGCGCCAGCGGCCGCTCGTGACCGGCGTCGAGCAGGCGACGACGGCCGCGTCGCTGGACGCGAAGCGCCTTCCGATCCTCGTGCGCATCCTCGCGCCCGAGCTCACCCCGGCCGGCGCGGAGGACGTCCGCCTCGCGTTCGAGGAGTGCCCGTGGGCGCCGCCGCCCGAGCGCACCAGCCTCGCCGAGCGGATCGCCACCGTGCGGGTGCGGACCCCGGGCGAGCCGGCCCGCTGAGCCCCGAGCGCCGCCGCCGGCGCGGCTTCACTGTCAGTTCGCTGCGTCCAGGCGTGTGCCGAGGCCCGGGGGGCGCGCTCAGAACGGATGCACGAACAGCCCCGAGCGCAGCTTCGGCTCGAACCAGGTGCTCTTCGGGGGCATGAGCAGGCCGGCGTCGGAGACGGCCATGAGCTGCTCGATGCGCGTCGGGAACAGGTGGAGGGCCATCGACCACCCCTCCTCGCGCACGCGGCGCTCGAGCTCGGCCGCGCCCCGGATGCCGCCGACGAAGTCGACGTTCGTGTCGCGGCGCGGGTCGTCGATGCCGAAGATGGGCTGGAGGATCTGGTCCTGGGCGATGGAGCAGTCGAGCGAGGCGACCGGGTCCCTCGCGTCGTAGCTCCCCGGGCGGACCCGGGCGCGCCACCAGCGACCGTCCGCGAAGACGCCGAAGGCGAGCGGGCCCTCCGGTCGCGGCTCGTCCGCCGGCGCCACGTCCATGCGCGCCCGGAGCGCCTCGAGCAGCGCTCGCGGCGGGCGGTCCTGGCGGTCGCGCACCACGCGGTTGTAGGCGAGGATCTGCATCTGGTCGTGCGGGAACACCACGGCGAGGAATGCGCCGTGCTCGCCCGGCGTCCCGCGCCGCCGCGCGTGGACGCGCGACGCCGCCGCCGAGCGGTGGTGCCCGTCCGCCACGTAGAGCGCCGGCACGCTCCGGAAGCGCGCCTCGATCGCCTCCCCGGCCTGGGCGGGCACCACCCAGAGCTGGTGGCCGACCCCATCCGGCGTGACCAGGTCGTACGCCGGCGCGCCGCGCTTCACCTCCTCGACGAGGCGGTCGATCTCGCGGTCGGCGCGGTAGGTGAGGAACACCGGCTCGTCGTGCGCGGAGAGCGTGTCCACGTGCCGGACGCGGTCGTCCTCCTTGTCGGCGCGCGTCTTCTCGTGCTTCTTGATGACGTCGCGGTCGTACTCGTCGACGGACGCGCAGGCGACGAGCCCGGTCTGCCGGTGAGGGCCCATCCGCTGCGCGTACACGTAGAAGCGCGGCGCGGGGTCCTGCACCAGCACGCCGCGGCGGACCAGCTCCTCCAGGTTCGCCTTGCCTTTCGTGTAGACCGGGTCCGAGTGCTCGTCGGTCCCCTCGGGCAGGTCGATCTCCGGCCGCGACACGCGCAGGTAGCTGTCCGGGTTCCCGGCCGCGAGGGCGCGCGCCTCCTTCGTGGAGACCACGTCGTACGGCGGCGAGGCGACGCGGGCGGCGAGCGCGGCGGGCGGGCGGAGGGCTCGGAAGGGCTTGAGCGTGGCCATGCGGCCACCTCTTACTACCCCCAGAGCTTGTCGTCCCGCGCCCGGAGGAGCCGCCCGCAGATGGCGCAGATCTTCACCTGAGCGCCGGCCCCGGCGTGCCGGCCGTCGCCGTACGAGTGCTCGCAGTCCTCGAGCAGCTTCGCCTCCTCGGCGCGCAGCGCGGCGAGCGCCGCCTCGTGCTCGGCGATCTTGGCCCGCAGCATCTCGCGGCGGGAAAGGCGTTCGGCTTGCGTCACGGGGCACTCCTCGCGCGGAGCCTGCGGGCAGTCTAGCGGCGGCGGGGGTGCGTGTCTCGGCGTCGGCCTCCGCCGCGGTCGGCGCGCGGCGCACCTCGCCTCCGCGAAACGGTTGCGGGCTCGAGGTCCCCTCGCGCTGACCCTGCGCGTCGCTTCGGCCCGCGGCGGCCTCCCAGGAGCCACGGGCCAGCCCTCGGGCGGCCGAACGCGTCAATCCGCCTCCCCTTCTCGCGTCGAGGCGCGCGGCCCCCTTTGTCCCGCGTTCAGAGGACACGAGGGGCATGGCGCTTGCTCCCCACGAAAGGCTTTTCACACCGACCGCACGGCGCGCCGGAGGCTACATGTCCGCACGGATCCTTGGTTTTCTCACCTTCTGCGCGGCGCTCCTGGCGGTCGCGGGCTGCGAAGGCGTCCCCCGAACGGTGAAGGAGGCTCCCGGAGCCTCGGCCTCCTCGTGCACGGGGTGCCACGGCGACGCGACGCGAGCCGAGGCCACGCCGCTCCTCAAGGCGGCGCCGCCGGTCGCCACCGCCGGCCACTCGCCGGGCGCTCACGCCGCGCACCTCCACGACGGCGCGTTCCGCGCAGCGGTCGCCTGCACCGAGTGCCACGTCGTGCCCTCGAGCACCGCCCACGTGAACGGCACCGCCGCGCTGACCTTCGGCGCGCTCGCCTCGAGCGGCGGCGCGACGCCGGCGTGGCGCGCGGCGACGGCGACCTGCACGGTCTACTGCCACGGCGCGACGCTCGGCGGCGGGCCCGCCGCGAGCCCGGCGTGGAGCTCGGCGGCCGTCCTGGACTGCGGCAGCTGCCACGGCGCGCCGCCCCCCGCCCCGCACCCCGCGAACGCCGCCTGCTCGAGCTGCCACCCCGGCACCGTCGACGCGTCGCGGACGATCCTCGTGACGAACGGGCTCCACATCAACGGCGTCGTCGACGTCGGCACCGCCCACTCGCCCGGCTGGCAGAGCCCGGACGCCCACGGGCACGCCGCGAACACCGAGCTGAACGGCTGCAAGGCCTGCCACGGAGACGACTTCGCCGGCGGCACGTCCGGCGTCTCCTGCAACGACTGCCACGGCGGCACGGCCTGGCAGACGAACTGCACCTTCTGTCACGGAACGCCCGGGCGCGCCGGCGGCTACGCGGCCGCCCCGCCCGTCGGCACCCAGGGCGAGACGGCCTCCACCGATCGCGCCGTCGGCGCCCACCTCGCCCACCTCGCCGGTGGCGGGGTCGGCCCGGCGGTGGCGTGCACCGAATGTCACACCGTGCCGGCCGACCTCTCCCACGTGGACGGGACGCCCGAGGTGACCCTCGGCGCGCTCGCGAGCCGCGGCGGGACGAGCCCCGCCTGGAACCCCGGATCGCTCGGCTGCTCGGCGACCTACTGTCACGGCGCCACGCTCGGCGGCGGCACCAACACGGCCCCGACCTGGACCGGCGGCGCGTCGCAGACGGCCTGCGGGACCTGCCACGGGCTCCCGCCCCCCTCGCCGCACCCCGCCGCCTCCGCCTGCGGGACGTGCCATGCGGGCTACACCGCAAGCACCGTCAACGCCGCGGTCCACCTCGACGGCACCGTCCAGGTGACCGATCCGCACCCGGATCCGGACTGGTCCAACCCGACCCACCACGGCTACGGCGCCAACGCGAGCCTCGCGAGCTGCAAGAACTGCCACGGGGCGGATCTGCTCGGCGGCACCACCGGCGTCTCCTGCGACAGCTGCCACGGCGGCGCGGGCTGGCGGACGAACTGCACGTTCTGCCACGGCACGGCCGGGCGCGGCGGCGGCTACGACGCCGCGCCGCCCGTCGGCACGCAGGGCCAGACGGCGACCAGCGACCGCGCGGTCGGCGCCCACCAGGCCCACCTCGCCGGCGGCGGGGTCGGCCCGGCGGTCGCGTGCACCGAGTGTCACGCCGTCCCGGCCGACATCGCGCACGTGAACGGGACCGCGGCGGTGTCGCTCGGCGCGCTCTCGCGCCGCGACGGCGCCTCCCCGTCGTGGGATTCCACCGGGCTGACCTGCGCCACCTACTGCCACGGCGCGACGCTGGGCGGCGGGAGCGACACGACGCCGACCTGGACCGGCGGCGCCGCGCAGGCCTCCTGCGGCACGTGCCACGGCCTGCCGCCGCCCGCGCCGCACTCCACGAGCACGAACTGCGGCGGTTGCCACACCGGCTACACGAGCACGACCGTGAACGCCGCGCTCCACCTGGACGGCACGGTCCAGGCCACCGGCGGCCACGCCGCCGGCTACGCGGCGAAGGAGCAGCACGGCTACCAGGCGAGCCGCGACGGCCTCACCGGCTGCAAGGGCTGCCACGGCGCGGACCTCTCCGGCGGCACGGGCCCGTCCTGCAACAGCTGTCACCCCGGGGCGACCCCCACGGCGTGGCAGACCGACTGCACGTTCTGCCACGGCACGCCGGGCGGCCTCGCCTCGCCGCCGGTGGACACGCAGGGGCAGAGCGTGCGCTCGCAGGTCTCGGTGGGTGCGCACGCGAAGCACATGGCGCTCTCCTGGATGACCGCGTCGTCGGTCACCTGCAACGTCTGCCACGGCACTGCCCGCGGCAACGTGGTCACCGATACGGCCCACATGAACGGGCGCCCCGCGGAGGTGACGTTCACGGGCGTCGCCGCACAGGGCACCGCGAGCACCTTCACCCGCACGAGCGACACCGCCGCGACCTGCGCCACGTACTGCCATGGCCGATTCACGGGTGGTGCGACATCGGCGTCGCCGAGCTGGGTGAGCACGACGGCGATGACGTGCACGTCCTGCCACGGCGCGCCGCCCAGCACCGGCAGGCACCAGGCGAACTCCTCGCACCGGACCTGCGCGAACTGCCACTCCGGCTACACGAGCACGGGGGTGAACGTCTCGACGCACGTGAACGGCACGAAGGAGGTGGGCGGCTCGGGGACGAGGATCACGAGCTGGAACGCGTCGACCCGCACCTGCACGAGCTCCTGCCACGGTCAGCAGACCTGGTGAGCTCCGCCGGCCGAGGCGTCCAGGGGACGCCTCGGCCGCGCGGCGGCCCATGCCTCGGGTACGGGACTGCTCGACGCGAGTGGTCGCGGGTGCGCACCGGCACGTCGCCGACCGGATCATGTATTCTCACGGGGCTCGGAGGCATCCTCCGAGACCGCGCCGGCCCGCGGCGCCCTGCCCCCGAGGAACCGATGCCCGCGATCCGAACCGCCCTCCTCGCCCTGGCCGCCTCGGCGACGCTTGCCTGCGGCGATTCACGCACGCTCGAAGCTTCGGGTGGAGCGGGCGCGATCCCGCACCCCGAGGGTTACGCCTCGCCCGCAGCCCACGGCGCCGACGCCGTCGTCCTGTCCATCACCACGTGCCAGTCGTGCCACGGGACGGACTTCGACGGCGCCTGGACCGGCCAGTCGTGCAACCAGTGCCACGCCGCGGCCGGCTTCGCGGACTGGCAGACCAACTGCACCTTCTGTCACGGGACCAAGACGCAGGGCTGGAGCGCCGCCACCCAGCTCGCCCTCGCCGCGCCGCCGCAGGGCGTGAGCGGGCAGTCGGACCCGACCGATCCCGCGGTGGGCGCGCACCAGGCCCACGTCGCGGCGAACGCGTTCACGGGCGGCTTCGCCTGCGTCGAGTGCCACCCGCCGGTCGCCGCGCTCCTCGACCCGGGCCACCTCGGGCCCGCGCCGGCCGACGTCCAGCTCGGGGCCCTCGCCACCTCCGGCGGGGCCGCGGCGGTGTACACGCCCGGCGCGGCGCCGAGCTGCGCGACCACCTACTGCCACGGCGCGTTCGTGGGCGGGGTCGACGGCGGCGCAGGCGCGACCGTGATCTGGAACGCCTCGGCGAACATCAGGTGCAACTCCTGCCACACCGCGCCCGAGGCGAACACGAAGGAGAGCAGCGAATGGCACGCCCGCCACGTGTTCGGGACCGACGGCGTGCCGACGCCCGTCCGCTGCGAGCGGTGTCACCTCGGCTACACGGCGGGGAGCGTCAACCCCGCGCTCCACGTGAACGGCCAGGCCGAGGCGATCGTCCAGCCGACCACGGGGGGCACGCAGCGGATCTCCGGCTGGGACTGCGCCACCTGCCACGCGGCGCTGGGCGTGAACTGAGCGGCGCCGCCGGCGCCCGGACGACCCGACGACGCGCCGGCCCGTCCCTCGACGCGCGGTCGGCGCGCCGCGCCCCGCCGCGAGCGGCACGCGTGTGCATCCTTCCCCGGGAGGACGCACCCATGGCGAAGGATCGCAACCCCGACCCGCGCAAGGCAGCAGGCGCTCCGCAGGGCTTCCCGGAGCAGCAGCAGCGCACCCCCGGCTCCGAGGCGGCGATGAGCCCGCGTCCGGACTTCGGCGAGAGGAGCTACCGGGGGAACGGCCGGCTCGTCGATCGCGTGGCGATCGTGACCGGCGGCGACAGCGGGATCGGCCGCGCCGTGGCGCTCGCCTTCGCGCGCGAGGGGACGCACCTGGTGATCTCGTACCTCGACGAGCACGAGGACGCGGAGGAGACGAAGCGCGTCGTGGAGGCGGCGGGTCGGACATGCCTCACGGTCGCCGGCGACATCTCCGAGGACGCGCAGTGCGCGCGGGTCGTCGAGACGGCGGTCGACCGCTTCGGGCGGCTCGACGTCCTCGTCAACAACGCCGCGTTCCAGGGCCGCGCCGTGGAGCGGTTCGAGGAGCTCGACGCGGCGAGGGTGGAGCACACCTTCCGCACGAACGTCGTGGCGATGTTCCACATGGTGCGCCACGCCCTCCCCCACCTCCAGCCCGGCGCGACGATCATCAACACCTCGTCGATCCAGGCCTACCACCCGAACCCGAGCATCCTCGACTACGCGGCGACGAAGGGGGCGATCCGGACCTTCACCCAGGGGCTCGCGAAGGAGCTGACCGGGCGGGGCATCCGCGTGAACGCGGTGGCGCCGGGGCCGATCTGGACGCCGCTCATCCCGCAGTCGTTCGGGCCGGAGCGGGTGTCCGAGCACGGCAAGAACGCGCCGCTGGGCCGGGCCGGGCAGCCGGCCGAGGTCGCCCCGGTGTTCGTGTTCCTCGCCTCCGACGAGTCACGGTACGTGAGCGGTGAGGTGGTGGGCGTGACCGGCGGCTCGCCGCTCGCCTGACCGGCCGCTCGCCGGCGGGGTGACCCGGGCGTGGTCCTGCCGCGCCCGCCCGCCCGGCCCAACTTGCACCTCGTGGACGAGCGCCCGGACCGGATCGCAGCGCTCTCCGGGCTCCGCTTCGCCGCGGCGCTCGGCATCCTCCTCTTCCACTACGGGGCGCCGCTCGTGGCCGGGCTGCCGGCCTGGGTCGAGCGCCTCCGCGCCGGCGGCCACGCCTGGGTGGGGCTGTTCTACGTGCTGTCGGGCTTCGTCCTCGCGCGCGCCCACCCGCAGCCCATGGGCCCGGCCGAGCGGAGGGTCTTCTGGGCGGCGCGCCTCGCCCGGCTGTATCCCGCCTACCTGCTCGCCTTCCTGCTCTCCGCGCCCTTCGTGCTCGAGCGCTGGGAGGGCGCCGGGCCGGCCGGCGCGGCGAAGGCCCTGATCGTCGCCACGGCGGCGCTGCTGCTGATCCAGGCCTGGGCGCCGCCCATCGCCCGGATCTGGAACCCCCCGGGGTGGTCGACGTCCGCGGTGGCAGCGTTCTATGCCCTCTTCCCGTTCGCGGCCGGCTGGCTCGCGCGGAGATCGAGGCGGGGGCTGTGGGCGGCGCTCGCGGGCGCGTGGGGGCTGTCGCTGCTCTTCCCCCTGGCCTGGCTCGCCCTGGCGCCCGACGGCCCCCCGGAGGCCATCACCCGCTGGAACTGGGGCGAGCCGCTCTGGCTCGAGGCGCTCAAGTTCCACCCGGTGGCCCGCGCGGGCGAGTTCCTCGCCGGCGTCGCGCTGGGGCTCCTGCACGCCCGCGGCGCCGTGCTCACCCGCGCGGCGCGCGCCGGCGGCGCGCTGGCGGCGCTGTCGCTCGGGGCGGCGGCGGCGGTCCTCGCGGTCGACGCGCTCCCCTACCCGCTCCTTCACAACGGCGCGCTCGTGCCCCTGTTCGCGGTCGCCGTGCTGGGCCTCGCCGGCGGCGGCGGCGGCTTCGCGCAGGCCCTCGGCTCGGCGGGCGCGCGGCGGCTCGGAGACGCCAGCTTCGCGCTCTACGCCCTGCAGGAGCCGCTCTGGAGGATCGCGCGCTCGTTCGCG
>Ga0062381_10000303_pt1 | contig 12608 bp, 10 predicted proteins | sample DOMMetBare1Fresh_2_FD_59506 | JGI IMG/M metagenome (GOLD analysis project Ga0062381, IMG submission 59506) | Wetland sediment microbial communities from St. Louis River estuary, USA, under dissolved organic matter induced mercury methylation -... | ecosystem: Environmental > Aquatic >... | reverse complement strand
CACAAACGAACCTTCGAAAAAGAGCGCAACGTGGTTATACCGGATAAAATCACCGTCTCCAATGAAGCGGTCAAGAAAGAAGCGAAGAAGGTGAAGAACGTTATCCTACTCGATAATAACTACCGCATTACAATTGATGGCAGCACCGAATACATCGAGAAGGGTTTTGACCCCTATAAGGAGATGAGCTTTTACAAGTTGTATTTCAACGAGGAAAAATAAAAATAACGATTATAGACAAAATAGGCTGACCCAAGAGATTGAGTCAGCCTATTTCATTTATCATTTATTCGATTTCTTATAAATCTTATTCTGATTCCGGTAGCCCGTTTTATTGGCAAACCAATCAGTGTATTGGCTTCCGGCACTTTTCACCCAATCCAGGAAGTGAAGGTACCCCTCAACTACTTCCGATTTTTCCACCAGATAGTCCATAGGCTGAATGATGTTCAATGCCCAGGGCAGATTACTCGAAGTAGTATAATATTTAATAGCAGAGGCATCATCGGCGGTATTAAACAACGAACGATTGGCCAGCTTAGTCGGCACCCGCCCGGGTAAATGAACCTCTGTACCACGCTGCTGATTGGCTATGATGTAAAAATTAAACAGGTCAGAAGCCAGATCAGTCAATTTCAATTTACCACCTGAAGGTGCAACGCCATTATTCAATAAGGTAAGGGTTACATTCAACGTATCGTTCGGGACAGCAGGTGCAGATTCATCTGTATTCACGCCTGTCCCGACACCCGGATAGGGCATCTCATTAAAGAAGTTATCAAACACGATGCAGCTGGCGAAGTCTTGTCCCTGCTCCAGTCCGTTGACACCATCAATCACATATGATCCGGCACTTCGACGGGTACCTGTCACTGAAGTGAACTTATCTGGTGTTATTCCGTCTAGCTGGAATCCGAACCCATTTTTGAATAGGGCACCTGATGCCCGCATCACAAACTGAGCCTTTATTTCAACTACTTCATTAGAAGCATTAGTCACTTTATTAATATTGTAATCTACGACAACATCATTAAGGTCATAGTCGCCTTTCTTAGGCCAGCTATCTTCAAAAACAAGAGAACCATATCCTGCCTGGGTTGGATAATAGTTATTGTAAGCCCTGTATGGATCCTTTGGATAGAGGTCTTTTGAATCTTCAACGCCATCTTTATCGGTATCTACCACTTCAGGTTTGGGTAAGTAATTTCGGGTGGGATCAGAGTAATTCTCTCCCGGAATCGAATAAGCATCCATTGAAGCTTTAGCAGCCCCGGTCATTCCTTCAAAGCTAAACTTAAACCGATATAGCTTACCCACATAGCTTGCGGGAACCTTAAATGTTACGGTTTGGATTGTATTATTGGTAGAACTGGTTAAAGCAACAGAGTCCACTTTCAATAAGGGACCCTTACCATCGGTTTTGGTTGCATCATATGAATATGCACTAAGGGTATAGACGCGGGGAGTTTTTTTGGTATCATCAACTTTCATGGCAATCGTTATTGATCCTGCTCCAACTTTTACCCATGGGGAAATCAACCAACACCATGGAGCACTACCACTAACCTGAGAAAAGCCTGAATACTTTCCATATATCAGATAATTAGTTGCACTCTTAAACTGGATATTATTAAATTCCCAACCAAGCAGGGTTTGTGTCGATGCACTTCCGGATTCAAAATCCTGAACAACCTGCGCTTTTCCCATAGCTGCAATTGCCAGAAAAAGCACAACCAATACACTTGACTTCTTAAACATTCTCATAATCAATCGTCGTTAGTTATTTTCCGAATCTACGTAAGTAAAAACAGCCGCTCCGTTTGTAATTTTTGCTGTACGATGAATGGTTCCCATATCCAATGCCAACTCACTCACAGCTGCAGGTACAACAACTTTGACCGAAACCGTATCATTCAACGAGTGGTTACCTGAATAATAAACGGCATTATCGGCACTAATAGACAGCGTATTCCTGAAGGGACAGGTCGAAGAGATTCCAATCACTTTAACGGCGACTGTATTTGATGTGGCCCAATTAAAATCAGATGATATATTTGTGTTCTCGAGAGTCGTTCCCTTCTGTGCATTCACAAAATCGGAATACTCACTATCCACACAACTACAGAACAAAAAAGACATGGCTATGGCTGCCACAAATAAATACTTATTCATGCTATAAAACAATTATTAATCCTGGAAAAACAATCGGAAGAAAAGCGTACTGGTTTAGGTTATTTAATTTCGTCCCGTTTAGGGCGCATATTCATCGAACTACAAAACATCATCAATCTGTAAATACCCAATACTTCTCTAGCTTCCTCTTTATTCTTATCGAACAATCTATCGGCGAATCTATTTATCAGCATTCTGAATAAGAGCAATATCTACTCTTACTAAAATCAACACTGACCTGCAAACAATTAAGACTCTTATATCTCAAACTCACTCAACACATCAACACTACCTCAAGAGACCTGTAATTAGAAAGATTTCAAATTAAAGATTCTACCTTTTTTAATTCGAACGCAAAGATATAACCTATTCACGACACTATGTTGTAAAACATATCATATTTGCATTATATAACTACTGAACACAATTATACACAACATGAAATTTGTCTTAACTGCAAGATTATTGCAAAAAGTCAACAAACAACAATAAGAATATACATCAGTTACTCACCTTTACAGATAAGACATGGAGGCTTATTTACAGTCGAAAATTGGCCTCTGAAACGAGCGAATTGCATTAACTAAACAAAAAAGCGGATTTGCTATTCGCAATCCGCCCATATCAAAAATATCGTTAATAAAAATCACCTGCTAACTCCTTGAAACAGCGTTTATTCCTTCAAAAACTCACTCACCCAAAGTCCGCTATCCTTAATGATGCGTGTTTGGTGTTTAAAATCGACATGAACTAAACCGAATCGAGAGTTAAAACCGTCTCTCCATTCGAAATTATCCATCAGTGTCCAGATGAAATAGCCGCCTACATTTACACCCTCCCGTTTGGCTCGTAGTACCTGACCGATATAATCCTGTAAATATTTCGTGCGGCGGGTATCGTGTACTTTTCCGTCAACTACTTTATCCCGAAAAGCCGCTCCGTTTTCCGACACGATGATTTGCTTAATCGGATAGTGGGAAAATTGCTTCAGGCTATGATAAATGCCTGCCGGATAAACCTCCCACCCATTAGCAGTCAACGGTCGGTTGAGCTTACGGAAAGGAACATAAAAAGCCTTCAGATAAGGCATTAGCATCGATGCACGGGCTGTCAGCGAGTAGTAGTTTTGCAATCCGATAAAATCAAAATCAAACTTCATCAGCTCTGTATCGTAGGGGTGAATGTATTTCTCTATACGCTCCAGCACCGGAAGCTCCATCAATGGATAATTCATTCCCAATAGCGGCTCAATATAGAGGCGGTTAAACAAAGCATCCACCCGCTTTGCCGCACGGATATTGGCCGGATGGTCATTTACCGGTCGCACATGCGAACAGGAGAAAGTGGTCCCAATATTCGCATCCGGCACATTGCGGCGGATAATGCGCCCACCCTCTGCCTGGCACAGATTGGAATGATGCACTGCCGGAAGAAAATTATGTATCCCATATCGCCCCGGAGCAAAATAACCCACCAGATACCCCAAAGCTGTAAAGGAAAAAGGCTCGTTCATCACAAACCAATTCTTCACCCGGTCACCAAAGCGGCGAGAGCAAACATCGGCATATTCGGTAAACCAATAATGGATGTCACGGTTAGTCCAACCGCCTTTCTTCTCCAGCTCCATGGGCAAATCCCAGTGATAAAGCGTTAGCCACGGTGTTATCCCATTCTCCAGGCAACTGTCAATCACCCGTTGGTAGAAGTCTACGCCTACTTCATTAACCTTCCCCGTTCCGTTGGGTAATATACGAGGCCAGGAAACCGAAAACCTGAAATTGGGAATATTCAGATTGTTAATCAGGGAAATATCTTCAGCATACTGATTGTAAAAGTCACAGGCCACATCGCCCGACGAACCATCTTTGATCCGCTTGCCATTTCGGGTAAAATAGTCCCAGATCGACATTCCCTTACCATCTATATTGTGGGCACCCTCTATCTGATACGAGGAGGCGGCTACCCCCCACCGAAAATCATCGCCAAAATCTTTCTTCGAATAATTAACGCTCATCGATAACCTTTTTATTTTCCTCAAAGAAAAGAGTAACCTGTGAACACACCGTGTCAGAACCGTGACAGATTTATGACAGCATAGATTATTAGATTTGAGGTCCATCAGGCATGTACACAAAAGGATCAGTAATCGAAACATCAACGCTCCTCAACATCGCTGTAATCAGGAAAGACTTTCTTTGCATGAGCAAATTCAATACATCATTTGTTATGAAGAATAGATTTTTCCTCTTATTTTTGCTGATAATGTCAACACTATCTATATCAGATGCAGCCTGTCCGGATGAGCAAATCTCCCACCGGGATTTGAAGATACTGAGCTGGAACATTTATATGCTCCCTTACGTCAGCCTGGTGAATAATAATAAGGAGCGTGCCCGATTGATCGTCGATCAGTTGTTAAAGTCGGACTGTCAGGTCATCGTCTTTCAGGAAGCCTTCAGCAGCCGTTGCCGCAATATCATTGCAAAAGGGTTGGCGGATAAATATCCGTACCAATACGGACCTGAAAATCCAAACTATATTCCGCTATTTACCAATAGCGGACTCTGGGTGATTAGTAAAATACCTTTGACCAAACTCGGATCAATAAAGTTCAGCAAAAGCCAGGGATACGACATGATTGCCCGCAAAGGTGCAGTCCTGTTTGAAGGAGAATATCAAAATGCACCTTTCCAACTTTTAGCAACTCACCTTCAGGCTGATGAACCTCATAAGATAAGGGCTCAGCAATGTGCAGAAATCAGCGAACATCTCCTGCAACCGTTCAGTCACGAACATATCCCGCAGCTAATCTGTGGCGACTTCAACATCGACATGGATGATCATCAGCACTACCGCAAGATGCTGGAGACACTGGATGCACAAAATGGAGAATTGAGTGGTCCGATTCAGACCACCTACGACGAGGTTAATAACGCATTAGCTCAAATACCCAACGGCAAGAAAAGAATTATCGACTACATTCTGGTCAGAAACAGTAAACTAATTAAAAAGCTCGAACGCAAGATCCAATCTTTCTACACACACAAACACAATGGTGATATTGATTACCTCTCGGATCACAATGCTATGGAAATAACAATCCATCTGGAGAACGTAATAAATGAAAATATGGCTCAGCATTTGAGTCAAAAATAAAACTCTTATCTCCTGTTCCCGCTGTCATATCTTTAACAGGGAAACATTCGACACCCACTCATTCAATCGCTGGTAGAGATGAAGCAATTTTTCACGGACAATAGTTTTGTCAAACTGTATAAGCAGCCTTTCCGAAAGGATGGCAGCATTGGCGTAATGTATGCGGCATGGACCCCATTTCCCTTAATCGTAATTCCGATTCGGAAACAATATGTATTCTCATAAATCTGAACCTTTAGGCTGCATTCTGGCAGCTATATATCTAATGACCTGGATCAATATGATTACCAAAAGAATGACCAATGGGACAATCCCCATATAGCATTGAATATTTGCAATGTATCCGGCGAAATCACTCCAGTAGGGTCCGACAAGAAACCCGGCGCCAACATATACGCACGCCCACAAGGTGGCTGTCGAAAGCAACACTATCAAGTACCGCTTCACCGGATAATTCATCAGCCCCAGTAATACAGCCACATATCCACGAATAAACGGCGACACCCGTCCGATAAATACCCCGGCAAATCCTCTCTTTTGAAGTTTAAGGGATAGCTTATCTAGTTTCTTGCGGGAAATGGGTATCCACCCCGGCTTGTTATCCATGATCGTTTTCCCGAATAAGAAAAATAGAGAGAATAAAATCCCGCTCCCCAAAAGGTCTCCCGCAATGGCCGATAATACAATCAATGGAAATTTGAGTAATCCCGAAAAACCCAGATAACCTGAAAAGATCAGCACCAATTCATTGGGAACAGGACTAGGTACCCCTACCTCCTGAAGAAATACCAACAGAAAAATAATCAGGTATCCATACCGGAGAATATTGGCAAGAAAATCGGGAGGTATATTTTGTATCGACATGTAAAGGCAGTTATAGCAATAGTTTGTCAGTTGCAAATATGATATAACATTGTGTCAACTGCATTTCAGTGGGGAGACGATAATATTACAGGCGATACAGTTAACAATAACCTAAATCAGAATACGGAATACACTATCTACATGGGAGGAGCTTCACCATTGCTATACTTTATATTCGCCCTTGATTTAGGTTAAATAAGGAGATATCCCTGTGTTATCCCAGAGATATCCCAGTGATAACCCTGTAATATCCCTGTTTATATATAATCTGGGTCATCTATGGGATAACACTTAAATAACAGAGTGACTATTCAACTTTAACAGTTAAGATAGAGTATTGATAAAGCGAAACAAGGTTATCTCAGGTGTACCCCTGAGAGTAAATGAAAAAACCGCCACCGGATTTCTCCGACAGCGGTCGCGCTTTTAATTATCCAAAAACCGATTAGTTCAATGGAACGTAACCTACTTTTTCTACAATATCCTGTCCCTGTGCTGACAAAACGAAATCAACAAACGGTTTGCAAGCTGCCTCTTTCTTCTTATTGATGTAGAAGAACAACGGACGAATAATCGGGTAAGTCTTATTTTTAGCTGTAGCCATAGATGGAGCTACATAAGTTTTTCCATCGAATGATACCTGAAGAGCTTTCACATCCTTCTCGATGTAAGCCAAACCTACATAACCGATTGCGCCTTTAGTCTGGCTAACAGACTGTACAATAGCTCCGGTAGCAGGCATACTCAGGATACCGTTAGCGTAGTTTTTATTCTTCAGGATGTGCTCTTTGAAGAACTCATAAGTACCAGAGCTTGATTCACGAGAGTAAGGGATGATTTTCATGTCAGGACCACCCACTTCTTTCCAGTTTTTAATTTTGCCTGTGAAAATACCTTCGAGCTGAGCACGAGTCAGTTTAGATACCGGGTTTGAAGGATTTACAACCACCGCTAACGCATCGTAAGCGATTATCTTTTCTACCGCTGTTGAACCGGCTTCCTGCATTTTAACCTTCTCGTCGAATTTCATTTTACGTGAAGCCATTGCCACGTCGGTAGTACCATCAAGCAATGCAGCGATACCTACACCGCTACCACCACCTACTACAGATACTGATTTATGAGTCTTTTTCAGGAAAGTTTCTGCTTCTTTTTGAGCCAAAGGCAATACGGTATCACTACCTTTCAATTTTTGTGCCTGGAATGAAGGAACTAATGCGCAAATCATCAGCGCGGAGATTACTAACTTTTTCATATTGAGATATTTGTTTGTTTTTGTTTGAAACTGAATATTAGCTATTGGCTTTCAACATTTCGCTGTCAGCCAATAGCCTGAATGGTTTTTTAGAATTTATATTGCAGACGAAGAGTGAATACGTTGTCTTTCAGGTCTGCACCATAACCTGAAAGTTTTGCTGATTTCTCGTTCGTATTTATGTCGTAGCTAGCCATAATACGTACATTATTGTTCATGCGATACAGGTAAGCAAGCCCCAGTGTCCCATAAGAGATATCTGCCTTGTTTGTTTTGATTCCGGAAGTTCCTGCAGTTCCGATTTGGTCTCCTGAAACTTTTGTATTAGGATCATACCAATCATATTTGATGGAAATACTATGTTTAGTATCTGCAATATCCTGAATCAAATGAATGTAACCTCCTCTGAAGTTTCTGATATAAGTATCTGCGGCAGTCGGATTAGAAGCAACTCCGTTAGGACTTTTAGAATCACTAGCACCCATTACAGGTTGCTGTCCCAAGATATATTCTGCACGAATGGTAGTCAAACCTACTGCTGATTTTGTACTAAACTGACCGTCAAAACCCAGGTATTTACGTTTAGCATACTGACCCTTATTTGTAGCAGTCGAGTCAACACTGAAGCCAGCTCCACTCATAGTATAAACCTTCTTGGTTGTTTGAGTAAGGAATCCATAATAGCCTGAAACCCCTAATCCTATTTTCATGTCACCAAATGCTTTAGTATATGCCAAATGACCAATAAAGTCTTTCTTGCTATCGTTATCCATTGCAGCTGAGTTACCCCCGAAAAGACCTGCATCCAGTTTCAAAACATTCCAGGGAGAAGTTTTAGGAGCCTGAATGGTCAACATTCCACCCAAATCTTTTTCATCAGGGAAAAGAGTCTGAATAATACGGCTTCTCTCAGCTGATTCCAGACGAGAAGAAGAATAAGAAACCTCATATCCGAACGGACGGTCAAATACACCACCTCTTAACGAGAAGACATTTACCCATGGATCAAGTATATTCAAATAAACATCTTTAATTTTGATAGACTTCTCAGTAGCATCCAGCTCCAGAACATATTGACAACCGTTATCATCATAAGTAGCTTTCAAACGTCCGCGGCGAACACCAAAGCGATTCATATCCTTTCCGGCTTCTGTAATTGTACTACGACTATCTCCAACTTTTAAAGAACCGTCTTTTTGAGTCGACTCAAACTGTCCTTGAATGTAACCGCTGAATTTTAATTTTGAAGAAACAGTTTTTGCATCTTCGAGTTGAGTCACGCGCTGATTTAATGATTCGACCGGATCTGCATTTTCTTCCTGCGCAAAGGCTACCAGAGATGAGAATAATAAAGAGCAAAGAGCAATAGATTTGAATTTCATTTTTATCTGTTTTAATGTTTGATGCTGCAAAATAACCACCATAATGTTACACGTATTTGCCAATTGTGTTACATTTTCATGTCATTACCGCGGTGTCACTAAAAACGAAGCTTAAAAAGCCAAACCATTAAATATCTTAGCATTACACCTTATTATATATAGAGCAAAAACAAAGAATCCTGTAACATCTTTGTAACCTGTTTTTCACTCAAACTTAACATGTCGGTTGTTTCTTTGCAGCATCAAATAAGAATAATAATCAGCGTGAAAAGATTTCTTGAAAAAATTGTCGAAGGTATCCTGTTGCTTAGCGGCAGCGTTACAACTATTACGATTTTATTAATCGTGCTTTTCCTGTTTAAAGAAGCTTCGGGGCTATTTCGCAGTCCGGTAGTGGAAGCCGGAAATGTTATTGCATTAAGCAAAACCAATAAGGTAAAAGAGCTAAACGCCCACCAGATCAAACAGGTGTTTGATGCGGAAATCAGCAACTGGTCTCAACTGGGTGGCGCCAATCAGGACATCGAAGTAATTCGCCTGGGCGACCTTACGAATTATTATACGGAAGAAGAACTGGGAGCCGAATTTGAGCATATTCCTGAAAAGCTCAATGATCTGATAACAAAACACCCGGCAGCAATCCTCTACATGCCGGAGCAATACATCCCAAAAAACTTTTCCGGTTATGTAATGGACCATGCCACACAAAAGCCGGCCGATTTCTTCTTTGGAAAAGAGTGGTATCCCACAGCTACACCATCGGCTCAGTTCGGTTTATTACCACTGATCTTAGGCACCTTGTGGGTAAGCCTTGGCGCAATTCTCATTGCATTGCCCTTTGGTTTGGCTGTAGCAGTTTACCTGGCTGAAATCTCCTCGATGAAAATCCGAAATATACTCAAGCCGGTTATTGAATTGCTGGCGGGAATCCCGTCTGTCGTTTACGGATTCTTTGGATTAGTGGTCATCGTTCCGTTTTTGCAAAAAACATTTCATCTGGCTGTTGGAGAAACAGCGCTGGCAGGAAGTATAATTCTGGCCATCATGGCATTGCCAACCATCATCACCGTGGCAGAAGACGCCATGCGTACAGCACCCCGTTCGATGAAAGAAGCGAGTCTGGCACTCGGCGCTACGCAATGGCAAACGATTTTCCGGGTTGTCATTCCTTATGCCAAATCGGGTATCCTGTCTGCAGCCGTATTGGGTATAGGGCGCGCTATCGGTGAGACTATGGCCGTTTTGATGGTAACGGGTAATGCCGCCGTGATCCCTCACACCCTGATGGAACCGGTCAGAACCATCCCCGCAACCATTGCCGCCGAATTAGGAGAAGCTCCTGCGGGAAGCGCTCACTACCAGGCGCTATTTGCACTGGGTGCTATCTTATTCCTGCTGACATTGATTATCAGCATCAGCGTGGAAGTGATTTCCTCTAAGAAAAACAAATAGGAACACTTTCTTTTAAATGACAAATTACAAATCAACCAAATTGTAAATCCAAATGACACCTATAGAACATACCGGCGCTTGCGGGAAACAAAAAAGAAGAACCCAGACCATCGCATTTACTATTTTCAAGATCATGAGCTATTCGGTGGTAGCGCTGCTATTCCTGATCCTGGGCTTTATCGTCATGAAGGGAATCGGCGTAATCAACTGGGATTTCCTAACCAAAGCGCCCGAAGAGGGAATGACCAAAGGCGGTATCTTTCCCGCCATTGTAGGTACACTCTGCCTGATTGTTGGCAGTAGTCTTTTCAGCTTTCCGATTGGCATTATGTCGGGCATTTATATGAATGAGTATGCCCGTCAAAACAAATTCGCAGCATTCATCCGTATCATGACCAACAACCTGAGTGGGGTTCCCTCTGTGGTTTTCGGTCTTTTCGGGATGTCGTTGTTTGTAAACACATTAAAATTTGGAGACTCGATTATCGCAGGTTCGCTTACACTGGGCCTTTTATCCTTGCCTTTGGTAATCCGCACCACTGAAGAATCGTTGAAAGCCATTGATTTTTCGTTCAGAGAAGGAAGTCTTGCACTGGGAGCAAGCAAGTTACAAACCATCCGCAGAGTAGTATTCCCGATGGCATTGCCCAATATCATTACCGGACTCATTCTTTCGATTGGTCGGGTATCGGGCGAAACAGCTCCTATCCTGTTCACCGTAGCCGCTTACTTCCTACCGCAATTGCCGCACAGCATTTTCGACCAGGTCATGGCTTTACCTTACCACTTGTATGTAATTTCGACCAGCGGTACAGACCTCGAAGCCTCACGTGCTATGGCATACGGAACAGCGCTGGTTCTTATTATAATTGTTCTGTTTGTCAACCTGCTGGCCAATTTCCTCCGAAATTATTTCGCCAAAAAGGTAAAAATGAATTAATCGCGTAGACGTGGCAGGTTCCGTCTATACAACAACAAAATTGTAAATCGTAAAATTGTAAATATACAGATGCTAACTATTGATGCAAAGAACGTAAACTTCTACTACAGTGATTTTCATGCGTTGAAAAACATTGACCTTGAGGTAGAAAACAACAAAGTGGTGGCTTTCATCGGACCGTCAGGTTGTGGTAAATCCACCTTTCTGAGACTACTCAATCGCATGAATGACCTCATCGACGGCACACGCCTGACAGGCTCAGTACTGGTGGAGGGTCAGGACATTTACGCACCGGGTGTTCACGTGGACGATTTGCGTAAAAAAGTGGGTATGGTATTCCAGAAACCGAACCCGTTTCCCAAATCCATATTTGAAAATATAGCCTACGGCCTGCGTGTCAATGGCGTGAAGGATAAAAACTATATCGAAGAGCGCGTTGTTGAATCATTGAAAGGAGCAGCTCTTTGGGAAGAGGTGAAAGATAAATTGAAGAAATCGGCATTTGCTCTATCGGGAGGACAACAACAACGTCTTTGCATAGCCCGCGCACTGGCTATTTCGCCCAAAGTCCTGTTAATGGACGAGCCGGCTTCGGCTCTCGATCCCATTTCTACTTCTAAAATTGAAGAGCTGATCTATGAACTGAAAAAAGATTACACCATTGTGATTGTCACACACAATATGCAACAGGCTTCACGTGTCAGTGATAAAACGGCTTATTTCTACCTGGGAGAGCTCATCGAATATGCCGACACGACTAAAATATTTACCAATCCGGAGAAACTATCTACTCAGAATTATATTACCGGACGTTTTGGTTGATATCCGGGGAAAGATAAATCGAGGGATTGAATAAGTATAGTAATCAACGAATAAACAAACAATATATGAGACACTTAGAACAGGAATTAGTCTCGCTCAGACAAGACATTATCGATATGTGGAAGCTCACGCTTTCTCAGGTAAGCAAAGCCGGTGAAGCTGTCCTTTCCTACGACCGGGAGTTAGCCATGCAGGTAGCTGCCCGCGAAAAACGTGTAGATGCATACGAACTGAAGATTGACAGCATTTGCGAAAATATCATTGCGCTTTACCAACCGGTTGCAGTTGACCTGCGTTTTGTGCTTGCTGCAATGAAGATCAACTCTAACCTGGAACGGATTGCCGACTTCGCTTACGGAATGTCAAAGCAGTTGATCCACTACCCGACCATGAGCCTTGACGCAGACCTCGTCACAGAAACTCATCTGAAAGAGATGTTTGAAGCTGTCAAAAACATGCTTTCACAGGGTCTTGAAGCATTAGAAAATGAAAAAGCCGGTATTGCGGCAGCCATTTTCACTGAAGACAACATTGTAGATAACATCAACAATGAAGCCCCACGCAT
>Ga0062381_10000293_pt1 | contig 12785 bp, 11 predicted proteins | sample DOMMetBare1Fresh_2_FD_59506 | JGI IMG/M metagenome (GOLD analysis project Ga0062381, IMG submission 59506) | Wetland sediment microbial communities from St. Louis River estuary, USA, under dissolved organic matter induced mercury methylation -... | ecosystem: Environmental > Aquatic >... | reverse complement strand
CCTTCGTATTCGAAGTGTTCAAGACACCAGGCGCAGAATTTATCGGCATCATCGACCGGTAATCTTGCGACTGTGTAAAATGCGCCCATCGGGATTGGTGAGTAACAGCCAGGAATACGATTTAGTCCGTCAATAAGAAATTTACGGCGCTCTACGTATTCGTTGTACGTATTAAGCAAATAATCGTCGGGAGCATCCAGTGAAGCCTCTGCACAGATTTGTCCGATCAAAGGAGGACTCAGGCGTGCCTGGCAGAACTTAATTACGCTGTCGCGTACCACTTTGTTTTTGCATATTAAAGCTCCGATTCGGATGCCGCACTCGCTGTAACGTTTTGAAACAGAGTCAATCAGTACGACATTTTCTTCAATTCCTTCAAGGTGAAACGCTGAAATATAAGGAGCACCGGTATAGCAAAATTCACGATAAACCTCATCTGAGAAAAGGAAAAGGTCGTATTTCTTTACCAGATCACGGATTTGGTTCATCTCTTTTTGTGTGTAGAGATAACCGGTTGGATTGTTCGGATTACAAATCAGGATACCTTTTGTGCGTTCAGAGATTAATTCTTCAAATTTATCCACTGAAGGCAAAGCAAAACCTTCTTCGATGGAAGAGGGAATGGTTTTGATAATTGCACCGGCAGATATGGCAAAAGCCATATAGTTGGCATAAGCCGGTTCGGGAACGATGATTTCATCACCCGGATCAAGACAAGCCATAAATGCAAAAAGTACCGCTTCGGAACCTCCGGTGGTAATGATGATCTCTTCCGCGCTCACGTTGATGTTGAATTTCGCGTAGTATCCCACCAGTTTCTGACGTAATGAGGCAATACCTTCACTCGGACTGTATTCCAATACTTTACGATCTATGTTACGAATGGCCTGAATACCCACTTCAGGAGTAGGGAGGTCAGGTTGACCGATGTTCAGGTGATATACCTTAACACCTCTTTCTTTGGCTTGATTAGCCAATGGTACTAATTTACGAATAGGTGATGCGGGCATTTTCACCCCGCGGTCTGATATTCCGGGCATCTTTTTATTGATTTATTTAGCCGTCCTCTCATTCGGATTTTCTTTGTTTTTTGCTAGAATAAGCTGAGACAAAGTTTTTCCGAAACTTAAATTCCACTATTGGTCTGTTTGTGTTTTCTTTGAGCCTGCAAATTTATTACCAAAATAGGGTTTTAACAAATAAATCGGTAACAATCGCTGTCGAACGGCTCATTTTGTTGAAGTGAAAAATCAAAGCTTGTATTTCACATTTATCAAATGGTTTTTCAATTCCTGCGAAGCGAGCTGTATGTCCGGTGCTGAACAGATTGCACTAACCAAGGCCACACCTTCGGAACCGGCCAGAATAACCTTTTCAAGATTTCCTGAGTTAATTCCGCCTATCCCTACAATACGATGTGGGGAAAGTTGCCGAATGCGTTTAATGCCTTCTATACCCAATGGTGGTGCGGTGTCGGTTTTGGTCGGTGTTGAGAATACGGGGCTAATGCCAATGTAATCAATATCCCATCCGGCAGATTCTTTGGCTTGTTCTTCATTTTCGATGGAGAGACCTATAATCGCATCTTTGCCCATGAGTTTTCGTACCATCTGGCAGCTCATGTCGCTTTGACCAACATGAACTCCGTCAGCTTCTGCTGCTAAAGCCACATCAACCCGGTCATTGATAATTAATGGGACATTCTTAGGAGCAGTGATTTTTTTTATCGCAATGGCCAGTTCAATAAACTCTTTGGTCGTGCAATCTTTTTCGCGCAGTTGTACCATGGTCACACCTCCAGCAACCGCTTTTTCCACCACTTCGGTCAAATCACGTCCTAAAGACAGGTTTCGGTCAGTAACCAGATATAGGGATAAGTCAAATTCTTTTTTCATTCAGTGAATCAAATGATTGTTGTCTGTATTAATCAAATAGTGGTGATTGACGCTGTTTTTTAGGCCAATCACCACTTTGTTCTTTCGTTAGAACCACAAGTTTTCACTTGTCATATTTTCTGAAAGGGGGTTTAACAATGACCGCCTTCAGATCGCGATTGCGAATTCGGATAAAAATTTCTGTTTCTGTTTGGGTGTATGCTGTCTGCACGTATCCCAAACCAATTCCTTCTTTGGTCGTCGGGGAAATAGTGCCGGAGGTTACACGTCCTATGAATTCGCCATTAGCATTTACAATCTCATAATCGTGACGGGGTATTCCTTTTTCCACCATGCGAAATCCGCAAAGTTTTCGCGAGACTCCCTCTGCTTTCTGTTTTTCCAGAAAATCCCGCGAGCTAAATACCCTACCTTCGGTAAATTTAGTGATCCAGCTTAATCCTCCTTCAATGGTTGAAGTGGTGTCATCTATGTCATTGCCATACAGGCAGAAACCCATTTCTAAACGAAGAGTGTCACGAGCCCCTAATCCCGCAGGTTTGATGCCAAATTCAGCTCCGGCTTGGAAAAGAGCGTTCCATATTTGTTCAGCATATTCCGGATAGAAAAAGAGCTCAAAACCACCAGCGCCAGTATAGCCGGTATTGGAAATAATCACCTCTTTCACTCCGGCCACTTCACCTACGGTAAAGTGATAGTACGGTATAGATGTTACATCAACACTTGTCAGCTTCTTAATTACTTCAATAGCTTTCGGTCCCTGAACAGCCAAAAGAGCCGTGTGATCCGATGCGTTTTCCAGAATAGCACCTGCCTGATTGTGGGTAACGCACCAGTTCCAATCTTTTTCGATGTTTGCAGCATTCACTACAATCATGTATTTTTCCGGTTCAACATGATATACGAGAATGTCATCGACAATTCCGCCGTGCTCATTAGGGAAGCAAGAGTATTGTGCTTGTCCAACAGTGAGTTGAGCTGGGTCATTTGACGTGATTTTTTGCAGAAACGGCAGTGCATTCGGACCTTTAACCCAAAACTCTCCCATGTGTGAAACGTCAAAGACTCCGACATTATTGACAACGTTTAGGTGTTCATCGATAATGCCGCTGTACTCAATGGGCATATTGTAGCCGGCAAATTCGAGCATTTTGGCTCCCATCGCTTCGTGGAATCTGGTAAATGGTGTTGTTTTCATGGTTTGTCTATTAAGCGGTTAATATCTGAAATTTAGAAGCTACCAAATTATCTTGCTGCAACCAACTCTGCTATTTTCACAATAACCTGCATCGCCTTCTCCATTGAGCGGACAGGTACATACTCATATCGTCCGTGAAAATTATGCCCTCCTGCAAATATATTCGGGCATGGTAATCCTTTGTAGGAGAGTTGGGAACCATCTGTTCCGCCACGTATTGGTTTAACCAGCGGTTTCACTCCGGCTTGTACCATTGCTTCATGAGCAATTTCAACGATGTGCATAACCGGTTCTATCTTCTCACGCATATTGTAATATTGATCTTTTAGTTCCAGAGTAGCGCAATTGGGGAATTCTGTATTCGTCTTTCTGACAAGATGTTCAAACTCTTTTTTACGGCGCTCAAAACGGTCGTAGTCGTGATCGCGGATGATGTAGGTGATTGTGGTTTGTTCCACTGTCCCTTCAAAGTTGATCAGGTGATAAAAACCTTCATACCCTTCCGTATGTTCAGGATTTTCCCAACGGGGAAGCATTGTGATGAATTCGTTTGCAATACGGATTGAATTCAACATCTTATGTTTGGCATAACCCGGGTGGACATTTCTGCCTTTGAAGGTGATCTTAGCTTGTGCCGCGTTGAAATTTTCGTACTCCAGCTCTCCGATTGCTCCGCCATCCATGGTGTAAGCCCAGTCTGCACCAAAGCGTTCTACGTCAAATTTATGCGCACCTTGTCCAATTTCTTCATCAGGGGTAAAGCCAATGCGAATCTTTCCGTGTTTAATCTCCGGATGGGCAATTAAATATTCCATGGCAGACATAATTTCTGTCACACCAGCTTTGTCATCTGCACCCAATAGGGTTTTACCGTTGGTAACTACTAAATCCAGATTCAGGTAGTCGTTTAGTTCAGGGAAATCTTTTGCTGACAGAATAATCGAGTCTTCAGCATTCAACACAATATCTGCTCCATCATATTTGACCACACGGGGTGAAACGTTTTTTCCAGTCATATCAGGGCTGGTGTCCAGGTGTGAAATAAACCCAATCACCGGTACATCTTTATCCGTATTGGACGGAAGGGTTGCCATCAGATAGCCATTTTCATCCAGATGGACTTCTTGCATTCCCATTTCCTTTAATTCTTGCTCCAGGTGCTGTGCGAAAAATAGCTGTCCGGGTGTACTGGGAGTTAGTTGGGTTGTATCGTTTGATCGTGTGTCAAATTTGACGTATGCTATAAAGCGGTCTATCAGTTCCATTTTTGTCGTTTTATTATTTGCTTTTCCGCTAAGGATGAAAGTTTATTATTTGATTTTATGTAACCAGTTTTCCACCTGTTTTGCGTCATATCCTAATTCTTTCGCCTTCAGAAAATCTTTTTTTGCATCAATTCGTTCATAAAGTCCCCAGTTTATTTTTCCCCGAAGGAAATAAGCGGCAGGATTGCTACTATCCTGATCAATTGATTTTGTGATATCGGACAACGCTTTATCGTACTTTTTAGTGAAAAAATAGAGCTCAGCACGATTCAGGAAAAGTTTCGGGTCTTTAATATTGTTTTTAATCAGAGAGTTGTACAGTTTTTCTGCTTCCTGGAAATTACCCTGTAGTTTGCAAATCAGCGCAACCCCTTTTTTACCTTCGCGATTATTGGGCTCAATTTTCAATATCTGTTCGAAATCTTTTCGTGCTGCAGCCGTATCTGCTTTTTCCATGTAAATCTTACCACGCATTTCCAGAGCTTCCACTTCCTTACTGTCGAGTGTAATGGCCCGGCTATAGTCATTCAATGCACTTTGCAGGCTATCCATTTCCAGATAAAGTGCGGCACGGTTCATAAATATAGCTACAGAATTTGGAGCAAAAAGTAGTCCGTTGGAGTAGGAGGCCAGTGCATCTTCTCGGTGGCCTAACATCCGCTGGATTGTCCCTAAGTTTGATAAAATCAAAGAGTTCTGAGGGTTGGCCGGTTCTGTTTTCAATGCGCTTTTCAGGCAGATTTCTGCTTTTACGGTATCTTTATCCGCAAGCGCTTTAAATGACTTTTCCACCCATTCATTGTAGGTCTGGGCTGAGCCGTTTGTTATGCAGCCTCCTATGAAAAGGAGTGGCAGTAAGTATTTCTTCATTGTGTTTTTGATTTGAGCTCTAAATTAATTTATCTGATTGAAATGAGGCGTATTTTAGTATGGAAAAATGAGGTTAGAATACCTATGTGATCTTTAATTCAACAAAAAAGCCTGTTGCATCAGCAACAGGCTCAGGTATATTCAATAGAAATTTATTGTTTTACTGGTATTTTGTCAATCCGGCACTGGTGACGGCCTCCTTCAAAATCTGTATTCAGGAACGTGTCAACAATAAACATTCCTTCTTCTTTTGAAATAAAGCGTCCGGGCATTACCAAAACGTTAGCATCGTTATGAAGGCGCACCAAACGTGCTATCTCCACACTCCAGCAAAGACCTGCCCGGATGCCCTGATGTTTGTTCAAGGCAATATTAATACCATTTCCACTTCCACAGATTGCTAAACCCGGATATACATCTCCACGTTCAACTGCTTCGGCCAGAGGGTGTGCATAATCCGAATAATCAACACTATCTGTTGAATTCGTCCCAAAGTCAACTACTTCTATTTTTTTTTGTTTGAAAACTTCCAGGAGATATTGTTTTAATTCATAACCAGCATGATCACATGCTATACCGATGGGTTTTCCAGGTTTTAAAATGCTCATAATATTATTTTGTGTATTTGCTTTCTATATTCTGGTTTGACGATTCAAAATTAAGTAAATAAAGTAGATTACAGAAAGAAACCCCCATTTAAATGATGATTTTGAATGGAATAATTAAGGGATAGCTGGTGAGGGATTTACTCAATCTCTAGTATTTCTCCGTTCAGGTATATTTTAAAATCAAGAGGAGCAATCTTTCTTAGCATAGCTGCCACACCACAATATTTTTCCTGCGACATTTTTACCGATTTAATCACCTTTTCCGGACTGAGAGATTCGCCTTTCAGAAGATATTCAATAGAGAAATGCGTATAAACCTTCGGATGATCTTCTGTCAGGTCGGCTTCGACGTTCATCTCAAACTCTTCCGGTATTTCTCTCATTTTGGTTAGTAGCGATACCACATCCATGCCGGAGCATCCGGCCAGAGCTGTAAGTAGTAGCGGTTTTGGATCCGGGCCTTTGCCTTTTCCTCCATGATCGGGTGTTGCGTCGATAGTAATTTTCTTATCGCCGATGGTGGCTTCGAAGCTCATTCCTTCCTGCCACTTCATTGTTATTCTTGCATCCATACTTTTGCTAATTATGGTTTATCGTATTGTATAAGAAATGCCTCAAAACAAAGTTAAGAGGCATTTCTGTAAATATGCTTACGAATAAACGTTTTAGCAAATAGAATGTTCAGAAAATATTACCAGGCAAAAATAGGGTATTCTGCCATAGTTTTGTTTACTTTCTCACATACAGCTTTGGCAACCGCATCATCGTTAGGGTTTGAAAGTACTGTATCCATCATTTCTACGATTTCAAGCATCAAATCCTCTTTGGCACCACGGGTAGAGATGGCAGGAGTACCAACGCGAATACCAGAAGTTAAGAAAGGAGAGCGACTATCGTAAGGAACCATGTTTTTGTTTACGGTAATATCCGCTTTTACCAGTGCATTTTCTGCCATTTTACCTGTTAATTCAGGGAATTTGGAGCGAAGATCAATCAACATGCAGTGGTTTTCAGTTCCGTCAGAAACGATTTTGTAACCTTTATCCATAAAAGCCTGAGCCATTACAGCGGCATTCTTTTTTACCTGTTTTTGGTAAGTTGTAAATTCAGGAGCTAATGCTTCGCTGAATGCTATCGCTTTAGCAGCAATTATGTGCTCCAGCGGACCACCTTGTGCACCCGGGAATACTGCTGAATCCAACAACGCAGACATTTTTTTGATTTCACCTTTAGGCGTTTTTTTACCCCATGGGTTATCAAAATCCTGACCCAACAAAATCACACCACCACGAGGACCACGCAATGTTTTGTGTGTTGTGGATGTTACGATGTGTGCATGTTGAAGCGGGCTTTTCAATTCTTTCGCAGCGATCATACCGGCAGGGTGAGCCATATCCACCCAAAGGATAGCGCCGATTTTATCAGCAATCTGACGCATGCGGGCGTAATCCCAGTCACGAGAGTAAGCTGATGCACCACCGATGATCATTTTCGGACGTTCGCGTAATGCAACCTCTTCCATTTGATCGTAATCTACCATGCCATTATCCTCACGCACATTGTACTCAAGAGCATGATACATCAAGCCTGAGAAGTTTACGGGAGAACCGTGGGTTAAGTGGCCACCATGAGAAAGATTCAGGCCTAAGAATTTGTCTCCGGCATTCATTACAGCATAGAATACTGCTAAGTTAGCCTGAGCACCAGAGTGAGGCTGTACGTTTGCCCATTCTGCACCGAACAGTTCTTTCAGACGATCGATAGCGATTTGTTCGCTTTGGTCCACCACTTCGCAACCACCATAGTAGCGTTTGCCCGGATAGCCTTCAGCATATTTGTTGGTTAGGCATGAGCCCATAGCCTGCATTACCTGATCACTTACAAAATTTTCGGAAGCGATCAACTCAATACCTTTCAACTGGCGTTGGTGCTCCTTCTCGATGATGTCAAAAATAACGTTGTCTCGTTTCATTGTATCGTTGCTTTAGTTTTTATACAAAGAAAAATGGCCAAAAATATGGCTGATTTTGATTTTTAAGGCGCAAAGATACGACTTTATGTTCAGAATATATGAGTTCGAAAGGTGAAAAATAGGAGGTGTTCTGACTGATTTTACCTGAATCTAAAAGAACAGTGGATATGAGAGGATGTAGAAGGATGTTATTAAACATCCATATTTTCTAATCAATTCGGGCAAACGGTTGTTTTTAGCGTATATCTTTGTATTTAGAATTAAACCAAATAAAGTTGTCTGTTTATGAGTGCGAATGTTCTTAATTCCATACGATTTGCAAAATTCATTACCATTAACCATGAGGCTATCGTGGAAATTGCAAATGTACGGTTTGTAACCAATAAAAAACATCCTCAATATGGTAAGTGTCATATTTTCACGGACTCGCAAAGTAACGAGCTGACGTCGCATCCTCTGTACCACAGCCTTTATATGAGCGAAGAAGATGTGCGAAAGGTGTTGGCGGACAATAATTTTGTAGAGGTTCGCCCGGACTTTAATTCTCATGATATTGATCACCTGAAAGAGGTCAGGGATTTTTTGTCTGATGAATGGATAGAGTGCTTCAATAGCTGGGCTGTAAAAGTGAAAGGCTAATGATACTTTGCTGATTATTGTACATGATCTTTGGTTTGTTATAGGTGTCAGTAAAACTTCCTATTGCGAACCAGAGATCTTTTATTTACATCTCTGTCATTCCAGGGGCTCTTTCTGCGTGCTTTACCCCGACAATTGTTCTCCCTAAAGTTGTCTTGCCAAACTTAATTCTTACAGATAAAAGCTTTGCGTCGTGATTCCTCAGGATGTCCGGTATTATTCTGTCAGGCGTTTCAGTCCCTTCTCAAATTCTTTACTCTCTTTCCTCCGTCGTTTTGACGATCCGCCTTTGGTCTGCATGAAGACCTGATCGTTACCGGCCATGGTGTTATCCTTTGTTTGAAATACTCGTTTTATGATTGCCATCGTTATGGATGGGTTCATTGAGTTGATTCTGTATTATAGATGCAGCGGTTTTCCCGCTAATCCGAGTTCCTCTCTTAGGTGTAAATAGCCCATAAATAGGCCATACTATATGTTTGAACACAATTCAAAAAAAGGAATTAAAATGGAAATACAGTGATAATAAAGAGATATTACAGTCTTATATAAAACTGTAATAACACTGTGATACCACTGTGACAATACTGTGATACTACTGTGATATCCTATTTTAAAGTGCGCTAATGGTGTATTATTAATATGAATAAAATAGGAAGTGGATTCCGTCCGGAAAGAAATGCTATTTTTGAAGGTCAGTCTTTGAAATCAAAAGGATTAATGTGTTAGTTTAGTGTATTTTGAAGTTGGTTTTTGGATTAAGGTATCGTCGGAGGCCTTGTTTTTTGACGAAGTAGGCCGGTCTCATTCGTCGAACAGCTGACTTCGAAAACTCCCCATGCAAAAAGTTATAGGGCCAAAAATAAAAAGAGGTAGCCCATGAATGATGGACTACCTCTTCGTCTATATGCTGCTGATTTATTATTTAATCAGGAACTGAGAACTGATTGATTCGTTGGTGTAAACGCGTTTAATGGTTTCACCAATCAAACTTGCAACTGACAGAATATTGGCTTTGGGGCAACATTTCTTAAATGGAATACTGTCGGTGAAGATGATTTCAGTCAAAGCTGAGTCTGTTACACGTTGGCTTGCCGGATCGGACATTACAGCGTGACTGGTAATTGCTCTTACAGAGATCGCACCGTTTTCTTTCATGATATTTGCCGCCTTAGTGATAGTGCCGGCTGTATCCACCATATCATCCACAACAATAACATTCTTACCCGAAACATCACCGATGATAGTCATTTGCTCAATCTCGTTGGCTTTGGATCGTGTTTTGTGGCATAGTACCAATGGAACACCGAAATATTTTGCATAAGAATTAACGCGCTTAGAACCACCAACGTCGGGAGATGCAAATACCAGATTGTCGAGATTCAACGACTGGATATAAGGGATAAATACTGATGAAGCATACAAGTGATCTACGGGTACATTGAAGAAGCCCTGAATTTGATCGGCATGTAAATCCATTGTGATCAGACGATCGATTCCAGCTACACTTAGCAAGTCTGCAATCAGTTTGGCTCCGATAGATACGCGCGGTTTGTCCTTACGATCCTGACGAGCCCATCCGAAGTAGGGAATAACCGCTACGATTGATTTGGCTGAAGCTCTTTTTGCTGCATCAATCATCAGCAACAATTCCATCAGATTGTCAGAATTAGGATAAGTCGATTGAATCAGAAAAACATGTGAACCACGGATTGATTCTTCAAAAGAAACGGAAAATTCTCCATCCGCAAAGTGCGTGATGTTCATTTTACCTAAATCGCATCCAATGCTATCGCAAATTTTTTCAGCTAAATAGTGGGAAGTAGTTCCCGAAAAGATCTTGAATAGTGGTGGTGTTTGTGCCATCTCGCAGTTGGTAGTATGGGGTTGTTAAATAGAGAGTGCAAAAGTATGAATATTTGTTTGCTTTTGGGTGTTATTTGCGCGAAAATTGAAGTTTTTATCTGTTATTCTATCAGAAAACACTTCATGATTACCCCTGAAAAGGCCTTTACTGTTACTTTAAAAGGTGCAAAAGAGCTCAATTCTCGTGTGATTGAGTCACCCGTACACAAGTCTGTGAAATTCAACGTAGCACCTTCCCGTATTTTAAGAAACTCAAAGGCATGCATAGGGATATTTATTTGTATGTCAGCGTCTTTGTTGTCGAAATTGGCAACTATTAAAAGCATCTCCCGTTCGTGTTTACGGATAAAAGCATACTCCTTTTCAGGGTTAAAAGACATGTTGTGGTAATTAACATACATCAGGTCGTAAAATTCGCCTTTGCGAATTGAGGCTTCTTCGTTACAAATAACCAGAATTCGATTGTAAATCTTTCGCAATTCCTGTTGTTCCTTAGTCAATCTGGCTGTGTTGCATTTTCCTTCATTGTACCAATTGTGAATGGTGGCAGGATTCCAGTAGTCAAAGATGGAGGTCCGTCCGTCACGACCGCTGAATCCTTCGTAATCCATACCTCTTTCACCGAGCTCCTGTCCGAAATAGATCATAAATGGCCCCTGATTAATGGAGGAAGATACAATTAGTGCGGGTATGGCTTTCAACGGATCACCGAGGAAATATTCAGATGCAACCCGCTGTTCATCATGATTTTCAAGGAAATTAAGCATCTTCTTTTCAATTCCTCCCAAGGCCTGCCAGCAGCCTGTAATGGCTGATGCCGGTTTGTTACCTTTGGAAACCTCTCTCAATGTATCATAAAGCCCTACTTTATCATACAGGTAGTCAAATTTTCCGTTACGGATAAAGTTGTGATATTCAAACGGATTATAAACCTCGGCAATAAAAATAATATGCCTGAAATGCTCCTTGATTTGTGGAATGACCCATTCCCAGAACGCCACCGGAACCATTTCAGCCATATCACAGCGAAATCCGTCAACTCCTTTCCCAGCCCAATACATCAGAATATCGCGCATTTTTACCCAGGTGTCAGGGGTAGGATGGAAGTGATGGTGACCGAAGCCCTGATAATCGACTCCGTAATTCAACTTAACCGTTTCATACCAGTCGTTAACAGAAGGATAGGCGTGGAAGCAGTCGTTTCCGGTTGCTTTCGCCGGTTTTTCTTTGTACAACTCTTTGGGAAACTGCATTGGAAATTGAGGCTTGAGCTCTTCGCCATGCAAATAATAAAAGTCATTCTGAGGATCGAAGTTGACCATTGTGTCGTCATTAGCTCCTAAGTCCACGACTCCTTTGGGTTTTGCGTCTGATTTGTATTGACGGGCAACGTGATTGGGCACGAAATCTATAATCGCCTTTAATTCAGCTTTGTGGGTTCGTTTGAGTAGGTTCTCGAATTCTTTCATGCGGTTGGGTACGTCTGTGGCGAGATCAGGATCTACATCGTAGTAATCTTTCACAGCGTAGGGTGAACCGGCATTTCCTTTGACAATGTTCGGATTATCTTTAGCAATGCCATATGCCGAATAGTCTGTGCGCGTAGAGTGCTCCAATACGCCTGTATACCAAATATGAGTGCATCCTAATGATTTTATTTCATCTAATGCTTTTGCCGTGAAGGCTGAAAATTTCCCACAACCGTTGTCTTCAATTGAGCCATTGGATTTATTGGTTGCATTAGGGTTTCCAAATAAGCGATTGAAAACCTGATATATAATTATCTTATCTTTCATTATGAAATGAGATTACTGTTCGATGAAAATAATTTTGTTTTGTTCCTGACTTTGAAATGCCGCTTCAAGCACACGGATTAATTTCAGGTTTTCAATCGCTGGTACAGCCGGATTTGCTCCCCGGTTTAGGCAATCGGCGATATTGTCGTAGTACGCTAAATAATTGCCGGGAATTGTTTTTTCTTTCCGTCGGATCACTATGTTATTAATTTCGGTGTGCAAAATTCCCCATTGCGATTCGGGTTCTTCCCCCCAGTGGGCAGATCCGGGTATTACTCCGCTTTTCAGTTCATTTTCCTGTGGGTCAAGTCCATATTTGACATATGAGCCTAAAGTTCCGTGGATGGTGTATCGGGGCGTTTCTTCCCGCATCAGGTATCCGGCCGAAAGACTAACCTGGATGTCAGGGTAAATAAGCATGATGTGATAATAATCATCTACCTCAGCCTGATCACGTAATGATGCGATTCGGGCAAAAACGCCCTGTGGCATTCCGAAAAGGCAGATAGCCTGATCGATCATGTGTGATCCCAGATTGTAGGTTGTGCCTACATACCGACTTTTAGCTTCTTTCCAGGTGTTAGGCGCGATAAAGTTTCGATAGCGTTGAAAAGAGGAGCGGAACTCTACTACGCGGCCCAGAAGTCCCTGTTCCAGGATGCTTTTTACAGTAAGG
>Ga0062381_10000290_pt1 | contig 12824 bp, 8 predicted proteins | sample DOMMetBare1Fresh_2_FD_59506 | JGI IMG/M metagenome (GOLD analysis project Ga0062381, IMG submission 59506) | Wetland sediment microbial communities from St. Louis River estuary, USA, under dissolved organic matter induced mercury methylation -... | ecosystem: Environmental > Aquatic > Freshwater... | reverse complement strand
CTTAATAATCTCATCAATCCTGGGATCACTGAACTCAATTACATTTCCTGTATCCGTATCGATGAGATGATCATGCCGTGCGGACTGGTATGCTTTCTCATACTGCGCCATGCTGCGGCCGAACTTGTGCTTGATGACCAGCTTACAGTCAATGAGGAGCTCAATTGTATTATATAGCGTCGCCCTTGAGACACGGTAATTCTTGGTCTTCATAAAAATGTAGAGCGATTCGATATCGAAGTGTCCCTCCCTGCAGTATATCTCATCGAGAATTGCAAACCTCTCCGGTGTTTTACGGAAGGCGTGCCTTGTCAGATATTCGGTAAAGACCTGTCTGACTGTTGCCCTGACATCATCATTAGCCATTTTTGCGGCATTTATTTATGCAATTATTGTTCGTTCACTCTTACTCAATGAATTCTTCAACTCTTTTTACACTCGCAACACCCCTGACATTGGAAAGCTGCATCAGCAGGTTGTTAAGGTCACTTGTATGATGCACATAGAGGTCAATTGTGCCTTCGAATATTCCATTGTAAACCGAGACGTTGATGTTGCGGATGTTTACACTCAGCTCTGTTGAAATTATACTGGTGATCTCATTCACCATCCCGATTCTGTCTATTCCGTTTATGCTGATCCTGGCAAGAAATGATGCCAGCCTGTGAATTGTCCATCTGACGGGTATAATCCTGTTGCCTTCATTGGACATAAATCTTATTGCATTCGGGCATTTTGGCTTGTGCACGACAATCGAGCTGTCAGGCGCCATATAACCGATAACCTCATCGCCGGGGATGGGATTGCAGCACTCTGCAATCACATAGGAGTTGCCAGTGTTGTCAACATTCTCCCTGAGCAGATATGGATGACTTTTATCGATAGGAGCAGGCGATTCGGCCTCCGGCTTCACAGGTCCGGACCGCTTGGTAACCCCTCCGATAGCCAGCTTCCAGTACTTCTTCAGGCTTCCTTCAGGCGCTTTTTTGAGAACCTTGCGCAATTCGTCGAGATTGATCACCCCCAGGCCGATTCTGGAATACAACTCATCTTTGCTGAGAACCTGGTAATTATCAAGCAGTTTTTTAATGATGTCCGAGTTAGGCACTACACCCAGTTCGCCGAGTCTCTGCTCCAGCAGATCCATACCCTTCTGGATGAGATCCTTAGACTCATCTTTAAGAATATCTTTAATTGCCCCTTTTGCTCTCGAGGTGTGAGCATATTCGAGCCATTCCTTCTCAGGTTTTGCAATGCTTGAGGTGATTATTTCCACCTGGTCACCGCTCTGCAAAGTGGTTGAGAGCGGAGAGAGCTTATAATTTACCTTGGCTCCGATGGCCTTATTACCAACATCAGTATGGATTGCGTACGCAAAATCAAGGGCTGAAGCACCCTTGGGCAGATTCACGAGCAGACCTTTTGGAGTAAAGACCATTATCTCAGATGAAAAGAGACTCATCTTGAAATCATCAAGAAAGGAGACCGGATCAGCCATGGGGTTGGCAAGCATTTCGCGGATATGTTTGAGCCACTTGTCGAGTTCGCTCTCTGACTGGGAGGTGTCACCCTTATATTTCCAGTGAGCGGCAAAGCCCCTTTCTGCAATGTCATCCATTCTCTGGCTGCGAATCTGCACCTCTACCCAGCGGCCACCCGGACCCATGACCGTCAGGTGAAGCGCTTCGTAACCGTTGGGTTTGGGTCTGCTCACCCAGTCACGCAGCCTGTCAGGTTTTGGGGTATATATGTCCGTTATGAGCGAATATATCTGCCAGCACTGGGTTCTCTCGCTGATGTCCTCAGGCCCCGGCTCGAAAACGATACGGACAGCAAGCAGGTCAAAAACCTCCTCGAAGGGAACGTTTTTCGACTGCATCTTCTTCCAGATGGAATAGATGGATTTAAACCGTCCTGAAATGTCGAAGACAATGTTGTTCAGATTCAGTTTTTCAATTATCGGAAGGCTGAACCTGTTTATGAGTGCGATGTTCTTTTTCTCATCCAGCTTAATCTTGCGGGCAATTTCGTCATATATACGGGGATGCCTGAATTTAAAGCTCAGATCTTCAAGTTCGGTCTTTATAGCGAAGAGTCCGAGCCTGTGAGCCAGCGGTGCGTAAAGGTAGATGGTCTCCCCGGCAACTTTCATCCTCTTGTGCTCGGGCATAGACTCGAGGGTCCGCATGTTGTGAAGCCTGTCAGCGATCTTTATAAGAATGACCCTGATATCATCTGAGAGGGTCATCAGCATCTTTCGGAAATTCTCAGCCTGCATCGAGTTGGCCTCTTTGCTGTAAGTCCCCGAGATCTTCGTCAGCCCGTCAATGAGGGTGGCTATCTTTGGTCCGAACTCCTTCTCAACCGTTTCGAGGGTCACATCAGTGTCCTCCACAACGTCATGCATCAGTGCAGCAGCCACTGACTTGGCTCCCAGGCCTATCTCCTGGTTTACAATCCGTGCCACACTGATAGGATGAATAATATACGGGTCACCGGAGTTGCGCCGCATGTCCCGGTGCGCTTCGTTTGCAAACCTGAACGCCTTGTCAATGAGAGCCCTGTCGCTGGGCTTATCACACCTGTAAAGACTGTCTGTCAGTGATTTGTACTCGGCTTCAATCCGGCTGATATCCTCTTCTGTGAAAATTTTCGTCTTTGTTTTGCCCATCAGTCCCTCAGGTGATTGGAAGAGTCAAAGATACAAAAATCGGGCTTAAAAACTGCACCTGTAAATCATTGCAGAATGGTAACAGTACCGTTCCGGCGCTCGGTAAATCCTGAAGGTTTTGTAAGAGTGAGTGTCCATAGGTATGCGCCGGCAGGCATCGGTGTGCCGTTGTGGCGGCCGTCCCACCCCGTGCCGTGGGCGGATGTGCGGAAAAGAAGCACCCCGAGTCGGTTGAAGACCCTGAACTCGTATGTGAGCGGGGTGAAGGAGAGCACGGGGGCGAAGGTGTCATTGAGGCCGTCACCGTCAGGGGTGAAGGCGTTGGCAACATAAATGTTCTCAGCAACCCTGACCGCCGCCGCTGACGAACGGCACACCGTTATGCCTGCCGGCGCATCATCCCCCACAGCTGTCACATAATATATCACTTCACCTGCGGAAACTTCATATGCAAAACTCCTTAGATCTTCAGTCCAGAGGGTGTCAGACAACTCCCGGGCAATCTCCTCAGGACCGCTGCCTGTATTCCTCCACACCGAGAACTGTGCCGGTGCGGAAGGAAAGGGGTTGTTCCACCTCAGAGCCACTTCCGTTCCATCCTGAAAGACTGAAAGAACTATGTTCCTTACCGGCGCCGAGACAGCAACGGGGTAGCCACAACTGCTCACCGCCGATAACCTGAAAAGGTTTATAAGCGTTGTGTCAGCACTGCTGTCACTTATTATTACTGTTCCGCCACTCCCCAAAACCGGGTCAGAGAGGATCCATGACCCGGAGGCTCCTGTCTTTCGTTCTGACCTGAATGTGTGAATGTCGGAAGAAGGGTCGTAACTGCCTGTAATTATTATCTTCCCGTCAGTAACCGCAGTCGCTTCCGCAATAGTCCAGGCTGGAGCCCCTTCACTACCCGTAACGAGACACTGCCTGTTTGAGGTCGAAAGCTCTACTGTTCCGCTCAATGCTGATATATACAGACAGTATCCTGTGTCAGGTATATATCCCTGCAAAGTATAGGACACTGAGGTCACCGGTACCGTACCGTGCAGAACTGCAGGGGCATTGTCAACAGAAAGGTAGATGCCGTATCCATCTGCCGGATGAGCTGTATTGGAATAAGGTGTCCATGTCATCACAATACGGCCGTTGCACGTATCATTTACAGCTTCGAGATACATTGTACTGAGACTGTTGCTGAGCGGACTGATATTCAATGAAGAATCCATCGCAGCAACTACGTAAGTAACACTCCGGTACCTTGCTGCAGAACCTGTATGGGTATAGTTTACAGCAAAGGGAGACCAGAGCGTGTCAACGGCAAATGCGGTGTTGTTGCTGAAGGCATATACCACGTAACTGCCAACATCCGGTGAGCCGCCGGGAAGCCAGTTCAGTACTGCAAATCCTGTTGAGGGGTCAACTGATACCCTGTCGAGCACCGGAGGCAGCGGTTGCGTGACATCCTGTCCCTTAAGACTTGAAAGAGTTAAGCAACAAAATGCAAATGTCAGTATGATCCTGCAAAATTTCATTTTGCTCCTGCAATGATCTCTATGGCATTGTCAGTATTGTAATACGTTGCCACCAGGTCCTTTATTTCACCGGGCGTTATGGTTTTTACTTTTTCTTCAAATCTCCTGTAATAGTCCGGATCCGGTCCGTAATCAATAAGTCCTCTTATTGCCTCAGCAGATGCAAAGGGGCCGTCAAAGGTTCTTGCTATCTCACCCATGATATGGTTTCGCACGGTCAGAAGTTCGTCAATACCCACTTCAACAGTAGCCAGTTCTGTGATCTCCCTGCGTATCTCTTCCAGTGTCTGCTCGCGGTATTCATTTGCCACTTCGGTGACAACTGCTATAAATCCAATATCCCGAAGGGCGCCTGACACGGAACTTATACCATATGTATAACCCTTTTCTTCCCTGATATTGCGCATCAGCCTCGATCCGAAGTAGCCTCCCAGGATGACATTCGCCACCTGCAGCCCCTGGTAGTCGGGATGTTGCCTCGTTATGCCTCTCCATCCGAACCTGACAGCGCTTTGAACCGAGTTGCTGACTTCGAAGAACAACCGGCCGGGTGATGCCGTTTTGAAGATGATTTCAGGAAAAACCGGTTTGTTCCACTTTTCTTCACCACTGCACGAAAAATATTTCTCAAGTTCAGGCAAAGCCTTCTCCGGATCTTTGCCTGCAACTGTAATGTACATGTTGGAAGGCCTGTAATGAAGTGAATGGAACTGACGTGCATTCTCCAGGGTAAGCGATGTGTAATCTTCAGGAACAGTTACCCTTCCGTATGGATTGTCACCGCCGAAGATCGCCCTGTAAAATTCTTCCCTTGCAATAACTGATGTCTTCTGCCTGTTTGTCCGGAAGCTCTGTATCCTCTTTTCCATCAGCATCCTGAATTCGGTGGCGGGAAATGAGGGCTGAAAAAGTACCTCGGCAGCGAGTGCCATGACTTCACCCAGTTTCCTTGTCAGGGTCACCGCAATGAGACAGGCGGTATCCTTGTCGGCCATATGCGTGAATGCTGCACCGGTCCTGTCGATGAGGTCATTGATTGACATGGCATCGTGAACGACAGTGCCCTCGGTCAGCATTGCATTCGCAGTGGAGGCTGCCAGATGCACCTCTTCCATGCGCTGGCCGGCGTTGAACACGAACTCAACCCTCAGCAGGTCGAGTGTTCCTGTGCCGAGAAGATAAACGGGTACTCCACCGGTAAGCTCATGCATTGCAGGTACAGGAAAACTGCCGGCTGACGGGGTAATAATCTCAGGAGGTACGGTTCTGTCAACTTTGCTCATAACGTTTCCGGTAAGTAATGTATGACACTGCAATTGTTTTCAGTGAATGTTCGTGCGGAGCATTCCATTATCTCCTCCGCGGTAACACTCATATACTTTTCTTTCTCGGTGTTTATGCCGTTTGCATCCCCCAGAAGCTCGTTGTAGGCCAGATTAAATGCCTTGTTGCCTGCGTTAAGGAATGACATCAGCTGGTGCGATTCATACCTGTTACGCGCCTTGTCAAGTTCAGCGGCAGTGACCTGTTCTCCTGCCACCCTGTTCAGCTCATCCCTGACAGCCTTCTCCGCTGTTCTTATATCCACACCCTCCTTTAACCTTCCGGAGACTATCGCAAGCCCGGGGTCGATTTCCGCTGAAAGATAGATGTCTGCTTCGCTGAATATCTCCTTTTCCCTTACAAGGATACCCGGGAAGCGCCCCGAGTCGCAGCCGGAGAGTATGTCGGTAAGAAGATCCAGGATATAAAAGTCGCGACTGGTTCTGCCTCCCGTATGAAATGCCATCAGAAGCTCTGCCGAAGGAACCCTTCGCTGAACCGTCATTTCTCTCCTTGCATCCTGAACCGGCTCTCCGGGAAGATTACGCATGTGCGGAGTCCCCGGAGCGATATCATCAAACCATTTTTCTGCCATCCGGAAAACAGTCTCAGGCTTTACATTTCCGGCTGTGCTGAGTATAGCATTCGAAGGCCTGTAATGTCTCCTGAAAAAATCCGTAACGCTTTTCCTGTCTGCATTCTGAATATGTGCGATGTCTTTGCCTATTGTCGGCCATTGATAAGGATGAATTTTGTATGCCAACGGCCTGAGAAGCAGGAAGAGGTCGCCGTAAGGCTGGTTGAGGTATCTTTGCCTGTATTCCTCGGTGACAACGCTTTTCTGTGTCTTTAGTTTTTCATCCGAAAGGTCAGGCCCGTTAAGCCTGTCGGACTCAAGCCAGAGCGCAGTCTCCAGGTTTCCGGCAGGAAGTGTAATGAAGTAATTCGTGATGTCACTGTTTGTAAATGCATTGTTCTCACCCCCGGCGAGCATGACAGGAGTATCGAAAACAGGCACATTATCTGAACCTTCGAACATCAGATGTTCAAAGAGATGGGCAAAACCGGTCGCTTCAGGATCTTCATCCCTCGATCCCACATTGTAAAGAAGATTGGTAGTGACCATGGGGGTGGATGGATCATAATGCGCCAGAACCTTAAGCCCGTTTGACAGGATATGTTTTTCAAAGTTGATCATGAAAATACATTTTTCAGTAACCGGCAGGTTATACGGTAACAGTTGCCGGAATTCCCGTCAAACTTACCAAAATTAAATGGTGCTCCTCATTTTGTCCTATATTTGTGATCAGGTGAGCTAAAAGGATTTAGTGCAGACAATGTCAGGGAGTATATTTTCAAGATTTCAAAAGATTATAAGTTCATTTTTTGCCGACCAGCAGAAACTTCTTTACCTGCTGAGTTTTGTCGTCGGGATTGCGAGTGCAATGGCAGCCGCTGCAATGAAGAATGCGATCCATTACACTCATCTCCTGTTTACGAAGGGCGTAACGGACGGTTCAGCGGGCATTCTTTCTCTTGTCTACCCAATGGCCGGAATTTTGCTTACGGTGCTGGTTGTGAAATACCTGGTCCGCGACAATATTTCGCACGGCATCAGCAGGGTACTGTATGCAATTTCACGAAGGAACAGCTACATAAAACGACATAATAACTGGTCATCTATTCTCGCAAGTTCCCTTACAATCGGATTCGGAGGATCAGTGGGAGCAGAAGCGCCGATTGCCCTCACGGGTGCTTCTATAGGCTCTACGATAGGTCGTTATTTTAACCTCAATTACAAGAATATTACCCTTCTGCTTGGCTGCGGTGCCGCAGGAGCAATCTCAGGCATCTTCAAGGCCCCTATCGGGGGTATATTGTTCACCCTTGAGGTCCTCATGCTTGACCTGACAATGTCATCAATTGTTCCGCTCCTCATTTCATCAGTTACCGCGGCTTCTGTCGCCTATTTCTTCATGGGAAATGACGTGCTTTTCTCTTTCCAGGTGAGGGAAAGCTTCCTTCTCCGGAACCTTCCTTACTATCTTTTGCTGGGAGTTTTCAGCGGCCTGGCCGGTGCCTACTTCACGAAAATGACAATAGGTATCGAGAAGCTCTTCCAGAAGATCGGCAACATGTATGTCAGGCTGATCACGGGAGGTATTGTTCTTGGTGTCCTGATATATATTTTCCCCTCACTCTACGGTGAGGGCTATGATACTGTAATGGTTCTGTTGAAGGGAGAATCACTCGCTGCTGTGGGCCAGACTCTCTTTGGGGATGTAGCATCAGGAACCTGGATCATTATCCTCTTCCTCACAGCGCTCGTACTTATCAAGGTGGTGGCCACTGCATCGACAAACGGTGCCGGCGGGGTGGGAGGCATTGTGGCACCCACGCTTTTCACCGGCGGCGTGGCAGGTTATCTTTTCTGCAGCATTATGAACACTGTTTTCGGTCTTGGACTTCCCGAGAGCAGTTTCACCCTCGCCGGCATGGCCGGTCTGTTCGCTGCAGTGTTGCATGCCCCGCTTACTGCCATATTCCTTATTGCAGAGATTACGGAAGGTTATAGTCTCTTCATACCACTTATTGTAACATCAACGGTCGGATTCATTACAATCCGCAGCTTTCAGAAACATTCCATCTATCACCAGCAGCTTGCATCAACCGGGGAGCTTATAACGCATGATAAGGACAAAGCTGTTATAACAATGCTCGAATGGACAAAAGAGGTGGAGACCGACCTCCTGACAGTACACCCTGAGGACACTCTCGGTGACCTGGTCAGGCAGGTGGCCAAATCCAAACGTAACATCTTTCCTGTTGTAGACGAGTTCAATATCCTGGAGGGAGTCGTACTACTAGACGATATAAGAGATAAGATGTTTATCCCTGACCTGTATGAAAAGGTATCTGTCAGTGAACTTATGACAATTCCCCCGACATATATCGACATCCATGAGAAGGGTGACGTTGTCCTTGATGCCTTCACCCGCACGGGTGCATGGAACCTCCCGGTGCTGGATGGCGGAGAGTATGTGGGGTTTATTTCCAAATCAAGAATCTTCGGGGCTTACAGGGAACTATTGAAGCAGTTTTCCGAGGAATAAAAATTTTCAGGTGGCCGAACAATCTGATGCTTAATTGTCTACATTTGCGGACTTAAATTTCTGAGGTATGACTTACGACAGGTCCGACTTTCTAAATAAACTCAGCCTCATGGGGGTGATAATGTCCCTTGGCATTATCTACGGTGACATAGGGACCTCCCCGTTATATGTCATGAAGGCAGTGGTTAACAATGGAGGTACGGTTGACAGAATGCTTGTACTCGGTGTCGTTTCAGCAATTATTTGGACCCTCACGCTCCAGACCACCGTCAAATATGTTTTGATAACCCTGACAGCTGACAACAAGGGAGAGGGAGGTATCTTCTCCCTGTTTGCCCTCATGCGAAAGAGAAAACGCAACCTTTATATAGTTGCTGTTATCGGTGGCAGTGCACTCCTGGCTGACAGCATCATCACGCCTTCAATTACGGTTGTGTCAGCAGTTGAAGGGTTACAGATAATCAGACCTGACCTTCCGGTGACTGTTATTGCCCTGGCCATAATTACCTTTCTTTTCTTCATTCAGCAATTCGGTACCTCTGTCGTCGGAAAATCATTCGGTCCTGTTATGTTTGTCTGGTTTACTGCTCTTGGTGTACTGGGATTAGCAAGTCTTATTCAAGTCCCCGGGATGCTTGCGGCATTCAGCCCTGTTTACGCTTACAAGCTTCTGTCGGCTCATCCTCATGGTTTCATTCTTCTGGGGGCGATATTTCTTTGCACCACGGGAGCAGAAGCATTATATGCTGATCTTGGACACTGCGGCCTGAAGAATATCCGGATAAGCTGGATATATGTCAAATCCATGCTCATTCTCACGTATCTGGGACAGGGAGCCTGGCTGCTGGCCAATCCGGAAAAAGCAGTGCCGGGTGTAAATCCGTTTTATGCAATCATGCCCGAATGGTTCCTGCCGTTCGGAATTTTACTTGCAACCGTTGCGGCCATAATTGCCAGCCAGGCGCTTATAAGCGGCTCCTATACCCTTATAAGTGAAGCCATCTCCCTTAACTTCTGGCCCAAAATAAAGATAAAATACCCCTCTTTTGCCAAGGGACAGATGTACATTCCTTCTGTTAACTGGACATTATTCCTGGCAGTGGCTGCAGTTGTAATTACCTTCCGTACTTCATCAAACATGGAAGCGGCGTATGGCCTTTCCATAACAATAACAATGATGATGACCACCCTGCTCATGATCGCCTGGCTGCGTCTTCATCATAAACCACTGGCTACAGTAATTCTCTTCGGCGTTACTTACCTGACCATAGAATCGCTTTTCCTCGCAGCCAACCTCACAAAATTTATTCACGGAGGATGGTTCACAATTGCCACCGGCGGATTCTTATCAGTAATTATGCTCGTACTTTTCAAAGGCCGGCGCATAAAAAACAGGTTCATCAGTTTCGACAAACTGAAAAACTACCTTACTGTACTCGCAGATCTTTCACAGGATAAAACGGTCCCAAAATATGCAGGGCAACTTGTCTATATCACTCATGCCGACAGGTGTGATGAAATAGAGGCCAAGACAATCTGGTCGCTCTTGTTTCGCCAGCCGAAAAGGGCTGATGCCTACTGGTTTCTCCATGTAGATATAATAGATAATCCCTTTACGGCAGAGTACAGGATCACTCAGCTTGTCGCAGGTAAGGTTTACAGGATCGACCTTTACCTGGGATTCAAAGTCCCCATTAGAGTAAATGATTACTTCCTTCAGATACTTCATTCGATGAAAGAGGAGGGAGAAGTCAATCTTACCAGCAGTTACCCCTCACTTAATCAGCACGGTATTGAAACTGATTTCAGATTTGTGCAGCTTGTCCGCGTCCTCCCTGGTTATATAGACCTCCCTTTCTGGGAAAAGCTGACACTGAACTTATTTTTCATCTTTCGCCGGCTGGGTATAAATGATGTGGCTGCTTACGGTCTTGATACAACCCTTGTGACTGAAGAGAAAGTTCCGCTCACAATACCGTCAGGGATAAAACCTGTACACCTCAGACTGCGCAAAAACTGATACCCGGGAAAGAGTCCCGGCGGACCCCGTGCCGGTTGAATTCCGGTAACGGTTTACAGGTCGCTGATCAGAAGTGCAAAAATATATGTCATCAGAAAAATAAATATTAAAGCGTATATTTGTGTGAATACCGTGAATCTGCAGGTAATCTAAATAATTAATGGTTAAACAGTTAATTGATTTTTTAAAATCATGAAAAGAGACATTGAGATATTTGACCTCATCACTGAGGAGCGTCTTCGTCAAACCAACGGAATAGAGTTGATAGCATCCGAGAACTTTGTAAGTCCCCAGGTCCTGGAGGCTATGGGATCAGTCCTTACAAACAAGTATGCTGAAGGTTATCCGGGACACAGGTATTACGGGGGTTGTGAGGTGGTCGACAAGGTTGAGCAGCTTGCCATTGACAGGCTGAAGAAGCTTTTCGACGCAGAATATGCCAATGTCCAGCCACATTCCGGAGCACAGGCCAATATGGCTGTCTTTCTGACGGTTATGAAACCGGGTGACACTTTTCTGGGCCTCGACCTTGCTCACGGAGGCCATCTGTCTCACGGTTCTCCCGTGAATTCATCAGGCATTCTGTACAGACCCGTATCTTACAGTGTCAAACAGGAAACGGGAAGGGTGGACTATGACATGATGGAAGAAGTGGCTCTCAGAGAAAAGCCGAAAGTAATTGTTGGGGGCGCTTCTGCATACTCCAGGGAATGGGACTATCCGCGAATGAGAGAAATCGCTGACAGGATCGGGGCACTGCTTATGATTGACATGGCCCACCCTGCAGGTCTCATTGCCGCCGGACTTCTTTCCAACCCGTTGAAATATGCACATATTGTAACATCAACCACGCACAAAACTCTGAGGGGTCCGCGCGGAGGAATCATTCTTATGGGCAGTGATTTCCCGAATCCCTGGGGGATCACAACACCCAAGGGTGAAATAAAAATGATGTCTGCCATGCTTAATTCTGCCGTCTTCCCTGGTATTCAGGGCGGTCCGCTTGAGCATGTGATAGCCGCAAAAGCAGTCTCTTTCGGAGAAGCTCTTATGCCTGAATTCAAGGTCTACCAGGGACAGGTAAAGAAAAATGCTGCTGAAATGGCTGCCGCATTCATGGCACTCGGATATAAGGTAATTTCAGACGGAACCGATAATCACTCGATGCTGATAGATCTCAGGCCAAAATTCCCCGATATCTCCGGCAAAAAGGCCGAGAATACTCTTGTCAGAGCCCATATAACAGTGAATAAAAACATGGTGCCCTTTGATTCACGTTCTCCGTTCCTGACATCGGGAATAAGGGTGGGAACCCCGGCTGTGACAACACGCGGACTGAAAGTAAGTGAGATGGGAACCATTGTAAGCCTTATCGACGAGGTTATGACGAACATTGAAAATGAATCGGTTATAGCAGGAGTAGGAGAGAAGGTGATGAAAATGATGAAGGACTTGCCGTTGTTTTTTATGTAGTGTTCACATTGGTTTTTGTTTTATATCTTTGAATCAAATCTCTGATCGAATGCCGTTGAATGACAGACTGGTCTTTGTAGTAGATGATGATCCTTTCATCACAGCTCTTGTGGCTGGCCGTCTTGGTACTGAAGGCTACCGCGTCAGGACCTTTTCCTACGGAGAGGATTGTATTGCAGCATTACGTGAGAACCCGGACCTGATCATCCTTGATTATTACTTCGTTAGTGACAGTGGCCGTCCAATGAACGGTATGGCTGTGTTCGACGAAATTCTCAGGCTGATGCCCGACGTTAAGGTGATCATGCTCTCAGCACAGGAAAAAGGTAACGTGGTGCTCGAACTGGCGAGAAAGGGAATTTCTGACTATGTCATCAAGGATAACAGCCTGATGGATAATCTTTTGGTATCAGTTAAGGAAATCTTCGAAAAATAAGCCGGCCCTTTATGGAATGGTATCTTTATGTCGCTGTAATAGCAGCCGGCCTTTTTGCAGGTTTTGTGAATACCCTCGCCGGGAGCGGATCGCTTCTGACACTTCCACTGCTTATGTTTCTCGGGCTGCCTGCCAATGTTGCCAATGCCACCAACAGGATCGGGGTACTTGTTCAGAGTGCGGTAGGCTCATGGAGCTTCAGGCAGCAGAAGATCTATACAGTCAGGGAAAGTCTCTGGATGGCATTGCCTGCCACTGC
>Ga0062381_10000288_pt1 | contig 12878 bp, 6 predicted proteins | sample DOMMetBare1Fresh_2_FD_59506 | JGI IMG/M metagenome (GOLD analysis project Ga0062381, IMG submission 59506) | Wetland sediment microbial communities from St. Louis River estuary, USA, under dissolved organic matter induced mercury methylation -... | ecosystem: Environmental > Aquatic > Freshwater... | reverse complement strand
TTGGCTAATTATCTGGTTTGGTCTGACAATGCAGAGTTTACTTATACACTGCAAGTGTTACAGTCGAAATAAATGAGTAGTTGCTTTTGCCGGAAAAACAGCAGACTTCCGGGGCTGTTGTTTTTCCGGCAAAAGCATTGCTATGCAAACCTTTGCAGGTAGAAAAAATGTGTTATTGCCCATTCTTTGTGTATATAGGTCTAACTTTGTCCTATCTACACTACACACTTTTAAATCTATGAAAATGAAAACACATCTAACCGCGATATTCTTCTTCGCGGTTTCTTTGGCAGTTTTTGCCCAAAATAATCTGAAACTATGGTACGAGAAACCTGCCAAAGAGTGGGTGGAGGCTTTGCCGGTCGGCAACGGTCGTATAGGCGCCATGATTTTTGGCGGAGTTGAAAATGAACTCATACAACTCAACGAAGGGACGCTCTGGTCGGGTGGACCGCAAAAAAAGAATGTGAATCCGGATGCACCGAAATACCTGCAACTCATCCGCGATGCGCTCGCCAGAGAAGACTACAAAACCGCCACAGCTCTTTGTCGTAAAATGCAGGGTTACTTCTCGGAAAGTTTCCTGCCAATGGGCGACCTGGAGATCCGCCACAGCTTTAAAGGTAAGGCAAATAATTATTACCGGGATCTGAATCTGAGCAATGCAACTGCGACCACCTCTTTTGATGTTAGCGGTGTGCATTACGCCCGTGAAATTTTCAGTACCGGTGCCGACAGCGTGCTGGTCATACGCATCACATCGAATAAACCGGGAGCAATTACCCTGGATCTGAATCTGAAAAGCAAACTCGAAAACCAGATTATTCCTACCGGCAACGATCAGTTGGTACTTAACGGTACAGCTCCGTTGCGTGTAGATCCGAGTTATTACAACCGCCCGGGAAGAAATCCTGTTTTGCAGAAAGACTCTCTCGGACATACCGGTATGCGTTTTCAGACTATTCTGAAGGTGGTTCCTGAAGCGGGTAGCGTTATAGCCGACAATGACGGTATTCACGTGAAAGATGCCAATGCCTTAACCATTTACCTGGCTGCAGCTACCAGTTTCAATGGAATGTTTAAACTCCCCGATACGCAGGGTAAAAAAGAGAAAGCCATTGCTCAACGCCAGCTGAAATCGGCTCTTGCCAAATCTTACGATGAACTGAAGCAACGTCATATTGCCGATTATCAGCAATATTTCAATCGCGTATCGTTGACATTGGCAGATACCACCAATAACAAAGTAAATGACAAATTACCGTCTGATTTTCGTTTAAAACTCTATTCGTATGGCAACTATGATCCGGGATTAGAGCAGTTATTCTACCAGTACGGGCGTTATTTGCTGATTTCGAGTTCACGTCCGGGAGGTACACCAGCCAACCTTCAGGGCATCTGGAACAAGGATTTCCGTCCACCGTGGAGTTCCAATTATACCATCAACATCAATACCGAAATGAATTACTGGCCGGCAGAGGTGACAAATCTTTCGGAAATTCACACGCCTCTGTTGAAATGGATTCAGGACTTGTCTGTTAATGGAAAAGTGACGGCCAAAGAGTTTTACAAAGCCCGTGGATGGGTGGCGCATCACAACTCCGATATCTGGGGAATGACCAATGCTGTGGGTAATAAAGGGGATGGTGATCCGCAGTGGGCCAACTGGTATATGGGAGCCAACTGGCTGAGCCAGCACTTGTGGGAACATTACGCATTTACAGGAGATAAAACCTTCCTGAAGAACGAAGCTTATCCGGTGATGAAGGAAGCTGCACTTTTCTGCTTCGATTGGCTGGTGGAAAAAGACGGTTATCTGATTACTTCTCCGTCAAACTCTCCCGAGAATGTTTTTGTGACCGATAAAAATGAAAAGTATTCCATGACCGAGGGATCGTACATGGATATTGAAATTATCCGCGACCTGTTTACCAACGTCATAGAAGCCTCGGAAGCCCTGAATATCGACAAAGATTTCCGTCAGCAGGTGATTGAGAAACGCAATAAACTGTTGCCTTACAGAATCGGCTCGCGCGGGCAGTTGCAGGAATGGATGCGTGACTACAAGGAAGAAGATCCACAACACCGTCATACCTCGCATCTCTTCGGTTTGCATCCGGGGCGTGATATCAGTCCGTTGAAAACACCGGAACTGGCCAAAGCAGCTAACCGCACATTCGAACTGCGCGGAGATGGCGGTACCGGTTGGAGTAAAGGCTGGAAAATCAATTTTGCCGCTCGTTTGCTCGATGGCGACCACGCTTATAAGATGATTCGTGAAATTCTGAATTATGTGGATCCGGTAGCAGGTGGCGCAGGCGGAACCTATCCGAATTTCTTCGATGCGCACCCGCCTTTCCAGATTGACGGTAATTTTGCCGCAACTGCCGGTATTTCCGAAATGCTCTTGCAAAGCCATCTGGGCGAAGTTCACCTGTTACCGGCACTGCCTAAAGCATGGCCTGCCGGAGAGATTACCGGCCTGAAAGCACGGGGCAACTTTGAGGTGAATATTGTGTGGAAGGAGCATCGCCTGGCAAAGGCCAGCATCAAATCGGTTAAGGGAAATGCGTGTACCATCAGAACCGATGTTCCGGTTCAGGTTGAAGGCGTGGTTTCCAGTCAATCGACGGAGGGTAAATATTTTCTGAATACCTTCAGTACCAAACCGGGTAGAGTTTATGAGATCAAAGTGGTGAATCAAAACTAACTGGATGATCGGTTCACTATAATCGTCAGGATACGGTACAACTGAAACCTGCTAAAAGCCCAATCCCTAAAGATTTTCAACCTCTTTAGCGGACTGGGCTTTTTTGTTTTATGCTCTGTTTATTTGGCGCTATAACGTTTTGTATGTGTAAAATTTTACGCTGAAACAGGCTTGATTATTTAGCCACGAATCCACGAATAAGAAAGTATCTTTTCTTTTCCAATTTTGGAAAAGTATTTGTGTTGTTCGGGGTTTATTTTTATTTGAAAATCAACACACTTAGTGCTTCTAACTTTTATTCGTGGATTCGTGGCTGCTTAATTTGATAGGAATTATATCTAACAAAATAATAACACGAAGCTTAGGGGAATATTTCCCTAAGTGACGATATTACCCATTCCATTCGCTATAGAAAAGTTTATTTTCCATCGAAACAGTTCTGGAGAGATGTTTGCTTATCTGTTTAGTATAGATTGTTTATATGTTTACTATAGGTTGACTTTATAACTAAACGTAGCAATCACATGCTAAATATAGAGGTAACACAGAGATAAAATAGTCCTTATAAAGAGTATCATATCACTATTACATCTCTATGTTACCACTATTATATCTCTATTATATCATAAAGTAAACATAGAACAAACCTAAAGTAAACTATGGGTAAACTAACAGGTGTAATTTGCTCCGCTGATTGTTGGTTCAGGTCTATCCACTTCATGATATGGGAATGTTTTCAGCAGACCCTGTTTCTACAGAAGATTAGTATAATCGGGTTTTAGGTGATTCCGGCAGGAAAAGAGTCTCACTTTATAAATTGGCACTTCTTTACCAATATATCATCCGTTTTTAACGGGGTGATAGGCTTAAATTTGTTCGAGACAAAATGATCATGTATATACATCATGGAAGCAACATTAGTCGAAGGATGAATATCTCGGTCAAGACCGTTGAATGCCATTTGACAAATGCACGAAAAACTTTACGGTAGAAACTCATTCAATTCCAATTGAGATGAATATTTTTGACAATCAAAGACTATATGTTTAAATAATTTCCCATGAAGAGAACTATTGTAATTCTTTCGGCACTGTGGCTTTGTTTATCTGTTGGTGCAATTGAAAAGCTTATCCCGGAGTCACAAATTAACCTTCTATCACCCGACGGCAATCAGGTGTTAACTTATTATCAAAAAGTGGATGATGCCGGAAGATATCATTCTTATTATACTGTGAGTTATAAGAATCAACCGGTTATTTTGGAGTCAGAACTAAATCTTGAACTTGACAATCATATCTGGGAAATGGCTTTGGCTAAGAACGTTCCCCAACCTAATCATTGGTGTGAAAATCTCGTGTTTGATAAATCCGAAACGACTTCATTCGATAATACCTGGAAGCCGGTGTGCGGTGAACGTAGTTCTATCCGTGATAATTACAATGGCGCAACTGTTTTCCTGAAAAAGAAAGACAATTCACAATACCGTCTCAATATCGAGTTTCGCGCCTACAATCAGGGAGTCGCTTTCCGCTATATACTGCCGGAACACCCTGAAGCCATTTTCCATAAAATCACAGCAGAAAGAACTGAATTTACCCTGCCCGAAGGAACCAAAGCCTGGTTTGCCCGTTGGGCTCAGGCTCCTTACGCATTGTTACCTTTGAAAGATTGGGCGGATTCGAGCGAACGTCCGCTTACACTGCAATTACAAGGGGGAGTCTATGCCTGTATCGCCGAAGCACAGTGTGTGGATTATTCGACACTGCGCTTCAAACTAAGCGAAACCAAGTCCAATACGCTCGTTTCTGATATCTACGATATGGTGGATGTGGTAACGCCGTTTGAAACACCCTGGCGGGTGGTGATGGCAGCCAATACTCCGGGTGCTTTGGTCGATAATAACGATATTATTCTGAATCTGAATCCGGAAAACCAAATCGCCAATACCGACTGGATCAAAGCTGGTAAAATCATGCGTATTATGAAGCAAACGACGAAGGATGCGCTGGAAACCATAGATTTTGCCGCAAAGCATAAGTTGGAGTATGTTCTTTTCGATTGGAAATGGTATGGAATTGCAACTAAATTTACTTCGGATGCAACCCAAGTGATTCCTGAGCTGGATATGCCCCGCATCGTGAAATACGCTAAGGATCGTGGCATCGGCGTTTGGTTGTATGTAAATCAGCATGCGTTGCAAACGCAATTGGATAAAATCCTTCTTGTCTATAAGCAATGGGGAATAGCTGGTCTGAAGTTCGGGTTCGTTCAGTATTGCTCCAACCGTTGGTCTGTCTGGTTACACGATGCCGTGAAAAAATGTGCGGAAAATAATCTGATGGTCAATATTCACGATGAGTACCGTCCGACCGGATTCAGCCGTACCTATCCTAATTTGTTGACTCAAGAGGGGATTCGGGGAAATGAAGAGTTTCCTGAAGCAACGCATAATACCATTCTGCCCTTTACCAGAGGGATTGCAGGTGCAGCTGATTATACGGTTTGTTACTACGATAAACGATTGAAAACTACTCATGGACATCAGTTAGCACTCTCGGTTGTATTTTATAGTCCGTTGATTACCTTGTATTGGTACGATAAACCGGCCTTCTCACACGATGAACCGGAGTTAGAGTTCTTTGATCGTCTGCCAGCTACGTGGGACGATTCGAAATTACTTTCAGGTAAACCGGGAGAACATGTTATAGAAGCTCGTCGGCACGGTGACAAGTGGTTTCTGGGGGTAATTACCAATAATGATGCCCGCAAGCTTATTTTACCGTTGAATTTCATTTCTCCGAATAAAAAATATGTGGCACACATTTATAACGATGGCGGAGACGAAATACAAACAGCAACAAAGGTGAAGATTGAGCCTGTCATTGTTGATTCCAAATCATTGATTCAGCTGAGTCTGAAAGCTTCGGGTGGTTGTGCGATTCGGTTGGTCCCTGCAACGAAAGATGATTTGAAGAATTTGCCGAAGTTCAGGACTTCAGTGTTATATTAATAAATGGCACGAGGATTACCTCTGTGTAAAATCTATTTCAAATGAAAAAAACGCTCTTCTTACTATCCATTATTTTTTCTTCGCTGAGTATTTCTGCACAACAAATACCATTGCCAAAACTCCGGGATAGCTATCCCAGGATGATGACCGATGTAAAAGGAAAAGATGAGTTGAAGAATCTTCTCAAAAAAGAGCCGTGGGCGAAAGACCTTTACGAAAAGCTTCAAAAAAACATCGAGCCCTACGTGATTCGTCATCAGGCTGATCCTACGTGGATTGTGTCACGCCTGCAAATGTACTGGAAAACGCATCACGATACCATTTACATCAACGACCGCGTGTATGCTTATGCAACGGGGAATGCACCAGCACCTACCGTTCGTTACTCCGGAGCACGTGACCACGTTACTATTTACAAAAAGCCAAAACTGGAAGATATCAAGCCTTACATGGATGATGAGCGTGGTTTGTGGCTAATCAATGGCTCGAAACCCGGCGAAACGTTCGAATGGGCTGATCCTGCTCAAGCCGGCAAAACCGTTGAGGCGATCAACACCGAGATCATGGGGTTGGCCGGGAAAGCTGCTTTCTTCTACTGGTATACAGGAGACGAACGTTATGCCAGGTTTGCAGCCGACCTTTTTGATACATACATGACCGGTATTTATTACCGCAAGGAGATGATTGACCTCAATCACGGTCATCAACAGACACTACTAGGTCTCTCTTCTTTTGAAGTGATTCAGGAAAAGCTGATAGCCGACGTTGCCGCTACCTACGACTTCCTGCACGATTACCTGAAAGCAAAGAAAAACGACAAAATTGATATTTACGAATCGGCACTGAAAAAATGGGCCGATGTACAGATTGCACACGGGGTTCCTTTCAATAACTGGAACCTGATGCAGGCTCGTTTTATCTTCGACCTCGGTATGGTGTTGAATAATAACAAAGCCTATCCCGATGGTAAAGGCCGTGAATATTACCTTGATTATGTGCTGAACCAAAGCGGAACCCGCCAATGGTCTTTGCCCAAACTGGCTGCTTATGGCTACGATGTGAAGACCGGTATCTGGGCGGAATGTCCGGGGTATTCGACCAATGTGGTAATGGGGGATTTCGTCGATTTTACGTCATTGCTTGACCGCTCTTTGGATATTGACCTGCCGGCACATTTACCGGTATTGTACAAAGCGGTGACGGCTCCGATGCAATATATTTTCCCGAATCGGGATATGTCCGGTTTTGGTGACACCGGTTACCATCCGCTTTCTCCCGAACCGGTGAAAAAGATGATTGCCAATGCGCAAAAGAATAATAAACCGGAATGGGAAAAGCTCTTTACCGGCCTTTATAAATTATTATTGGCCGATAAGGGAGAGGAGAAATCAGCGCCCAAAAACAGTGTTGAGTCATTCTTTACCGATAAAGATGTAAAGATTAAGGAGAATATTTCCACTGCAAAAACAGCGGATTTTGTTACGCAAACCTTCTATGCTCCTAACGTGAGCTGGTTTGTGCAACGCAACGACATGGACAAACAAAACGGCCTGATGATTTCGGAATATGGATCGAAAGGCAACCATGCCCATGCTAACGGTGTGGCGATGGAGCTGTATGGTAAAGGTTTTATTCAGGGTGTTGAATCCGGTATTGGTACCAGTTATTTCCAACGGGATTATGCCGAATATTATTCACAGTTCCCGGCCCACAATACGGTTGTGGTAGATGGCATTTCTTCTTATCCGGTGATGAAAAGTAACCACGCATTTGATCTGTTGAGCTGTTATCCGGCATCGGAACGCAAAAGCGGTTTTTATCCCAATATCTCTTATTCAGATGTGATGTTTGTGGAGCCGGAAACCCAGGCCGATCAAAACCGTGTGTTGAGTATCGTCCGCACAGGAGAAACAACCGGTTATTATGTTGATATTTTCCGTTCCCGCAAGCAACGGGGCGGAGACCGTTACCACGATTATTTTTATCACAATCTGGGGCAGGAATTGACCCTTATGGATAACCAGGGCGCTGCTTTGCCATTGACCTCCAGCGAAAAACTGTGCTTTGCAGAAGGGAGCCTGATGGCTTACGACTACCTCTGGGATAAAAAGTCGATCCGCAGTGCACAGGACTTCACCGCTCAGTTTGCCATCCGAAATAAGGGCAATGATGTCTTTATGAACGTATGGATGAAAGGGCAGGAGGGGCGCGAAATTTTCAACGTGAAATCGCCTGCAACCAAATCGTTTAAGGGTGCATCGGGAGGTTTGCCTTACGATGTCAACAAATCACCGTTGCAAACCCTTGTTGTTCGCCAGGACGGAGAAGCATGGACTAAACCGTTTGCAGCTGTATTTGAACCTTCCACAACATCTGCTCCGGCATCCGTTCGCCAAATCACTTCAATCAATGCTTCGGGAGCATCAGCCGGATTTGTCGGGTTGAAAGTGGAAAGTAAATCGGGTCGTACAGACTATATCTTTTCTTCGGATGATGTGGCTAAAACAGCTATTTACAACGATATGCAGGTGAAAGGTGCCTATTCGGTGATTACTACCGAGGGCAATGGATTTACCCTCTTTCTGGGAAATGGAACTTTGATGGCTAAAGGCGACTATCAGATTACTGCATCGGTACCTACGAATGCGACTCTGGAATATAAAGACGGAGTATTCTCTCTGACAGCCGATGCCCCGATAGCCCTGAGCACACCTGCATCTTATAAGGAAATGGTGGTTTTAGAGCATGGCAAAGAGACAATCTATAAGGCTAAATCAATTGCCGGAAAATCGGTGTTTGAATTGGCTGCATTGAATTATGGCACAGTTGTGTTGAGATAATTCTAAAGACAAGATAGGGGAAATCGATGGGGTAACCGTCTTACAATTTAACAGAATAGCAAACGAAATACGAACGATACATTTATGAAGAAAAACACACGTCTGATTACTCCCATGCTTTTGTTCATGGCATCAGCCGTAACGCTGACAGCGCAAAGCCAGAGCGATACACCTTATGTGTCCAAAGTTTGGGTGGCGGATCAGGGGAATGGAACATACAAGAATCCGATCATCAATGCCGACTATTCCGATCCTGATGTTTGTCGGGTAGGGGATGACTATTACATGACGGCATCGAGTTTTGGTTGTGCTCCGGCTATTCCTATTCTACACTCCAAAGACCTGGTAAACTGGAAACTGGTCAACTATGCGATGAAACGTGTGGTACCTGATGACGTTTTCAGTAAACCCATGCATGGAAAGGGTGTTTGGGCACCGTGCATTAGCTACCACAAAGGGGAGTTTTACATCTATTGGGGAGATCCTGATTATGGAATTTACATGATTAAGACTAAAGATCCGTTGGGTGAATGGAGTGAACCTGTGTTGGTGATGGCCGGGAAAGGTTTGATCGATTCCTCTCCATTGTGGGACGATGACGGACGCGTCTATCTGGTACATGGTTGGGCATATAGTCGCGCCGGGTTGAACAGTATTTTAACGGTAAATGAGTTAAGTGCAGACGGTTCGAAGGTGATTGGTGAGACAGCTTTGGTTTATGATGGCATACCACAGGGAAACAGCACCACAGAAGGTCCTAAATTCTATAAGCGAAACGGCTATTACTACATTATGGCTCCGGCCGGAGGTGTTGAGCAGGGATGGCAAATCGTGATGCGTTCCAAAAACGTGTATGGACCGTATGAATGCCGGACTGTAATGGCACAAGGAAAAACCCACATCAACGGTCCGCATCAGGGCGGTTGGGTGGAGACTCAAACCGGAGAATCCTGGTTCATCAATTTTCAGGACAAAGCGGCTTATGGTCGTGTCATTCATTTGCAACCGATGAAATGGGTCAAAGACTGGCCGGTGATTGGTGAAGACAAAGATGGTGACGGATGTGGAGAGCCCGTTCTCTCGTATAAAAAGCCCAATGTGGAAAAAAACTGGCCGATTGAAACCATTGTCGAAAGTGATGAGTTTAACTCTGAGAAATCAGGCCTGCAATGGCAATGGCATGCCAATCCGAAACAATCGACTGGAATGCCCTCCCGTAATGGCTATTACCGCCTTTACGCCGAACATACACCGGAGGATTATGTAAACTTCTGGCAAATACCGAATCTTTTATTGCAAAAGACTCCGGCCGATGAGTTTACGGTAACCACAAAGGTCGATTTCTATTCACAAACCCCGGAAGAGAAAGCCGGGCTAATCGTGATGGGATGGAATTATACCCATTTATCCATAGTGAAAAAGGAGAAAGGGTACGCCATTCAGCAATCGGTTTGTATTGATGCTGAAAAGGGTAACCCTGAAAAGATCGTTGCCACTAAGAATATTGACGAAACAAAAGTCTATCTCCGGGTACAAGTGAAAGCCGGAGCGATGTGCAATTTCAGCTACAGCGCTGATGGTCATAAGTTCATCCCGATAGGAGAGACCTTCAAAGCACGTCAGGGAAAATGGATTGGTGCAAAAGTGGGTATCTATTGCTTAAGCCCATTGAAAAACGGAGTGCGTGGATATGCTGACTATGATTGGTTTCACATTGAAAAAAATATTGACTAAAGATACTTTGGCTCTATAAGGTTTCTGGTGGGTAAAAGGCAACCCTCCCAAGACTTTATAGAGCCGATACTTTACTAACAAACAATCAAGAACAAATAAAATGAAAAACGAAAATTCCATTTCAAAAATCCTGCCCGTACTGTTTGGCTTCTTCATCATGGGGTTCTGTGATGTGGTAGGTATCACCTCTACACACGTAAAAGCCGACTTTGGCTTGAGTGACACTCTGTCGAATATGATTCCGGTGGCATTGTTTTCCATGTTCCTCATTTTTTCCGTACCGACCGGTATGCTGATGAATAAACTGGGCCGTAAAAAGACCGTTTTACTCAGTAACGTGATTACGGTAATAGCCATGTTTATTCCATTGATTGAATATAGTTTCACTATGGCACTGATTGCCTTTGCCCTACTGGGTATTGCAAATACGATTCTTCAGGTATCGTTGAATCCCCTTTTGACCAACGTGGTAAAAGGAGATAAATTAACCAGTAGCCTGACCGCCGGGCAGTTTGTCAAAGCGATTTCGTCCTTCTGTGGGCCTTACATTGCAGCTTCCGCTGCGGCGCAACTGGGCAACTGGCAATACATTTTCCCAATCTATGCGGTGATTACCGTGATTTCAACTTTCTGGTTACTGGTTACTCCGATTCAGGAAGAAGCTACAGAGGGAAAAGCTACCAGCTTTAAAAACGTTTTGGCTTTGCTGAATGACAAGACTATATTTCTGTTGTTTCTTGGCATTCTGTTTGTCGTGGGTGTTGATGTTGGTATCAACACCGCATCGTCAAAAATCCTGATGGAGCGTTGTGGAATGGATTCTATCGAAGCCGGAAAATTCGGTCCGAGCATCTATTTTGCATTTCGTACCGCCGGAGCATTCATCGGAGCTTTCCTTTTAGCTAAATACTCTTCCGCCAAATTCTATCAGCTCAATATTGTAATTGCAGTAATTGCACTGACCGCCCTGATCTTTGTGCAAAGTCAGTTTATTATCATTGCTCTGTTTGGTGTGGTTGGATTTACGGTTGCCAATGTTTTCCCGATCATTTACGGAAAAGCAATCCAAATTCATCCGGATAAAGCCAATGAAATCTCCGGATTGATGATTACCGGCGTATTCGGCGGTGCCGTGATTCCGTTCCTGATGGGAATGATGTCTGACGCATTCTGTTCACAGGCCGGAGCTGTTATCATTATCCTGGTAAGCGCTATTTACCTGATGTTTTGTGCGTTTTCGGTTGTTCCGGACAAGAAGTAAACCGGGAGAAAAATTATTACCTACTATCCTTTGAAAAAGAGAATAATATGAAGTGTAAAAATCTATTCCGGGCTGCGATTGGCGCTTTAGTGCTAGTCTCTTGTAGCGCAAAGGAATTCAATGTAAATGAGAGCCTGAAGTATTGTAATAATCAGGTAGAACGTTCGCTGAAAGAACTAAAAGCGGACACGCTGTTACCCCGTAATATTGCGGACACTGCTACAACGTGGAAACTGGTGGATTACAAAGACTGGACCAGCGGATTCTGGCCGGGTATTCTATGGTATGATTATGAATTTACCAAAGATGAAAAAGTAAAAGAGAAGGCGATCAAATATACCGAACTTTTGAAGCCTCTTTCTGAACATCCGGCTTATGATCACGACCTTGGATTTCAGGTGTTTTGCAGCTATGGTAATGCGTATCGCCTGACCAAAAACGATGAGTACCGCAAACTGATTGTTCGTACAGCTGACACGTTGGCGACGCTATTCAATCCGCAGGTAGGTACCATCCTTTCATGGCCCCGTATGATCACTGAAAAAGGCTGGCCTCATAATACGATCATGGATAATATGATCAATCTGGAAATGTTGTTTTGGGCTTCCAAACACGGTGGTGGCCAGAATCTGTATGACATTGCGGTAAAGCACGCCGAGACTACCATGAAGAACCATTTCCGTCCCGATTATACCTCTTATCATGTGGTTTTATATGATACCATTACCGGTAAGAAGATCAAAGGAATGACGCATCAGGGATATTCTGACAGCTCGATGTGGGCACGTGGTCAGGCCTGGGCAATCTATGGATTCACCATGTGTTATCGTGAAACGAAGAAAACGGAGTTTCTTGATTTTGCTCAAAAGGTAACCGAGCCGTATATTACCAGACTGCCCGAAGATGGAATTCCCTACTGGGACTTCGATGCGCCAGACATTCCCAAAGCACCGAAAGATGCTTCGGCAGCAGCGGTTGTAGCTTCCGCTCTCTTAGAACTTTCGGGCTATGTGAAAGACCCGCAACAGGCAAAACGATACAAAGATTATGCCTTGAAAATGATAACATCGTTGAGTTCTGAAGAATATCTGAGCGGTAAGTCGAAGCCTTCATTCCTGCTTCATTCTACCGGCCATTGGCCAAATAAATCGGAAATTGATTTTTCCATCAATTATGCCGACTATTATTATATTGAAGCTCTTACCCGTTTGAAAAAGATGAACGAAGGGAAGAATATTCTGGATTGATTTTATATCGATATACCTTAGAGCCTGTTTAAATTTTACCGAAACATTTATATAAAGCAGGCTATCGTCTTTCTTT
>Ga0062381_10000283_pt1 | contig 13044 bp, 32 predicted proteins | sample DOMMetBare1Fresh_2_FD_59506 | JGI IMG/M metagenome (GOLD analysis project Ga0062381, IMG submission 59506) | Wetland sediment microbial communities from St. Louis River estuary, USA, under dissolved organic matter induced mercury methylation -... | ecosystem: Environmental > Aquatic >... | reverse complement strand
TATACGCTTGGCAACTATGAAACCGGCAAGACGTGCCCGAATATATCTACGGTCAAGAAGATGGAAACATTATACGACATAGAATATAAGGACATTATTTTTTTACCCTGCAATAACCCTTAAAGGGTAATAGCTCTTCACAAAAGAAAGGAGGACAAGTAATTGACAGACACTAGAGATAAAACGGTATATGCCATTCAGTGCAGAAACACAAAGCGGTTATACATAGGATGTACTGCGGATGTTGAGACGCGAATAAGAACACACTTTAGCGAACTTCAAAGGGGATTAAAAACAAAAAGCAATGGAAAGGGAAAGAGAATCAATTCACCTTGGCAAGAAGATTTTATCTGTTACGGCGTTGACAATTTTGATGTATTTATTATCGAAGAAAACATAGCGGCAGATAAAAGCCAAGAGCGCGAAAGTTACTATATTTGTTTATACGGCACGACTGACGAGAAACGCGGATATAACACACGCGGCGTTCCCAGGCAACCGCTTAGGCTTATCCGTGGAATGCCTTCCCACAGCTTCTAACGGAATCACGCAGGACGCGATTGACCGGTTTATGCAGAAGTACAGCACAAGCCAAGACATTACATAAGAAGGGAGAACAAGAATGTTTTATAAAAACCTCAAGAAACAAGTTGCTTTCTGGATGAGATATTCAGACTTCAAACTAAAGGCAATGGAAGAACGAATGTCTGATATGGATAGAAAGATTGAACAGCTATCTAAAAATACTATTCAAAATATTCCAAAGCAATGAAGCGGAGGCAAGCGCTGTCGGCAAAATCCATTTCCACGCCTGTTTTCTGCTTTCCTCCACCACGGCGTCTCCCTTTGCCAGCGAAGCATATTTAGTATCAAAACCAGTCTGATAAGGAACCTTGTCAAGCATTAAAAGAGAACCATCGGCGTTTTCCCCTCCAATATATTTTTCCTGCACCATTTGAATCAATAACCAGCCAGTATCATCGTCGCCAAATTTGGTTCTAATATCCCCTTCGGTTATTTCCGGGTGCCTGTATATATGCTTTAAAATTCGATAATTGCGTTTACACCAATCCATCAAAATCACCTTCCTTCGACCACATAATACCATTTATGTCAAAGGAAGGCAAGAAGAAAGGACAGGATATGCCAGAAAAAGAATTATTCCATGAACACCTTGAAAGCCTTTATAAATATTTTGGAAAGGGTGCGGTATTTACAAACCTCACACAAGCGTCCAAGTATTGCGGCATTGACACTAGAACATTGCAGGCAGACAAGACGTTCCCAATTAAAAAGATGGGTGGCCGCTACAAGGTTTCAATAATCAATTTAGCAAGGTGGCTGGCATGACATACACCTACATATGCCCCCGCTGTGGCAGAAGAACCCACGCATTAGCGCCAATTACATCCTGTGTTTACTGCGACAGGCCGCTTGTGGACGAGATCATCCGCAATATAACGAAAATCAAAAATGAGAAGGAGCAAAAGGAAAATGAAACTGTATAGGGCGGTATGCGTCATCTTAGTTTTATCTGCCATATTTTGCTGTGGCTGGTGCTGTGGACAAGCTGTAGAGGATGCAAGGGGGGCGGTGATAATGCAAAAATGACTTTTATAGACATGTTCTGCGGCATGGGAACAATCCGTATGGGGTTTGAGCAGGCAGGACACGAATGTGTTTATTCGGTTGAATGGGACAAGCACAAACGAAAGATATATGAGGTGATATTTGGAAATGAACCAGAGGGCAGAGACATTACCGCAGTACGAGCAGATGACCTTCCACATGCCGATTGCTGGGCTTTTGGAGCGCCATGTCAGGACTTCTCAATTGCTGGACCCAGAAGCGGAATGGACGGCGACCGCTCAAGCCTTGTGCGAGAAGTATTTAGACTCGTCAGGGAAACTCCGGAAGAACATAGACCCGAATGGCTGCTCTATGAAAATGTTAAGGGAATGCTGTCATCAAATAAAGGGCTTGACTACCTCGAAATACTCTTTGAAATGGCCTCACTCGGGTACGATATCCAGTACCAGTTACTTAATTCAAAAGACTTCGGAGTGCCGCAAAACAGGGAGCGTGTGTACACTCTCGGACATTCTCGAAGATTCAGCCCCAGAAAAGTATTTCCTATCGGCGGACAAAGTAACGAATATTCTACAGTCGGCAAGTCAACAGAAACCGCAGTTGCTCGAACTCTGACGGGTGGAGGGCATAGCGGAGGAAATCATAGCGGGATGACGATTTTGCAGGTGAAACAAATTTACGGAACGGCAGCAGAACCAAACCCAAGCGGTGGGCGTGTATATTCGACAGACGGAATCATGAGGACTTTAGGCGCTGGTCACGGAATGAGCCAGCCGATAATAGAAGAACCCCGTGCCTGTCTAACTCCTGACCGATTAGAAAAACGACAAAACGGCAGACGATTCAAAGAACCAGACGAGCCGATGTTCACGCTGACAAAGCAGGATATACACGGAGTAAAACAAGGATTCCGTATTCGCCGTCTCACGCCCCGAGAATGTATGCGACTACAGGGCGTACCGGACTACACAACCGGCAAACTCGTATCCGCAGGAATCAGCGATACGCAATTATACCGCGCTGCTGGAGACGCTTGCACAGTAAATGTAATTTATGAAATAGCAAAAGCAATCGGAAAATGTGAAAAGGAGGTTGAAAATGTTTAGTGAAACCCGCGTATGTATAGTCTGCAAGAAAACATTTGAGGCGCACCATCCCAACCAGCTAATGTGTTCTGAACAATGCAAGTGGGTACGATTACGGACGCGGCAACGCGGATATTGGGCGGAGGGTAAGCCGTACACAAAGAAACAACACTCCAAGCCAGAGGCAGAAAAGAAAATACATACTTTATGTGAATCAATCTTTATTGTCGCATGGAAAGCAAAGAAAGCCGGATTAAGTTATGGACAGTATGTTGCAACGCATTAAAAGAGCCGCCTCAGATTGCAGTCTGAAAGCGGCGCAGGGGTGGAACTATGGTTAATAAAATATGTAAGGGTTGTTTAGATGCGCTGATTTATACGGGCCGCGATAAAGTTAAGAGATGTGCCTGTCAGAGTATGGCTCGCTATCATTTATCAAATAGCAAGATAGTTATTGCAAAGATGAACAACTGTAAACATAAAAGGGCTTGTACTACATGCAGTATACCCGAAAGGAGGCCGGATTGTCAATGATAATTTGCCACAACTGCTATGAATTGTTCCCCGAAGAAGGAAATCGGCGCGATGAAGATAAGCTTATTGGTGCTTATAGGTGTCCGTGGTGCGGCGAAACGGATGATATTTCACGTGCTGTCACATGTCGCGGATGTGGCGAAGATACTGACCCTGACACGCTGGTTTCCGGCTTTTGCCCCAAATGCAAGGGTGAAACAATGCACCGATATTATCAGGCAATGGCGGCATTTACGGAGGCCGAAAGGGAACTGATAACTGAAGTTAAGGAAGGTGAGTACGCATGAAGGATTTCAAGGGTGGCGTTGCATATTACACCACAAAAGCAGCAGTAATTCAGGTGCATTTTCCAGAAGATGATGTGTGTTGCTTCCATTGCCAAATGCGGTATAGGGACAGCTCAGATCGGCAGATGTGCCGCTTACTAGGCGAGGAACTTTACAGTATTAATTTCGGCGTCCGTGAGGATTGCCCATTAAAGGAGATTGAGAAATGAATACATCCAATTTACAAGTATCAAAAGAACTTGAACAACAGCAATTAGCGGTAACCGCACAGTCTCACTTGATTGTTGTTGAAGATAAAGATAGCTACGATTTTGCAATGGGATTCTTAAAAAACATTAAGTCGGTTATGAAAAACATTGAAAATTACTGGAGCGACCCAAAAAAGAAAGCAAATGAAGCATGGAAAGCTATTGTAGCAAAAGAAAAAGAAATGCTTGCCCCGCTGTCAGATGCAGAGGTTGTCATAAAAAAGAAAATGACTGTTTATGCGGAAGAACAGCGCAGGATTGAAGCGGAGATTCAAGCAAAATTAGAAGTCGAGAGAAGAAAGCAAGCGGATGAACTGATGAAGCAGGCCGCGGCTGCTGAAAAGGAAGGCAATGAAATCCAAGCACAAGCGATCATGACGCTGGCAGAAGTAATCGAAACCCCACCGATATCCGCTGAAAATACAAAGCAAAGCGGCACAAGACAAATTAAACGGTTAAGAATTATAGACCAGCTTAAAGTTCCCGCATACATAGAAGGCTTTTGCTTAAGGCCTGTCGACATGCAATGTGTTTCCGATTATTACAAGCTTTCCGGAAAACTACCCGCCGGTATAGAAGAATACACAGACACGATAATTTCAGTACGATAGGAGATTGAAAAATGAACAATATGTGCATTTACGAAGATACTCGAAGTGTTCCATTAGCAGCGCAGAAAACAATAGGCGCAGGGCGGTTAAAGGGTATGACCGACATAAACCCAATGTGGAGAATCCAAAAGCTTACCGAGAAGTTTGGACCATGCGGTGTGGGTTGGGCGTATGAAATCACAGACAAGCATTTAGAAACAACCTCCGATATGGAAGTGGCTGCGTTTGTGGACATAAACCTTTATGTAAAAATTGATGGGGATTGGAGCCGAGCGATTCCCGGAACAGGCGGTAGCATGTTTGTGGCAAATGAAAAGGCCGGTCCTCATACATCGGACGAGTGTTTCAAAATGGCTTTGACCGATGCGCTAAGCGTGTCCTGCAAGGCTTTAGGCTTTGGCGCAGATGTTTACTTTGCCGGTGGAAAATCAAAATATGAAACTCCGGCTGAAGATGCTACACCAGAATCATATGCTTGCGAAAAGTGCGGTAAAGAATTTACGGCGTTTGAATACAACGGCAAGCAATATACCGCCCGTGATGCTTATGAGGGAGCCAAGCGCAAAAACAACGGAAAGGCGTTGTGTAAGGAATGCCGGAACGAGGCGTTAAATGCAGATAACACAAGCGCGGTATGAGAACGGATCGCTTATCCTATCCACAACAGATCAGGCATCGCGGCGGTTGGTATATGCCTTTAAACCCGGAGAATATGAGTTAACCAAAGTAACAAAAAAACGAAGTCTTGACGCTAATTCCTACTGCTGGATATTGTGCACGCTTATTGCTTCTGCTGTTGGGATCACCAAAGAAGAAGTATATCGGGGAGCAATCCAAGAAGGCAATCAATACACCCAGTTAGAATTAGCGCCTGACGCGCTGGAAGCGTTCCAAAGGATATGGGGCAGCAAAGGTATAGGGTGGACAATCCAAGCCGTAGACGATACACCAGAGGGAAACAAATTAGTATTCGCTTATTATGGATCGTCTGCCTATGACACAAAGCAAATGTCGGAGCTGATTGACAATCTGGTGCAGGATGCGAAAGCCCTAGACATCGATGTATTAAGCGATAGGGAATTGTCCCTGCTGAAGGAGGAATGGCATGGATAGCATTTTACAAACCTCCAAGGAGTGTTACATAACCGGTGCAACCACCCAGCTCCATCGTCATCATTGTTACGGAGGCGGCAGAAGAAAGATAAGTGAAGAAAACGGTTTCTGGATTTGGCTAAGGGCAGATTACCACAATATGTCTAATCACGGGGTGCATTTTGACCATCAATTGGACTTGCTGATTAAACAGGACTGTCAGAGAAAATATGAGGAAACTCACACGCGAGAGGACTTTATAAGGCTGATCGGTAAAAATTATTTGGAGGATTGAGAATGAATAATTGTACATTGATGGGCAGATTAACCGCTGAACCTGAGTTGCGGCGCACGCAAGCGAATACGCCAGTTATGTCATTCACAATAGCGGCAAATCGCAGGGGCAGGGATGCGGGGACAGATTTTATCCCCTGTGTAGCATGGGAAAAGACAGCGGAGTTTATAACGCAGTGGTTTCATAAAGGCTCAATGATTGCCGTTACAGGTGCATTACAATCCCGCACATATGAAAAGGATGGCAAGAAACATACCGTTATTGAACTTGTGGTAAGGGAAGCAGATTTCACAGGGGAGAAAAAAGAAGAATCTACCGGCGTATATGTAAATCCCAGCGAAGCATTTGACGAGGTGGACGATGACGGTTCTTTACCCTTTTAAGGAGGGCATATGAAAATTATTGATTACATCGGCACCGGCAAGGATAACGCAATCACACGCCGCTCTTTATGCATTCTAACCGGCTTATCCGATAGAAAGGTTAGACGGCTTATAGAAGATGCGCGACACGATGGGAACATAATCATCAATGACCAGACAGGCGGGGGATATTATCCCCCTTCCTCGGTCGATGAAATTGAGCGGCAGTACCGTCAAAACGATCACCGGGCTAAATCTATACTGCATTATCAAAAGCCGCTGAGAAAGGCGTTAAAGGAAGCTGGGAGGTTGTAAATGGCAGATGTGAAGTGGATCAAAATTGTAACGGACATATTCGATGATGAAAAAATCTTGCTCATTGAAACCTTGCCGGACGCAGATAGCATCATTGTAATCTGGTTCAAGCTGCTCTGTCTTGCAGGGAAAACCAACAATAGCGGGGTGTTCATTTTCAACGGAATACCGTATACAGATTCCATGCTATCAACCATATTCCGGCGAAAAGAAAGCACCGTCAAGCTGGCTTTGCAAACATTTGAACAGTTTGGGATGATCGAGATTTTCAACAACACCATAACCATTCCTAACTGGGGAAAGCACCAAAGCCTTGATAAAATAGAGGCTAAAAATCAGTACATGAAAGACTATATGCAAGAGTATCGGGAGAAGCAAAAGGCGCTTGCAGATGGTAAAGCTAACCGTAAAGCTAACAGTAAATCTAACCGTAAAGCTAATGTTAGCTCACTAGAACTAGAACTAGAACTAGAACTAGAAGAAGAACTAGAACTAGAACTAGAAGAAGAATTAGACTTAGATAAGAAAGAGAAAGTGGCGCACTCGCACAGCGAATACGGCTGGGTAAAGTTAACGGACGAGCAGTACGAGCGATTAAAAACAGAGCTTGGTGAATCAGAGTTAACCCGGTGCATTGAATACGTTGACCAATCAGCACAGTCTACCGGCAATAAAAACAAATGGAAAGACTGGAATCTTGTTATTCGGAAATGCAGCAGGGATGGATGGGGTAAGCGCAGAGATGTTAAAGCGCCTAAAAAATCCTTTGCTGAAATCGTTGCGGAAAGGAGCAACAAATGACCATCGAGCAGACATCTGAAGTCGTGGACATCTTAACGCAAAACTATCAGCAATACTTCAAAGACAAAACGGACGATGAAAAATATCAAATCGCCATGATGTGGGCAACGATGTTTTTGGACGAGCCTGTCGAGCTTGTATTGGCTGGGGTAAAGCGCATGATTGCAACCGATACAAAGGGATATTCTCCTGTGGTTGGTCAGGTTAAAGAAAACATATACAAGTTGACACATCCGCACGAAATGACGGAAGAAGAAGCCTGGGCAATGGTACGCAAGGCAATTCGGCACACCGGAGCAGCAGAAGAGTTTGCACAGCTTCCCGAAGTATTGCAACGGCTTGTAGGCAATCCGACACAACTGCGAGAATGGGCGGTAATGGAAGAGGGCATAGTCAATTCTGTCGTATCGTCAAACTTCAAACGATCATACCGGGAAATTAGAGCAGAGATCAAAGAGTATGAAAAGTTACCGAGTGATGTGAAGCAGATCACAGACAGGCTTGCAGCTCAAATGTTGCAAGGAAGCCAAGCTAAAAAGCTGCTGGGAGGGAATGAATGATGAAAAGAGAAGAAATCTTATCCTTTGCTGAGGAGTTGGGAAAAGCACTCAATAAATTAGTAAGCGACCAAGAAACATATTGCAAACACTGCACTAAAAAACACTTGCAGAAAGCGGCCACAGGCAAGCCAAAGGTGGAAGAATGATTCACTTGGTTGTGTACGGCGATCCTGTAGCCCAAGGCCGGCCGCGCTTTTCCACTCGTGGCGGTTTTGTTAGAGCCTACGATCCCACCAAAAGCCGCGATTACAAGGACTACATAAGACTTGCGGCAGTAGAGCAGATGCATGGCAATCCCCCGCTTGAAGGGGCGCTGGGGCTGTCTGTGAGGGTATACAGGGGCATATCTAAGAGCATGAGCCAAAAGAAAGCTGCGCTTGCTGAAAATGGGGAGATCAGGCCGATTACTAAGCCCGATACCTCAAATTATTTAAAAATGGTAGAGGATGCATTAAACGGCATTGTATGGCGGGATGACAGCCAAATCGTGGCCTACAAAGAGCCATTTGGCAAATATTACTCAGCAACGCCGAGAATTGAGGTTGATGTAATGGAGGTGGCTGGTTGAAGATACTTGTAGCCTGTGAAGAAAGCCAAGCAGTAACAATCGAACTGCGGAAGCTGGGGCATGAAGCGTATTCGTGTGATATTGAGCCTTGCAGCGGGTGGCACCCCGAATGGCATATACAGCAAGACGTAAAACCGCTATTAGATGGCAATTGCAACTTTGAAACCGATGACGCTTCACAACATAGTATACACGGACGATGGGACATGATTTTAGGATTTCCTCCGTGTGCTTATCTTTCAAACGCCGGAGCAAAGCACTTATTTAAAGGGCGCAAGCTGAATGAAGAACGGTATCAAAAAGGGCTTGAGGCAAAGAAGTTTTTTCTATCTCTCCTGAATGCCGACTGCGAAAAAATTGCTATTGAGAATCCTGTGTCTAGTTCCGTTTTTGATATGCCGCCACACACTCAAGAAATACAGCCCTTTATGTTTGGACATCCGGTTCAAAAGAAAACGCGTTTGTGGTTGAAAGGTTTACCTCTGCTACGACCAACAAAGATGGTTGCGCAACAAAACAACTGCCACGAATCAGATACATGGTTTACCCACGGGGGGTATGGCAGACAGAAAAACCGCGCAAAGACTTTCCCCGGTATAGCTCGCGCAATGGCTGAACAATGGGCCGGTGAAGCACAACACGGCATATGCCGTAAGGAGGGTAATCATGAATGACATTGAAGTTGATCTTGTCATAGCTAATGCAGAGATTGAGCAGCTACGGGCAGAGGTTGCAATGTTGCGGGAGGCCAATAAATGCGAATACTCAATTCATACGCCATCAGAAGAAGGCTATCCTGACGTAGAAGGAAGGTTTTATCAGTGCAGTTGCGGCGCTGACTATATTGACATTGAGCAATCAGAAGAATGGGAATTCTGCCCGCATTGCGGCAAGGAAATCTTTAGCCGAGAAACGTTGCTTTGTACTGAGTGCGAGAGCGCAGAGTGGGACGGGGATTGCAATTACTGTAACAACGAAAATGGCAAAAATTTCGGTGAAATAATTGACAATATGGATTTTCGAGGCTGCACCCATTGGCGGTCACTCCCAAGTACGCCGGAGTAGAAAGGATGAATGAGCCGATGAACGCTGAAGAGATTGTAAGAGCATTAAGGTACGAGCAGGAAACACATAAGCGCGACATAGTTTCGACCTGCGGTACAAATATTTCTGCAATGTGCAAAGATAGCGCTGATTGCATCGAATCCTTGCCCACCGAAATAGACCGCATGACCGCCAGAGCAGATAAAGCAGAAGCAGAACTTGCGGAGGCGGTGGAGGTACTTTGCAGGATATGCCAAGTGACAAGAAAAGCTGCACTAGATGCCGGATGGCAAAGCACGTGTAACGGGCGCTCATGCTTTAATTGTGGATGGCGCGGCAGAAGGGAGAAATAGGACATGAAAGCATATGAGCTGATAAACAAGATCAAAGGCACAGATGCATCATGCGAAACTATTTTAAACTGGATGGTAATGAATAAAATCTGCCCTCTTGACGTTGGTGAAGAACTGGAAGAAGGGATTCAACCTAAACTAGATATACTTGCGGGAGAGCATTGCAGAGATCATTCAGATTGTGGGCGAGAGTGCTATGAAAGCTTTTTGTCTATGGATGTTGAAACCACACAGGACGAGGAGGGAGAAATAGGATGGACAGATTGACACATGATGATTGCTATGAAGAACTCAGTAACGAGCCGATGTTTTCAAAAGCGATTCGTAAGCTAAAAGAATATGAGGACGCAGAAGAAGCGGGGTTGCTGGTGCGGTTGCCGTGCAAGGAGGGAACACTTGTATACGGTCTCGCATATGGGCAATGTTTTAAATGCGCAACAACAGACTATCAAACATATATATCCTGCAAGGCTCCCGCTGATAGCTACTGCGTTAAATCGCATGTCGTTGAAATACCGTTCGAGTATGAAATGAATGATAAGATGGGCAAAACCGTATTTCTTACACCAGAAGCTGCCGAAGCTGCGCTGGCAAAGGAGGTAGATCATGAATAAACTGCGTTATTACTGGTTTGCAATTCGCTGGCTTTGCTCATACTGGACTTGGGCAGACAGCCCGCACAGGTACGAGATAATGAATGTTGCATAGGAAATCCATGAACGGGAAAGGGGCAGATCATGAGCGATAAAATTGAAAGAGGATTGATACTTTTTGCATTAGCTCTTTTTACACTTGGAAGTATTTTGTCTATTTGCGGTATTGTTTCTTCTCAACCGGTTTTGCTTGGTATTGCTATTATCATACTTCAAGTTTCGAGATTGGAGGGCAGATCATGAACAAGACTGAAAGAGCCGTGAAAAGCGCTGAGTCACGACTGGAAAACGCCAAGTACCAGCTTTTTGCATCAGGTGGAAATGCTGACACGTTGGAGAAAAAGCTGCGGCAAATTGCAATCGCAGAAGTAACGCTTGAAGCCCTGCAAGAGAAGCAGGAACGGGATAGCCCAAAGCCGCTGACGCTGGATGAATTGAGAGAACGGAACGGGAAGCCGGTATGGTGTGAATATATCAACATGCAAGGAGAGCGCCGAAACGGGGTATGGTGCATTTGCCGCGTAATTTATGGAAATATTCAGCCAATGAATGGTTATGCGGTTGGACATACCAACACATCTACACTTTGTTACAGTAAGACATGGCTTGCATATGATTTTGAGCCAAAGGAGGGGGCAGAATGAGTACCACAAAAGAACTGCTTGCATTTATGGAAACCGTTGAAATCAACATGAAACACTTTCAAGCAAATGATACGTTCCGTGCTATGGCGGCAGAGATAGCCGAGATAATCAAGCGGGATGGGGAAAGGGAGGACAAGGAATGAGGCTAATTGATGCTGATGTGTTAGAACAAAAAGCACTGAAAGAACCGGATATTGTTTTATGCGGAGAAGAGTATATCAGTGTTTTCTCAATCCATAATGCCACAACTGTTGATGCTGCGCCGGTGGTGAATGGGGAGTGGATTTTTAGGTCTATTTTTGGTGAAGATCCATACGAGTGTAGTGTTTGCGGAAATAGCGTAAATGTACATGGCTATTCATATTGTCCACATTGTAGCGCAAAGATGGACAAGGAGGACAAGCATAATGGATGAAATGTGGATCGAGGAAATATGCAAATGGTGCAAACATAAGGCGGTAAACGGAGGATGCCCATTAACCGTTTGTGCATATCCACATGTACGGGAAAAATATTTAGATGGTCTACACAGTAAAAAAAGCATCAAGGGCGTTTCGCCTGATGAGCCAACTAAAACAACTCGCAGAAGCGTATTGGAGCAAGCCATACAATGTGTCTGCACAGACCGAGAGCAACAGCACGGATCGCCTGAAGATAACTTTGGGTTTATCTCAAGGCTATGGGATCTATATATTAATTACCGATTCGAAAATGGAGGGGATATAACCGCCCACGATGTAGCTGTGATGATGTCCTTGTTCAAGATCGGACGAATTGCAAGCGGCAGGTTTAAAAAGGATTCGTATGTCGATGGATGCGGATACCTTGCGTGCGCGGGTGAGATTGCGCTGAAGGAGGGAAGCAATGAAAAAAAGTAAAGCCGTAATTTGCGAGATCGTATTTTTGGTAGCAGCGTTCGGAATATATGCGCTTGTGTGGTTTTTACCGGAAAACGCGTCTAACTTACTTTTCCGTTCAATAATTCCGGCCTTGTTGATAAACGAATATGGAACAAGATTTTATCGCTGGATTAGGGAGGACAAGCAATGATACATCTGGTAGATGATTATTACATCCAAGTCACAGACAAATGTTACATATCGGGCCGATGCAAAAGCAGAACGAGAAAATCCGGCAAACAAGATTTAGCATTCATTCACCCTCACTACCATCATGATATGGTGCACGCCGTTGCAGGAGCGTGTGAAGCGGCTAAAAAGGACAAGCTGTCAAATATGACCTGCGAATTAAAAGAGGCTGTAATCGCGTTAAAACAGACTCAAACACAGTTTGAAGATGTGCTTATGAAAACTTTAGGGGAGGCGGGGAAATGATTTTCTTTACGGCAATCGGTTTCGCAACATGCGTCGCACTTGTGGGCGCTATCATAGTGGTACTTTTTGCACTTGCTAAAGACTACTTAGCAAAGCTTAAATACAGAAAAGCAATGAAGCATAGATTCGATAAGCCACCATTAGCAAAGTGCTACTGCATTGATTGTAAGTCTTACTCATACAAAGGAGACTGTCGGGCGCATACGGGGTGGATGGTTGCGGATAATTGGTTTTGCTGGTGTGCAGATCCGCTAGAACGCTGAAAGGAGAGGGGAAATGAGGGATATTTTATTCAGAGGAAGGCGAAAGGATAACGGGGAATGGGTAGAAGGGTTCTATGCCATTAAGGGCGCAGGTACGGAATATGAAAAACACGTTATTTGCGTCAGCACCTTCACTCCCAACGGATATCCGTTTTACCTGACCGATTATGAGGTTGACCCTTCCACCGTTGGGCAGGATACCGGACTAAAGGACAAGACGGGCAAAAGGATTTGGGAGGGGGATATTGTAAAATGGGGGCATGTCGCCGGATATCTAGAAACCCCGGTCAGGATTGCAGCGGTAAAAATAAACCCAGATATTAAGTTTATTACTTTCATCGGGGCCGTAGTGCGAGTGATTCATTATGGATGCTTTGTATATGCTGGCGTAACAGATGAAGCTTT
>Ga0062381_10000280_pt1 | contig 13128 bp, 6 predicted proteins | sample DOMMetBare1Fresh_2_FD_59506 | JGI IMG/M metagenome (GOLD analysis project Ga0062381, IMG submission 59506) | Wetland sediment microbial communities from St. Louis River estuary, USA, under dissolved organic matter induced mercury methylation -... | ecosystem: Environmental > Aquatic > Freshwater... | reverse complement strand
CGCTCCTGCCCGGCGCCGCCGGGCCGGCCCCCGCGGACGGCGGCGAGGCGCTTCTCGCCCCGGAGCTGCCCGCCTCCGCGGGCCCCGAGGCGTGGGCGGCCGCGGCGCTCGCCCTGGGCTGGATCGGCCCGACCCACCCCGCGCTCGCGCGCGCCGCCGCGGCCCCCGGCGCGCTGCGTGCGGCGAGCCTTCGCGCCACCGGCGAGCTGCTCCGCGCCCGCGCCCGCGCGGAGCCGCTGCTCGTGCTGCTCGACGACGCCCACCTCGCCGACCCCGCTTCGCTCGATGCGCTCGAGTACGCGGCCCTCGCCGAGGCGGGCGCGCCCTTCGCGCTCCTCGCGGCCGGGCGGCCCGCGCTCCTCGCCGCCCGCCCGGCGCTCGGCGAGCGCGCCGCGCACGCGCGCACCGTCGCGCTCGGCGCGCTGGACCGGGCCGACGCCGCCGAGCTGGCGCGCCGCCTCCTCGAGCCCGCCGAGGCCGTCCCCGCCGCGGCGGTGGACGCCCTCGTGTCACGCACCGGCGGGGTCCCGCTCCTGCTGGTCGAGCTGGTGCGCGCGCTCCGCGCCGAGGGGCTCGTCTTCAGGCGCGAGCCCGACGGCCCTGCCCTCGTCGCGACCGAGCTCGTGTCCCGCGTCCCGGACCTGCCGCTCGCGGCATGGCTCGCCGAGAAGGAGCTCGGAGCGCTCTCGGAGGGGCTCGCTGCCCACGCACGCATCGCGGCGCTGCTCGGCGGCGAGGCCGCCCGGGCCGAGCTCGCCGGCACCGTGGCGGAGCTGGACCGGGAGGCGCCGGGCACCGCGACGCTCGACCCGGGGTGGGCGACCGACCGGCTCGTCGAGCGAGGGCTGCTCGCCCCGCGCGGCGCGCGGGTGGCGTTCCGCAGCCCGCTGCTGCGCGAGGCGATCGTGCAGGGCACGCCCGCTCCCCTGCGCGAGGCGGTGCACCGCGCCGCGTTCCGCCACCTCGCGGCCCGCCTGCCGCCGGGCCCGGAGCGGCTCGCTCGCCTCGAGGTGCACGCGGCCGGGAGCGGGCGGAGCGGCGAGGCGGCGGCGCTCGCGCTCGCCCTCGCCGAGGAGCTGCGGTCGCGCCACGCCGACCTGGAGGCCGAGGCGGCCTACGGGCGCGCCGCGGCGGGGCTGCCGGAGGGCGATCCCCGCCCCCTCGCCGAGGCGCTGCGTGGCCGTGGCCTCGTTCGCACCCGGCTCGGGCGCTACGCCGAGGCGGTCGAGGATCTCGGCCGGTCCCGGGAGCGTTCGCGCGCGGCCGGCGACACGGCCGCCGAGGTCGAGGCGCTCCTCGACGAGGCGACCGCCCTCGACTGGGCCAACGCCTGGGCGGCCGCGACGGCGCGCGTCGAGGAGGCCGAGGTCCTGGCGGGGCCCCGGCCGACCCCGATCGTCGCGGCGCGCCTCGCGCTCGCGCGCGGCCGGACCTGCGTGCGCGACGGGCGCTTCGCGGACGCCGCCCGGGCGCTCGCCGAGGCGAACGCCGCCGCCGCCGCGCTGGGAGACGCCGGGTACGAGACCCGCCTCGTCGCGCTCCTGCTCGCGGGCCACGTGCTCCCCGAGCTCGGGCGCGCCGCCGAGGCGGAGGCAACCCTCGCCGAGGCGATCGCGCTCGCCACCGCGCGCGGCGACCTCCTCCACCTCGGCGCGGCGCTGAACAATCGCCGGAACCTCTCGGTCGCCCGCGGGGATCTGGCGCGCGCCCGCGACGACCTCGGGCGGGCGCTCCGCATCGGCCGCGACCTCGGCATGATCGGCAGCGAGTATGTCTACCGGTTCAACCTCGGCGAGCTCGAGCACCAGGCCGGCGAGCCCGCCCGTGCGGTGCCGCACGTCGCGCGGGCCGTGGAGCTCGAGCGGCGCCACCCCGAGGCGGCCACCGCGCCGCTGGCGCGGCTCCTCGCCGCGCGCCGGGCCGCCCACGCGGGCGACCTGGCCGCGGCGCGCGCGCTGATCGAGGAGGTCCAGGCCGCCTCCCAGGCGCCGGGAGCCGCGCTCGGCCGCCCCTCGGATCGGGTGCTCGTCGAGATGGTCCGGCTCGCCGTGGACGCCGCGCCGGAGCCGGCGTGGCGCGCGCTGCGCGAGCGATCGCGGCGCGAGTCGCTCGAGCAGGAGCCGATCGAGGTGTGCGAGCAGCACGGCCTCACCGCGCTTCGTGCCGGGCGGCGGGAGGAGGGGATCGCCGCGCTCGAGTGCGCGCTCGAGCTCGCGCGAGAGATCCCGAGCCTCGCCGGACCGAGGCTCGAGGCGGCCCTGGCGCTGGCGCGGGCGCGGACGGGGTGACCGGCATCTCCAACCAGGTGAGCGCCTTCCCCTCGCGGAAGTGATACGAACGCCACCATGCGCGCCGGCCGCTACGCCCTCGCGACGGCCGTCGACGGGTGGTTCACCATCGACGGCGGGGTGCTCTTCGGAGCGGTGCCGCGGAGCGCCTGGGCGAGCGTGCTCGCGCCCGACGCCGCGAACCTCGTGCGCCTCGCCGCGCGCTGCCTGGTGGCGATCGACCGCGACGCCGGGAGGGTGGTGCTGGTGGACGCGGGGCCGGGGGACGGCGCGCCGTTCCCGGTCGACCGCGCCGGCGCCGGCCTCGAGCCCGCCCTCGCGCGCCTCGGCCTCGGGCGCGCCGACGTGACGGACCTGCTCCTCACCGACCTGCACCGCGAGCACGCCGGCGGCGCGGTCCGCCAGGCGGGCGGCGCCCTCGAGCTCGCGTTCCCGCGCGCGACCGTGCACGTGCAGCGCCGCGCCTGGCAGCGGGCGCACTCGCCCTCGGAGCGGGACGCGGAGCGCTTCGACCCGGGGTCGCTGGAGCTGCTCCAGCACTCGAACCAGCTCCACCTGGTGGACGGCGAGGTGTCGCTGTTCCCGGACGTCGAGCTGGTGGTGGCGGAGGGCCCGTCCCCCGGCCACCAGCTCCCGCGCTTCCGCGGCGACGGCGCCCAGATCACGTTCTGCGGCGATCTCGTCCCCACCCACCTGCACCTCCGGCCGGCGTGGGCCCTCGCCACCGACGACGAGCCGCTCACCGCCCTCGAGGAGAAGAAGGTCCTGCTCGCCGAGGCCCTCGAGGAGGACGGGCTGCTCGTCCTGCAGCACGACCCCGCCATGCCCGCCTGCCGGCTGCGCGAGGAGGAGGGCCGCCCCGCCTTCCGCGAGGCGGTCGACCTCTGATCCGCCGGGAGCCCTTCTTCGCCCCGCGACCTGCCTCGCCTCGCGCCGGCGCCGTGATCCCCGCCGCGCGAGACGAGCGCCCCGGCGCCGCGGGTGCCGGGCCCTCCCGCCGCGTGCGTCGGCGCTGGCGCGGCGGTCCCGCCTCCGGTAGAGGTCAGCGCTCGGCCGCCCGGGGGCGCCGCGCACATGGACGAACGGAAGGTCACCATCTCGCGCCGGGGCGCCGAGCGTCTCGAGAGCGGCCACGTCTGGATCTACCGGGCCGACGTCGAGCGGGCGCCCGCCGGGATCGCCGCGGGCGACGTCGTGGCGCTCGTGGACGGCCGGGGCCGCTTCCTCGCCAAGGCGTTCTGGTCGGAGCGCTCCCAGATCGCGCTCCGGGTGGTGACCCGCGACGAGGAGCCCGTCGACGACGACCTGCTCGCCCGGCGGATCGCCCAGGCGATCGCGCTGCGCGACGGGATCTTCGGCGGCGGCGACGAGGCCCGCTTCCTGCGGCTCGTCCACGGCGAGGCGGATCTCCTCCCCGGCTTCGTCGCCGACCGCTACGGCGACGCCGCGGCGATCCAGACGCTCGTCCCCTGGGCGGAGCGGCGCAAGGACCTCCTCGCCGATCTGCTCCTGAGCGCCCTCTCGCTCCGCACCGTGGTGGAGCGGAACGACGTGCGGGTGCGGGAGCTCGAGGGCCTTCCGCAGACGAAGGGCGTGCTGCGCGGCCCCGCGCCCGGGCCGATCGACCACCGCGAGGGCGAGGTGACGCTGCGGGTGGACCTGCTCGCCGGCCAGAAGACCGGCGCCTTCCTCGACCAGCGCGAGAACCACCTCCGCGCCGGGGAGTACGCGCGCGGGCGCTGCCTGGACTGCTTCTCCTACGCGGGCGGGTTCGCGCTCCAGCTCGCGCGCCGCGCGGCGTCGGTCGTCGCCGTCGACATGCAGGCCGGCGCCCTGGCGCTGCTGCGCGAGAACGTGGCGCGGAACCGGGCCTCGAACGTCGAGGTCGTCGAGGCCAACGCCTTCGACTACCTGCGCGACCGCAGCGAGGAGCCGCCCGCCTTCGACCTCGTCGTGCTCGACCCGCCCGCGTTCGCCAAGAACAAGGCGAGCCTCCCCGCCGCGCGCCGAGGCTACAAGGAGGTGAACCTGCGCGCGCTCCAGATCCTCGTGCCCGGCGGCCTGCTGGTCACCGCGTCGTGCAGCTACCACCTGTCGGAGGCCGCGCTGGAGGAGCTGGTCCTCGACGCGGCCAACGACTCGGGGCGGCGCGTGCAGGTGCTCGAGCGGCGGGGTGCGGGGCGCGACCACCCCGTCCTGCTGGGCGTCCCCGAGACGCGTTATCTCAAGGTCTTGGTGCTTCGCGTCCTGTGAATCTCGGACCGGGAAACCCTTTCTCCTCCCGGTCCTTTTTCGGGGACGCCGGATCGGGCTAGGATTCCGGTTTCGTCTCGCGCCCGCCTCCGGGGGCGAGGAAGCCCGATGGCCGTCCGCTCCCAGGATCTCGGCGCAGGACCCGCCGCCCGCCCGGCGTTCGCCGGCGTGCTCGCGCGCCTCGGCGCCGCGGACCGGGAGGCGGTGCTCGCCCGCACCGAGCCGGTGAGCGTGCCCGCCGGCGGCGTCATTCACGTTCCGTCCGATGCAGGCGGCGCCCTCTATCTGCTGCTCGAAGGGTCGGCGGTGCTGCGCCGGGACGGCGCGCCCGCGCGCCGCCTCGAGCCGGGCGACCACTTCGGCGATCTCGCGCCGGAGACCGCCGCCCGCCGCGGCGACACGGTGGCGGCGGAGACGCCGCTCTCGCTCGCCCGGCTCTCCGCGGCCGCCTGGGCGGCGCTCGAGCGGGAGGCGCCCGCGAGCGCCGCGCGCCTCGCCCTCTCGGTGGCGGCCGCGCTCTCGGCGGAGCTGTCCGAGCTGTCGAGCGAGATGGGCATCCTCCTCGGCGGCCGCTCGCTCGCCCGCACCCGGGAGATCGTGGTCCGTCTCGACGGGGCGGAGCCGCGCCGCGTCCCCACCGGCACCCGCCTCGGGGAGCTCCTCCCGGCGGAGGCCGGAGGGAACCTCGTCGTCGCCGGGCTGCTCGGCCAGAAGCCGGTCTCGCTCGCCACGCCCCTCTTCACCGACGGTTCGATCGCGCCGCTCACCCTCGGCCACTGGGAGGGGCGGCAGATCTACGCGCAGTCGCTCGGGCTGCTCCTGCTCGAGGCGGCCCACGAGGTCGCCCCCGCGCTCTGCGTGCGGATGGGGCCGTCGCGCGGCACGCGCCAGGAGGTGGAGGTCGAGGGCGGCCCCTGGGACCGGGCCGACACCGCCCGCCGCATCGGCGAGGTGATGGCGCGCATCGCCGCCGCCGACGTGCCCATCCGGCTCGAGCTGTGGCCCACCGACGAGGCGGCGTCATGGTTCGGCGCGCACGGCTGGGACGAGGCGGCCCGCCTGCTGCGCACCCGGCGGCAGGCGACCGTGCGGCTCGTCTCCTGCGGCCAGGTCCACGCCCTGGCGATGGGCCCGCTCCTCCCCTCGACCGGCCCGATGAAGGGCTTCCGGGTCGGGCCCGGGGAGCTCGGGCTCGCCCTCGAGCTCGGCGAGCGCGACCCGCGCCTGCGTGGCAACGGCCGGCCGGCCGCGCCGCCCCAGACCACGCCCCGCGACGGCGACATGGTCGGCGATCACCGGCGCTGGCTCGCGGCGATGGGCGTGACGAGCGTCGGGGCGTTCAACGAGCTGTGCGTCTCGGGCCAGGTCTCCCAGCTCATCCGCGTCTCCGAGGGGTTCCACGAGAAGCACATCGGCCGCATCGCCGACCAGATCGCCGCGGCGAGGGAGCGGATCCGGGTCATCTCCATCGCCGGCCCCTCCTCGTCCGGCAAGAGCACCTTCATCAAGCGGCTCAGGGTGCAGCTCCAGATCGAGGGCGTGAACCCGGTCGGCATCGGGCTCGACGACTACTACGTCGACCGGGAGCGGACCCCGCGCGACGGCAAGGGCGAGTGGGACTTCGAGGCCCTCGAGGCGCTCGACCTCGAGCTCCTCCAGGACCACGCGCGCCGGCTGCTCGCCGGCGAGGCGGTGCGGACGGCGCGCTACGACTTCCTGAGCGGCAGGAGCCTGCGCGACGGCGGGGCGACGATCCAGCTCCGCCCGGGCGACGTGCTCATGCTCGAGGGGATCCACGGGCTCAACCCGCGCCTCCTCGGCCCGCTGCCGCGCGAGGAGGTGTTCAAGGTCTTCGTGCACCCTGCGACGACGCTGCCGTTCGATCGCCTCACGCGCACGTCCGCGACCGACCTCCGCCTCCTCCGCCGCATCGTGCGCGACCGGCACCAGCGAGGCTACTCCGCCGCCGAGAACATCCTGCGCTGGCCGAGCGTGCAGGCCGGGGAGCGCGAGCACATCTTCCCGTTCCTCCACGAGGCCGACGCGGTCTTCGACACGTCGCTCGTGTACGAGCCGGCGGTGCTCAAGGTGTTCGCCGAGCGCTACCTGCTCGAGGTCCCCCGCAGCCACGCCGCGTACCCCACCGCCCACCGCCTCCGCTACCTCGTCGACCGCTTCGTGTCGATCTACCCCGACCACGTCCCCCCGACCTCGCTGGTGCGCGAGTTCATCGGCGGGAGCGGGTTCGAGTACTGAATGGGCGAACGCCCCCCGGACGGCTCGACCAGCCTCGACGCCGCGCTCGCCGAGGCGCTCCTCCGCACCTCCGGCGCGCTCACCCTGGTGCTCGCGCCCGACGGCACCGTCCTGCGCTGGGGCGAGGCGTGCGAGCGCGTCACGGGGTGGGCGGCCGCGGAGCGGGTCGGCCGGCCGATCTGGGACCTGCTCGTCCCCGAGGAGCGCGAGGCCGTCGAGGGCGTCTTCTCCCGGCTCGCCGGGAAGGCCCTGCCGAGCCAGCACGAGAACTTCTGGGTGACGCGCCTCGGCGAGCGGCGGCTCGTGGCCTGGTCCAACACCGCGGTGATCGGCGAGGACGGCGCCGTGCGCGCCGTGCTCGCCACCGGGCTCGACATCACGGAGCGTGCGGGCGCCGAGGCGGCCCTCCGGCGCCAGGCGCGCCGGCTCGAGGCGCTCGCCGAGGCCTCGCGCGTGTTCGCCTCGGGGCTCGACTACAAGACCACCCTCGACACCGTGGCGCGCCGCCTCTCCGAGCTCATCGGGGACGGCGCCCTCATCCGCGTCCTCTCCGGGGACGGCACCTGGCTCGTGCCGGTCGCGGTCTGGCACCCCTCGCCGGAGCGGGCCGCCCTGCGCCGCCGGCTGCTCGCCTCGGCCCCCCAGCGCACCTCGGAGGGCATCACCGCCGGCGTGATCGCCGGGCGGCGGACGCTCCGGGTCCCGGAGGTCACCCGCGAGTTCGTGCGCAACGAGATGAAGCCGGAGTACTGGCCCTACCTCGAGGGCGTGACGAGCCTGCTCATCGCGCCGCTCGAGCACCGGCGCCAGGTGTTCGGCCACATCACCCTGATGCGCGACGGGGGCGGTGCGGCGTACACCCGCGAGGACGAGACGCTGCTCGAGGACCTCGCCCAGCGCGCCGCGCAGGCCATCGAGAACGCCCGCCTCTACGGCGAGGCGCAGGCGGCCATCGCCGCGCGCGACGAGTTCCTGTCGATCGCCTCGCACGAGCTGCGCACGCCGCTCACCGCGCTCCGGCTCGCGCTCGAGAACATGCGCCGGATCGCGACGCGCGAGGCGCTCGAGCGGCTGCCCGAGGCCCACGTGGAGCGGGTGCTCGGCACCGCGGAGCGCCAGGGGCTGCGGCTCGAGAAGCTGGTGGCCGCGCTGCTCGACGTGTCGCGCATCCACATGGGCCGGCTCGAGCTGGACCTCGAGGAGGTGGAGCTCGGCGGCGCCGTCGTGGAGGCGGTGGCGGGCGTAGAGGACGAGGCCTCCCAGAGCGGCAGCGTCATCGAGGTGGCGGGCGACCCCGTGCACGGGCAGTGGGACCGGCTGCGCGTCTCGCAGATCGCGACCAACCTGCTCTCGAACGCGGTGAAGTACGGCGCGGGGCGGCCCGTGCGCGTGAGCTACGCGCAGGTGGGCGATCAGGCCGTGCTGGTCGTGAAGGACCAGGGCATCGGCATCGATCCGGCGGACCAGCTCCAGATCTTCGAGCGGTTCGAGCGGGCGGTGTCCTCCCGCAACTACGGCGGGCTCGGGCTCGGCCTCTTCATCGTCAAGCGGATCGTGGAGGCCCACGGCGGGACGATCTCGGTGGAGAGCCGCCCGGGCGAGGGGGCGGCGTTCCGCGTCGAGCTTCCGCTCCAGCCGGCGGCGGCGGACGGGGTCGAGGGCGGCGAGCACGCGACGCACTGAGCGATCTCGTCCCGTCGGGCTCGCCGGGCCGGCGCCGGTCATCTCTCGCCGCGCGCGGAGCTCCGCGAGGAGCGGAGGAGCTCCTCCCCCGGGAACAGCAGCACGTCCGCGATCGCCTCGGCCTCGACGAGCAGCATGAGCAGGCGATCGAGCCCGACCGCCACGCCGCCCGACTCGGGCATGCGGCCGACGGCGTCGAGGAAGGGCTCGTCGAGCGGAAGGACCGGCTTGCCGAGCCGGGCCCGCAGCGCCTGCTCCTCGACGAGGCGCGCGCGTTGCTCGGCCGCGTCGGTGAGCTCGCTGAAGCCGTTCGCGAGCTCCAGCCCGCCCGCGTAGAGCTCGAAGCGCTCCGCGAAGCGCGGGTCCCCGGGCTTGACGCGCGACAGCGCCGCCATGGGCGCGGGCCAGTCGACGAGGTACGTCGGCCGCTCGACGCCGAGCCGCGGCTCGACCGCGTCGAGCATCACCCGGAAGAAGATGTCGTCGAAGCCCTCCCCCGCGGGGCCGGGGTCGTGCCCCGCCGCGCGCGCGAGGGCGGCGAGGCGGGCGCCGTCGCCGCGGCCGCCGGCGAGGCATTCCCCGAGGTCGACGCCGGCGTGGCGGCGGAACGCCTCGTCGCAGGTGAGGCACTCGAACGGCGCGGCGAGGTCGAGCACGCCCCCGCCGCGCCGGACGCGCGCCGAGCCGTCCCGGGAGAGCGCCCGCGCCGACGCCTCCACGAGCCGCTCGAGGTCGGCCATGATCCCGTCGTAGCCGGTGCCCGCCCGGTAGAGCTCGAGCATCGTGAACTCGGGGTTGTGCGTGCGCGAGACCTCGCCGTTCCGGAAGACGCGGGCGAGCTGGAAGATGCGCGGAAAGCCCTCCGCCAGCAGCCGCTTCATCGCGTACTCGGGGCTCGTGTGGAGCCAGAGCGGGCGCGCCGCCCCGCCCGCCTCCGGCACGAAGCGCGACTCGAACGGCGACAGGTGCGGCTCCATGCCCGGCGCCGGCACGAGGCAGGGGGTCTCCACCTCCTCGTAGCCCATCGCCCCGAGCGTGCGGCGGACCTCCGCCGAGAGGAGGGCCCGCGCCCGCGCGTTCCGCCGGCGCCTCGCGTGATCGGTCATGGCAGGCGGAGCGTAGCGCGCGGGCCCGCGGCCGGCACGCACATCTCCCCGGGCGCGTGGCGCGAGTAGACGCCTTCCACGGCGCGAGAACGAAGGGGTAGACTCCGCGACGCACACGGAGGGCATTCGACGCGGCTCGCCGGGACCGGGAGGGTGTCTTGAGCACCGTCGGCTGGACCTGGGTGTTCGTGGTCGGGACGCTCGCGCTCTACCTCGCCGTCTCGGTGTGGGCGAGGGCGCGCTCGATCGCCGACTACTACGTCGCGCGGACCTCCATCCACCCGGTGTGGACCGGCATGGCCACCGGCGCGGACTGGGTGAGCGCGGCGTCGTTCATCTCCGCCGCGGGCGTGATCGCCTTCATGGGCCGGGACGGCGCCGTCTACCTCCTGGGCTGGACGGGCGGATACGTGCTGCTCGCCGTGGTGCTCGCGCCTCGGCTGCGCAGGTACGGCAAGTACACGGTCCCGCAGTTCGTCGGCGACCGGTACGGCTCGGACGCGGCCCGGGTGGTCGCGGTCGTCTGCGCGGTGGTGGTCTCGTTCCTGCTCCTCGCCGGACAGGTGCGCGGCGTGGGCGTGGTCTTCTCCCGCTTCCTCGGCACCGGCGCCGGCGCGGGCGTCTGGGCCGGCGCGGCGATCGTGTTCGTGACCGCGGTGCTCGGCGGCATGAGGGGGCACACCTACACGCAGGTCGCCCATTACGTCGTGGTCATGATCGCCTACCTGGTCCCGGCGATCCTCCTGTCCCTGCTGCTCACCGGGCAGGTGGTGCCCGCGCTCGGGCTCGGCGGGCGGCTCGACGCCGAGGGAGCGCGGCTGCTCGGAGCGGAGCCGGGGCGCCACCTCCTCGCCGTGCTCGACGAGGCGACGGCGGAGCTGGGCTTCGGCCGCTACACGGCGGGCCAGCGCTCCACGCTCGACCTCCTCCTCGTCACCGCGGCGCTCATGCTCGGGACCGCCGGCCTCCCGAACCTCGCCGTGCGCTTCTTCACCGTCCCCCGGGTTCGCGACGCGCGCGCCACGGCGGCGTGGGGGCTCGTCTTCATCGCGGTCCTCTACCTCACCATCCCCGCGGTCGCCGCCTTCTCCCGCGCCACCCTGCTCGCCGCCGTGAGCGGGAGGAGCCACGCCGACGCGCCCGCCTGGCTCTCGAGCTGGGAGCGGACCGGCCTCGTCCGCTGGAACGACGCGAACGGGGACGGGATCATGCAGTGGTCGGGGGATCCCGCCCGCAACGAGATCCGCATGGATCCCGACATGGTGGTGCTCGCTGCGCCGGAGATCGCGGGCCTGCCGGCCTGGGTCCCGGCGCTGGCCGCGGCGGGAGCGCTCGCGGCGGCCCTGTCGATCGCCGCCGGCCTCCTCCTCGTCATCGCCTCCGCGGTCGCCCACGACCTCGTGAAGTCGCTCCTCGTCCCGCGGCTCTCCCAGCGGCGAGAGCTGTGGTGGGCGCGTGGCACGGCGGCCGCGGCGGCGGTCGCCGCCGCCGCCCTGAGCACGAGGCCGGCCGGCCCCGTGGTCGAGACCGTCGCCTGCGCCTTCGGCGTGGCGGCGTCGTCCTTCTTCCCGGCCCTCGTGCTCGGAGTCTTCTGGAAGCGCGCCACGAAGGAGGGCGCCGTCGCCGGCATGCTCGCCGGCACCGCGCTCGCCGCCGGCTACGTCTCGTGGTTCTCGTTCCTCGGGGGCGACCCCTCGTCGAGGTGGCTCGGCATCTCGCCCGAGGGGATCGGGGCGGTGGGCATGCTGCTCAACCTCGCCGTCGCGATCGGCGTCTCGCTCGCGACCCCCGCGCCGCCCAAGCAGGTGCAGGAGCAGGTCGAGAGCCTGCGCTACCCGCGCGAGGCACGGACGGACGCCCAGGGTCCACCGCGCGATCGCGGCGCGGCGTTCCGCTGACGCGCGGCGCCGGCGGATCCCGCATCACGGCCCGGCGTGGAGCTGCCGGGCCGCCTGCTCCTGCCAGTGCCGGATGGCGCGGAACGCCTCCTTGAGCCGGCTGCGCTCGACCGCGGACAGCTCGGCGAGCGTGGCCGTGTCGACGGGCGACCGGCCCCCCGCCGCCGTCCGCAGCTGGAGCCGGAGCCGCAGGCCGATCAGGAACCGGTACGTCTCGGAGAGGGTCGCGGCCAGGTCGGGCTCGAGCAGGCCCGCGCGGGCGGCCGCCTCGAGCCGTCCGAGCGTGGAGCGGACCTCCGCGCCGGCCTCGAGGCCGTGGCGGCGCGCCAGGGCGACGATGGGCGCGATGCCCTGCCGCTCCAGATCGACCGTGGAGGATGCCCCCCCGAGGCGCAGGCGCAGGGCCGGCGGCGGCTGGAGCTTCAGCGCCTCCTCCGCGAGCAGGCGGAGGAAGGCCGGCCGCTGCGCGGCGGTCGCGAGCGTCCGCTCGAGCGGGGCGAGATCGAGGTGCCCGCCCATGCGCCGCAGGTCGAGGAGGCTGCCCGCGACGGGCAGCGTCTCGGACATCGGGGCGTCGAGCCAGCCCCGGAAGCGCGCCATCCACTCGGAGAGCGTCCCCCGCCCGCCCCGCGCCGTGGAGCCGCCGCCCGGGTGGCGCGGGAAGCCCGCACGCTCGAGATCCGCGACGACCCGCTCCGCGAGCGACGCGTACCAGGCGGCGTGGGGAGCGCCCTCGTCGGCGAGGACGAGGGCGTCCTCGCGGTGGGTGGGCAGGGGCTGCTCGCCCCGTCCCTCGGCGCCGAGGGCGATCCACGCGTACGGCGCGGGCGGCGGCCCGAGGTCCGACTCCGCCCAGCGCAGGAGGGTGCGCAGGAGGGCGTCGTCCAGGCGCGCCACGAGCCGGGCGATCGCGGTCGCCTCCAGCCCGTCCGCGACCAGCATGACGACCATCGCCCGGATCCGGCCGGCGTGGCCGGGGAGGCTGTCCCGCGAGGCGAGCCGCTCGATGCCGCGCAGGACGGCGATCGGCCCCCAGGACGTGGAGCGCATCACGTCGCCGGCCGTGAGCATCGCGACGATCTCGCCGCCGCTCGTGACCGGGAGGTGGTGGAGCCCCGCCTCGATCAGGATCGCCCAGGCGTCCTTCAGCGGCGTCTCGCCGGCGATGGTGCGGAGCGGGCGGCTCGCCACGTCGGCGGCGGGCGTGTCGGGCCCGAGCCCGGCGCCGAGCACCCGCGCGCGCAGGTCGCGGTCGGTGAGGATGCCGGGGGGATCGCCGCGCACCAGCACCGACGAGATCCGCTGCTCGCTCATGATCCGGGCGGCCTCGCCCACCCGCGCGTCCGCGCTCACCCAGATCGGCGGCCGGCGCACGAGCTCGTCCACGCGGGCGGAGAGGTCGGGCTGGAGGGTCGCGACCGGCGAGCGCTCCAGGCTCGCCCGGAGACGGCTCGCGAGCCCGGCCGCGAAGTGGCCCGCGAAGCGGGCGTCGGACAGGAGCCGCCGGAAGACCGGCGCCGGCAGCCGGTAGGCGAGCAGCTCCTCCTCGACGAGCACGTCGAGGGTGGCGGCGCCCGCGACGAGCGAGGTGTAGCCGAAGGTCTCGCCCTCCTCGAGCAGCTGCAGCGTGTGCCCGTCCCGCTC